>TARA_B100000963_G_scaffold94904_1_pt1 | contig 33497 bp, 27 predicted proteins | sample TARA_B100000963 | Tara Oceans TARA_B100000963 (sample SAMEA2622097) | marine metagenome | biome: marine biome (ENVO:00000447); feature: surface water layer (ENVO:00002042); material: "saline water (ENVO:00002010), including plankton (ENVO:xxxxxxxx)" | depth 5 m | reverse complement strand
AAAGGGCCTTCAGCTAATTTGAGTCGAAACAATCAAGCGGTACAACCAGGAATAGACGGAAACGTTATCGCAGCTATTTCTGCCGCAATTCATACCCATCGCCAAAATTCTAAAAAATAAAGCCTAATCAGGAGTTACCATGTCTAAGCCTCTGGCCCTTACCGAGCTGGTTCTGCGTGATGCCCACCAATCCCTTCTTGCTACGCGCATGCGTATTGAAGATATGCTTCCCATAGCGGAAAAACTAGATAAAGCTGGCTTTTGGTCAGTTGAATCTTGGGGTGGTGCTACATTTGATGCCTGTATTCGTTATTTAGGGGAAGACCCTTGGGAGCGCATCAGAAAGCTAAAAGCAGCCATGCCTAACACGAAACAGCAAATGCTGTTGCGTGGTCAAAACCTATTGGGTTACCGCCATTATGCTGACGATGTTGTCACTCGCTTTGTAGAGCGTGCTCACGAAAGTGGCGTAGATGTATTTAGAATTTTTGATGCCATGAATGACATTAGAAATTTGAAAACCGCAATAAAAGCGACCATAGACAGTGGCGCTCACGCGCAAGGGACAATTTCTTATACGGTAAGCCCTGTGCACAATCTTAAGCTTTGGCTCGAAATGGCGAAACAGCTTGAAGACCTAGGGGTTCATTCTATCTGCGTAAAAGATATGGCTGGGCTTTTAAAACCGTACGAGTGCGAGGCATTGATTACCGGATTAAAAGAAACGGTTGATGTACCTATTGCCATGCAGTGCCATGCCACAACAGGGTTGAGTACGGCGACGTATCAAAAAGCTATCGATGCCGGCATTGATATGCTGGACACGGCTATTTCTTCAATGAGCATGACTTATGGCCATAGCGCAACTGAGACCATGGTTTCTATCGTAGAAGGTACAGAGCGCGATACGGGTATTGCACTACCCGAACTAGAAGAAATTGCCAGTTACTTCAGGGAAGTAAGAAAGAAATACAGCAAGTTCGAAGGCAGTCTCAAAGGGGTAGATGCACGTATTCTTTTGGCTCAAGTACCGGGCGGAATGCTAACCAACATGGAAAGTCAGCTTAAAGAGCAGGGCGCTGAAGATAAATTCGAAGAAGTGTTAAAAGAAATTCCACGGGTAAGGGAAGATCTTGGGTTCATTCCTCTTGTTACGCCAACCTCACAAATCGTGGGCACGCAGTCAGTGCTTAACGTACTCACCGGCGAGCGTTACAAAAGCATTACAAAAGAAACCGCAGGCGTTCTTAAAGGTGAATATGGCGCTACCGCAGCACCAGTAAACAAGGATTTGCAGGCGCGTGTGCTTGATGGCGCAGAGCCCGTGACATGCCGGCCTGCTGACAATATTGCACCAGAGCTGGATACACTGAGTAAAGAGCTTGATGAACTGGCTGAGAAAAAGCAACTATCGCTGTCAGACGATAAAATTGATGATGTTTTGACTTATGCCTTATTCCCGCAGATAGGCCTAAAGTTTATCGAAAACCGCGGCAACCCTGATGCGTTTGAACCTGCACCTAGCGCGCAAGAGTCGCAAAGCTCGAGTGCGCCTAAGCCTGCTGAAGCCAAGTCAAGCTCACAGGGGGCTACAACGAGTGAAACTTACGATGTAAATGTAGATGGAAAAGTGTATCGCGTAGAAGTGGCACCTTCAGGTACGCTGACGAGCGTTACACCTGCTAGTGGCTCTCAGACGCAAGCACAGCCTCAAACTAAGAGTGCTGCGTCATCAGCCTCTACTTCTTCTCAGTCTATTGATGCACCGCTTGCAGGTAACGTCTTCAAAGTCTTGGTGAGAAACGGCGACAGCGTGTCAGAAGGCGATGTGGTGATGATCTTAGAAGCCATGAAAATGGAGACAGAGATCCGCTCCGCATACACCGGTACGGTCACAGACATTACCGTAGGTGAGGGCGATGCCGTAACCAGTGGTCAACCGTTAATCTTATTGGGGTAGTACATGGATAAGTTAATGGTACTTTGGGATAGTACCGCGCTTGCGCACTTTGAAGCCGGCCAGCTTATAATGATGGCAGTGGGTTTCGGCTTGTTGTACTTGGCCATTGTTAAAAAGTTTGAGCCATTGCTTTTACTGCCCATTGGTTTTGGTGCATTGCTTACTAACATCCCTATTGCTGGTTTTTCAGAAGCGGGTGGGTTGCTGCACTACATATACAAAATCGGCATAGATACAGGGGTATTTCCTCTGCTCATCTTTATGGGCGTAGGCGCAATGACTGATTTCAGTGCGCTTATTGCTAACCCCAAAATGTTGTTACTTGGCGCAGCCGCGCAGTTCGGTATTTTTGCTACCTTGTTTGGCGCGATTGCGCTAAACCTTATACCTGGCTTTGAGTTTACGTTAAAAGACGCGAGTGCCATTGCTATCATAGGTGGCGCGGATGGGCCGACGGCTATTTTCCTCGCCTCACGCCTTGCGCCTGATTTGCTTGGTGCGATTGCAGTCGCTGCATACTCTTATATGGCGTTGGTACCTATTATCCAGCCACCTATCATGAAAGCGCTGACCACAAAAGAAGAGCGCGAAATAAAAATGGGTCAACTACGACCTGTGTCAAAGCGAGAGAAGATTATTTTCCCGCTTGCTGTGCTGTTTATGACTATCTTGTTTTTACCGGCCGCAACGCCGCTTGTCGGCATGTTCTGCTTCGGTAACTTAATGAAAGAGTGTGGCGTGGTAGACAGATTGAGCAAAACAGCCCAAAACGAGCTCATCAATACGGTCACCATTTTCCTTGGTTTAGCAGTAGGATCAAAGTTATCAGCTGAAGCATTCCTTACGGTCGAGACTTTAGGTATTTTGGGGCTTGGGGCTATCGCGTTTGGTATAGGCACTGCCGCAGGCGTACTCATGGCCAAGCTAATGAGTAAGCTGTCGGGTGGCAGTATAAATCCACTGATTGGCGCAGCTGGCGTCTCTGCTGTGCCGATGGCAGCCAGAGTGGTGAACAAAGTTGGGCTAGAAGCTAACCCTCATAACTTCTTACTTATGCATGCAATGGGGCCTAACGTGGCTGGCGTGCTAGGTAGTGCGGTTGCCGCAGGTATTCTGTTGGCTCTGGTTGGCTAGAAAGCACGAATGCATTGCTGTACAAGGGGCAATTTATTTGCCCCTTTTTTATTGCATGGCGTTTGTTCAAAAAAAGGCTTTCTAGGGTTTTCTTTTTGTGACGAGTAGAGCGTGCCAGTTCGGTACGTAAGTGCGCTTCTCAAAGAAAACAGCACCCAAACGATAAGCTCTTTATTCTCGAATTGTGTTTTGTGGCACCAGAGATTGGTATGCGGTAACGAGTTTCTTAGTGCGCGTATGCTGGGGCCACCTAAAGATAGTTTCGGTCTTGCCTTCTTCTACAATTTCACCGCCTTCCATCACAATAATCCTGTCTGCAATGTGTCGTACAATACCCAAGTTGTGACTAATAAAGATAAACGCCAAGCCAAGTTCTTGCTGAAGCTTCAATATAAGATTCACCGTTTGCGAACGAATGGAAGGGTCTAACGCTGCAAAGGGTTCGTCAGCCACCAACACTTTGGGCTTTAACACAATGGCTCTGGCTAGCGCTACGCGCTGCTGCTGTCCATCAGAAAGCATATGTCGATAAAAGTAATAGTGTTCGCGCAAGAGGCCTACCTTCACCAACATATCTTCTATAATTGGTTTGCGTTCTGCTTCGCTTAGGCCTGTATTCAAACGCAATGGCTCATCCAAAATTTTTCCCACAGGAACCGATGGATTCATCGACTCGGAGCTATGCTGCAAGATCATACGAATGTCATGGGTACGTTTTTGCTGGCTATCTTTAGACTGGTATTTGGCTAAATATTTGTGCGTGTTAATTTCAATTTCACCTGCATCAGCAGGCAGTGCACCTACCAAGAGCTTAGCCAACAAGGATTTGCCTGAGCGATTTTCACCAATAATTGCAATGGTTTCACCGCGCTTTACGCTTAAGTTCACTGGACCAAGTTGAAAAACTTCAGGACGCTTTAGCCAACGTTTCCTCTCGTTATGAATAAACGTGAGATCTTTAACCTGCATGATATCCATTACAGCTTCTCCATATGTAGAGGGAAGTGACAGCTGTAATTGTGATCGTGAATTTTACGCACGGCTGGCGTTTGTACACAGGCGCGCTGTGCACGAGGGCAGCGTGGACCTAACCGGCAACCAATAGGCAAATGCTGTAGTGTGGGAATAGAGCCACCAAGCGTGGGTAGCAGCGATTTCGGTGGCAGATCTTTTCTGAAGCTTGGCGCGCTGTCTAGTAATGCTTTTGTGTAAGGGTGCAGAGGGCGCTTCTTAATGTGCTTCATTCTACCTGATTCTACAGTCTGCCCTGCATACAACACCGTCATAGAGTGAGACATACTTGCAATTGCCAGTAGGTCGTGACTAACAAACAAGATCGAGAGCGAGCGGGTCTGATTCAAACGCGTGAAGAGCTTCAGAATTTGTGTTTTTGTTGTAGGTTCCATTCCCCGAGTTGGGTCATCGGCGATGAGCAATTTAGGCTGTGAAACCAGGGCCATCGCAATCATGAATTTTTGACCTATGTCAGCCGGTATTTGATGAGGAAAAGCGCTTAAATAATGCTTGTGGTACTTTATTCCTACTTTGTGAACGGTGCTTATTGCGATCTTTTTGCGATGTTGTGCTCGTTGCCAGAACCAGCTCCCTTCAACAAATTCATCGGGAATGCTCTCTTCCAACTGCTCTCCAAGGGTTGCCGATGGGTCTAAACTTGCCTGTGGGTTTTGGAATACGACCGCTATTTCTCGGCGCATGACCTCACGACGCTGCTGTACAGACATACTCAGCAGGTTTTCACCATTCCAACTCATGCGGTCAGCCGTTAAATTCCATTGGTTAGGAAGGGCTCCGCAAATGGCGGACACGATCAAACTTTTGCCTGAGCCAGACTCTCCTACCAGTGCGCGAATTTCCCCGCTGCTAACCGACAGATTAACCTTATCCAACGCCTTAATTGCGCCATCGCTGCTCTGCATTTCCAAGGTGAGGTTTTTAATATCAAGCATTGGCATATTAATGACTCACTCTTTTTCTAAGTGCTGAACGCAAACCGTCGCCCACAATGTTGATAGATAGCACCATGAAGAATATCGCCATGCCGGGGACGGCAACGTTCCACGGTGCTAGATAAGCAACATCTAGCCCATCAGCTAAAATAACGCCAAGTTCCGGAAGCGGTGACTGCGCGCCTAAATTCAGAAAACCAAGTGCAGATATGTCGATAACTGCAATAGAAAGTGCAAGCGTGCCCTGTACAACCAGCATTTCGGTCATGTTCGGTAGTATAGAATGAGCAAAAAGTTGCCATCTACTGGCACCGTCCAATTTAGACGCCACTATATATTCTTTTTTCATTTCGGCGCGTACAAAACTTCTTGTGTGGTGTACAAACTGTGGAATAAGTGCAAGGGTAATTGCCCACATGCTGTTAACCAAACCGGTACCCAATATTGCAACGATAATAATCGCAATAAGTAACGTGGGAATGGCCATAAGTGCATCGAGTAAGTGGTTGACGATACTTGAGCGAACACCTCGCAGCATGCCTGCAAAGGTCCCAAGGCTAACACCGACTAACATGGCCAGCACAACAGTAATGAATGCCGAGCCTAATGTGATGCGACACCCATAAATTATGCGGGTAAATAGGTCTCGACCCAACGCATCAGTACCGAAAAGGTGCGATATAGAGCCATTAGCTAACCAGCTAGGCGGTATCAACAGTCCGTCGATATTTTGTTCCACGGCATCATAGGGAGTGATGATTGGTGCAAACAGCGCACACACAACAAACAATGCCAGCATAATCAGGCCAAGCATGGCGATGTGGCTCGCTCTAAATGATGCCCAAGTCCGTTGCCACGGCGACGGATGGAATTCTTCGTCGTATAAACTAAACTGTGGCACGTTCGTATTTCTCTCTGCTTGGGTCAATCATTCGGTTAAACAAATCAACCAGAATCGTGAGTGTAATTACCACCGTGGATACTGTCATCATACCAATTCTAAGGGCAGGGTAATCTCGTTGATAAATAGCTTGAATCAGCCAATTACCGATCCCTGGCCAAGAAAACAAAGTTTCGACAATCATAGCGTTCGTTATTAGTGTCGTAATTTGTATCGCCATTAGTGGTAATATTGGCAGTAACGCGTTACGCAAAATATGACGAAAGAATATCTGCCAACTTGAAAGGCCTCTAGATATTGCTGCAGCGATATAGGGGCGGTGTTTTACGTCTATAACAGAACGTCTTGTTATACGTATCATCGAAGCGGTGGCGATAGCACCAATGGCAAACGTAGGTAATAATAAGTGCGATAACGCATCTTTGAAGGCTAAAGTCTTATTTTCTACGTCAGACAATAAAATATCAATGAGAATAAAGCCTGATACGGGTTCGATGTTATAAAGCAAACTGATACGACCCGACAGCGGTGCAGCGTCTAGCTGCAAACTGAAAACCAATATAAGCAAGAGCGCAAACCAGAAAACTGGAAAAGAATAGGTCGTTATACTTGCGCTATTTATTAGGTGATCAGATGTTGAATAGCTGCGAATACCTGCATAATAACCAAGCGGTATTCCAACGAATAAGGCCATCAACATGGCATAGGTTGCCAGTTCTATTGTGGCTGGCATCGCAATACCTATTTCTTCTCTTAGCGGCAGGCCTGACGTAAAGCTGTATCCCCAGTCACCAGTGAGCAAATTGCCTACATAATAGAAAAACTGGAAAATATAGGGCTGATCTAGCTTAAATTGCCGCTCCAATGCTGCGCGTTGAATTTCATTTTGCGGCACGAGTCCTGTTAGGTTTTCAAGTGTATCGCCTGGAAAAAGATAGGCGAGTGAAAACGACATAATCGCTAACACCAAAAGCGTTAATATAAATAAAGTGCAGTATCTTACGAGGATCTGGATCACAGTGCTTTTTTTACTCCACCAAAGCGTACACCGCCAAAGGGATTAATGGTCATTCCTTCTAGTTCATTCCTGTATGCCTGATAGCGGTAGGCGTGTGCGATGGGAACAAGAGGAAGGCGTTCGTATAATAATCGGTTAACTTGCCGGTATATAGCTGTGCGCTCTTCAATATCATCTGTCTGAAGGGCGTCGTTGAGTAATTTATCATAGTCTTCACTGCACCACATGGCACGATTTGTACCTGAGGGTATAGCGCCGCAGCTCAATAGCGGACGATAGAAGTTATCTGGGTCTCCGTTGTCGGCAGACCAACCAATTAATACCGAGTCGTGCAGACCTTCCTGAAGATGGCGTCTGAAGGTAGTCCAATCGTAACTGACAATGGTTGCTTCTACGCCTACATCACGCAAATAACGCTGAATGAGCTCGGCCATCTTTGTTGCGTTAGGATTGTATGAGCGTTCAACGGGCATAGCCCATATCGTCATAGAAAAGCCGGCCTTAACACCGGCGTCAGCTAATAATTTGCGCGCTAGAACTGGATTGTAGGCGGTATCGTCTGCGTCATTTTGAAACGCCCAGCTTGCCGCAGGCAGCAGGGTCTTAGCTCTAGTAGCACTGTCAAAATACACCGCTTCTAGCAATGTGTTCTTATCGATTGCGGCCGCTAGCGCACGTCTTACATCTGGGTTATCAAAAGGAGGGCGTTGAGTGTTAAACGCCCAAAATCCAATGTTTAGTCCTGGTTTTTCCGCTAGCGTCAGATCTTCTTTTGCCCGAATCACTTCAAGTTCAGTCTGTGCAGGAAAAGCGGTAGCGTCACATTCACCTGTCATTAATTTAGCCAGTCTTAGTGAGCTTCTTGGCGTAATGTCAAATATAAGCTGCTTTACAACAGGGCGTGTTTCGTCACGGTGTTGTGCTGTACCATCTTGAACAGTATCTTCACCACCTTGGCCATTTTCAACTTCTTGGTTGGCGCTCTCTACAGTATTGTTATCGCTTAGGACTTCATCACTTGTAGGCGCATCTTCCATTTGGTCACGCCAATAGTTGTCATGGCGCAGGAACTTAATGAAATGATCTTTGCGATAGCTATCGAATTTAAAGGGGCCAGTACCTACTGGAAGCTCATCGATTTTGCCCGGCGTGCCGGTCTGTGCCAACTGGTTAGCATACTCTTCTGATAACATAACGGCGAAATCGGTTGCTAGATTTGCCAAAAATGAGCTATCCCTGCGCTTAAGTGTAATTTCAACGCGGTAGCCGTTTACGCGCTCTACCGACGCGATATTTTGTGCAAGGCCTATACTTTCGAAGTAGGGATAGCGCCCGCCAGATACGTAGTGGTATGGATGGGAGCGTAGGCGCCACCTGTCTATACTGAAGATAACATCGTCGGCGTTAAAGTTTCGTGTTGGCGTGAAGTAGCGCGTATTGTGAAACCATACATCCTTTCTCAGTTGAAAAGCGTAAGTAAGACCGTCATCACTCACTAACCAGCTACTCGCCAAGCTCGGCACAATGCGGCCAGACTCAGGGTCGAAATCAAGCAATCTGTCGTAGAGTTGGTGTGAAGATGCATCTGACGTTGTACTTGATGTATCTAGCTGCGGATTGAAGGTAACTGGATTGCTTTCAGAGCAGTATATAATACCCGTATTGTAAAACGCTTGTTTGTTCTGCTTAGCACAGGATGCAACAAGAAGCGCTGTACATATACATAATGACAAACGCTTTACCAAACCATGGGACATGCTTTACGCCTCGACGCTTTCCGCGGAAGAATCTAGTAAGTTATATTTTTTGAGATAGCCTCGCAGCTGATGATACGTCAGGCTCAATTTTTCAGCAGTCTTCTTCTGATTAAACTGACTGTCAGCGAGTGCCTGTTTTATCATATCTATCTCATGTTGTTGAGAACGTTCTTTCAAATCTATGGGATATTCAACAATTTCTGGCTTTTTCACTGGTGCCAGTGGCGTAATGTCTGCACTTTCAATGCGTTCATTGGTGGCAGCGGCTTCTGAAGGGGATTGAGTAACGGGTGAGACGGGCGTATTCACTCTGTCATTGGTCTTCACTCTGCCTTTAGGGCGATAAGCTGACTCAAAGGGGTCAAGAACGATTTCATGTACGGGCAGATGAGGGTTATTTGTTCGATATACTGCACGTTCGACCACGTTCTTTAGTTCACGTATATTGCCTGGCCAGTCGTAATCAAGAAGGGTCCGCTTCGCCTTCTCTGTAAAGCCGCTGAATAATTCCATTTCCATTTCACGGGCCATATTAATAGCAAAGTTTTCTGCCAACATCATGATATCTTCCCTACGCTCGCGTAGCGGAGGAATGGTAATTACGTCAAAGGCAAGTCGGTCGAGTAAGTCTGCACGAAATTCACCTGCATCGGCAAGCGTGGGTAAGTCTTCGTTTGTTGCTGCAATAAGGCGTACGTCAGTTTTTACTGACTTGCTTCCGCCAACGCGCTCAAATTCGCCATATTCGACAACGCGCAGTAGCTTTTCCTGAATAAGGCCAGAAGTATTAGCCAGTTCATCAAGAAATAAGGTGCCGTTGTGGGCCACTTCAAAGCGACCTTCGCGGCGTTTTGAGGCACCGGTGAACGCACCTGCTTCATAACCGAATAATTCACTCTCCAATAGGCTTTCACTTAAGGCAGCACAGTTAAGCTTAATATAGTTCTGATCCCAGCGTTTAGATAAGAAGTGAAGTCGCGCGGCAATAAGCTCTTTACCTGTGCCTCGCTCACCTATGACCAGCACAGGTTTATCTAGCGATGCAATTTGTGAAATTTGCTCTAAAACTTCTAGAAAACTATTCGCTTGGCCAAGTAAATTATCTTGCTGTCGATACCTACTCATTAAATCCCTCAAAAGTTAGTCATTTCGACCAATTAATAGTGTAGAACAAAACATATTGAGAAACGAGTATTATTTGAACTTATAAAAAGTGTATGAAAAATAGCAGGTTAGCACTGTTATAAAGTTGGCAAGTATATTGAATACAATTAACACCAAGAGTAACCTATTTATCAAGTGTGGTGTTTTTTAAACACTTACCATTTTTAGCAAGAGGTAATTATTATGGGTATCTTCTCGCGTTTTACAGATATTGTGAATTCGAATATTAATGCGCTTTTAGATAAAGCGGAAGATCCTGAGAAAATGGTTAGATTAATCATTCAGGAAATGGAAGACACATTGGTTGAGGTGCGCTCAGCATCAGCAAAGACCTTAGCCAACAAAAAAGAAATTGTTAATCAAATTGCAAAGTATGAAAGCGATGCAAGTGACTGGGAAGCCAAAGCTGAGCTTGCTTTGAGTAAAGACAGAGAAGACTTGGCGCGTGCTGCGCTGCAGGAAAAGAAGAAGTCTGCAGAAGCTGCTGAAGCGTTAAGTAAAGAACTGGCCATTGTTGATGAGCAAATCAGCAAACTTCAGGATGAAATTGGTCAGCTTCAAGAAAAGCTAGCGGATGCGAAGAGTCGCCAAAAAGCGATTATTATGCGCCAGAAAACTGCAAGCTCTCGTCTTGAAGTGAAAAAGACGCTGGATAGCACTAAAGTAGACAATGCGATGGGACGCTTTGAGCAATATGAGCGTAAAATCGATGACCTTGAGTCGCAGGTTGAAGCTTACGATCTAGGTAAGAAAACGTTACAGGATGAGTTTGCTGAACTAGAGGCCAGTGACAAAGTTGAAGACGAACTTGCTGCGCTTAAAGCGAAAGTAAAAGGTGCAAACACAAGCACCGAAAAATCAGAATAATAAGAATAGGGTGTACCCTCCTGATGTGAAATCGGAAGGAGGGTAATTACATCAGAGTTTGTAGGAGAGATTGAGATGGATGAAGGTACGATTGCAATGTTGGTGATGCCCCTTGTGGTGTTTTCAATATTCGTTGCTCCAATTTGGCTAATATTACACTATCGAAGCAAAAAGCAAGTGAATCAGGGGTTGAGTGCAGAAGAGCACGCATCTTTGCAAGACTTAGCCGAAAAAGCCGAGAAAATGAGCGAACGCATTGAAACTCTAGAGGCCATTTTAGACAGCGAGGCACCTGAGTGGAGGAATAGAGCATGAGAAACGGTAAGCAGCTCTATCGCAACCCAGAAAATGCAAGAATTGCAGGCGTGTGCTCGGGTGTAGCTGAATATTTCGGCTTAGAAACTTGGTTAGTAAGGATTTTAGTTGTAACAGGTTTCTTCTTGTTAGCCGGACCTTTCATCTTTGTTGCATACATTGCAGCTTGGTTCATCCTCGATAAAAAACCTGTTGGATTAAAAAATGCACCAACGCAACCTGTTTTCTCAAAAGGTAAGGGATGGACAAATCCCAACGGTGGTCAGGTAAAAAGCCCAAAAGTGGAAGTGAAAACGAAAGTTTGGCAGGCGGGCGAGCCACCAAAACAAGCGTTTCACGATATTCGCAATCGTTTTGAAAAAGCAGAAGTTCGACTTCGTAAAATGGAAACTTATGTAACGTCTCGCGAATATCAACTCAATAAAGAAATTAGCCGTCTTTAATTGGCGAGGGCGCAACAAGCAAGCTTGACTGAAGCCGCTCGTAATGAGCGGCTTTTTGTTATAAAAAACAATGCGTTTACTTTGTTTGTAAAATTCTTGTTACAGCCAAGCTGAGTCGCTCGTAAGGGCTTACACTTTTCGACATCGCGAATTTCATTAGACTGATAGACAAGTTTTTCAACTCTTATCGGTCAAAGAAGTTATGCCAAAATCAACGCAATACCAGTCGAGACAATCTGATGAGAATGGCATTATCCATTGGTCAGACGAAGAGAACCAAATTTGGTCTGAACTCTATGCGAGACAAATTCCGCTGGTGAAAGAAAGAGCGTGCCAAGAATACTTGGACGGGCTTGATTTGTTGAAGTTAAATGAAAGGGAAATCCCTCAGCTACCTGATATCAACAAAGTACTGATGGAGAAAACGGGTTGGCAAACAGCTGAAGTGCCTGCGTTAATTAATTTTGGCGAATTTTTCAGATTACTGGCGAATAAGCAATTTCCTGTTGCCACCTTTATTCGCACCAGAGAAGAATTCGATTATTTGCAGGAGCCGGATATTTTCCATGAAGTTTTCGGTCATTGTCCGCTACTAACGAATCCTGCATTTGCTCACTTTACTCACACTTACGGAAAGTTGGGCCTTGCTGCCAGCAAAGAAGACCGAGTTTATCTTGCTCGTCTTTATTGGTTCACCGTAGAGTTTGGATTGGTGAGAGCCAAAGATGAATTGAAGATATACGGTGGAGGCATCTTATCTTCTCCTGGCGAGACAATATATGCGTTAGACAGCGACACACCTCTGCGTAACCCGCTCACTGCTATTGATGCATTAAGAACACCTTATCGTATCGATATTATGCAACCTCTTTATTATATCTTACCGGAATTCGACCATCTGTTTGAATTAGCGGAAATGGATATTATGGCACTCGTAGAAGAAGCGAAGTCTTTAGGGTTATTTTCCCCACTTTTCCCACCTAAAGAGAAAAAAGCCAGTTAACACTATTGTTAATTAAATGTGTTTTATATAGGATGCCGCTCACTGAAGCGGCATCTTTTTTATTTGGTATGCGCGGCCTTTTAATTATGCTCTCTGCGCGTTCTTAAATGTGTGATTCATCGCAAATTTAACCATCTGTAACATTTATCTTGTTATCTTTTTGTAAAAGTATGATATTCTGTACATATATGTTTACAAAATAGCTATAACACCCTATGCGTCTAGAAATAAGCTGTCAGGACCGTCTTGGTATCACTCAAGATGTTTTAGATATTCTCGTTACTAAAGAAATAGATTTACGCGGTATTGAAATTGACCCTGCGGGGAAAATTTTCCTTAATTTTCCCAATATCGAATTTGCAGATTTTCAACACCTCATGCCTCAAATTCGCCGCATCGATGGTATCGACGATGTGAAGACGACGCTTTTCATGCCAGGAGAGCGTGAAAAAAATCAGCTTTCCGCTATTTTAAGAACGTTGCCCGACCCTGTGTTTTCTATCGATGCCAAAGGCAGTATCTTGCTATGCAATGAAGCGGTATGCGCGGGGCTAGAAATTCCGAGTAGCGAAATAGAAGGCATTGAAATTGGCGAAGTTGTGAAAGGCTTTAACTTTACTAAATGGATGGACGGTAAATCGCCTGGCCCTCAGTCTTCGAAAGTGAAGTTTATTCAACAGGATTACCTAGCCGATATGCTGCCTATTACCGTACCTGACGGCGAACAGAATATGATCATGGCAGGTGCTGTGGTGATATTAAAATCAGAGATGCGACTAGGACAACAGTTTACCGCGTTTCACCAGTCTCCCACTGATAGCTTTGACCGCTTTGTCACTCAGTCTCCGTTTATGAAGCGAGTCGTTCATGAAGCCAAGCGAATAGCTGATTTGGATGCACCCATTTTAATTTTTGGTGAAACAGGCACAGGCAAGGAAATGATTGCCAGAGCCTGTCACCAGTCTAGTCGTCGCAGTGAAGGTGCATTTTTAGCTTTAAACTGCGCGTCTTTACCTGACAGCGTGGCAGAAACCGAATTATTCGGTTACGCAGCGGGCGCATTCAATCAGCCTAATGCAAAAGTAGGGCTATTAGAGCAAGCAAAAGGCGGTACGCTTCTTCTCGATGAAATTGCTGATATGTCTTCTCAGCTTCAAGCTAAACTGCTCCGCGTTCTGGAAGACGGCGAATTTAGAAGAGTAGGGGATTCTGAGCCAGTTAAGGTAGACGTGCGATTTATTTGCACCACCTGTCGTGATTTAGGTCAGCTTGTAGAAGAAGGACGATTTAGAAAAGAATTGTACTACCGCTTAAACGTACTAAGTTTGGTTATGCCTTCTTTAAAAGACAGAAGGCAGGATATCGTTCCTCTTGCCGAGTCTTTCATCGTTCAACACAGTACCAAGTTAGGTCGCCGTCCTGCGAAACTCAGTAAATCCTGTGTTGATTTTCTGCAGCAGTACCCGTGGCCGGGTAATGTGAGACAGCTACAGAATGCGTTGTATCGCGCGTTATCACTCCTTGACGGTAAGGAGATTACCAAGGAAGACATTCAGCTTCCAAGTTGTGCGCCAAGCGTCACTTATATTGACGAAAACTTTGACGGCACATTAGACGAAGAAGTGAAGAAGTTTGAAAAGGACTTGCTTAAGCGGTTATATCCTTCTTACCCAAGTACCCGTCAATTGGCTAAAAAACTGGGATTAAGTCATACGGCAATTGCAAATAAATTACGTGAGTACGGCATTAACAAGGCAACGGTTAAGCTTTAATTAGATGGGAGCATTGACCTTTGCCATAGGGTGAAGGTCAATGTGACCAAGTATATTTGACGTCGTTTAGCAAAGTAAAAATGGCAAATGGTCAACGCCAATTTTTATATCGTTAATGCGTTTTTGTACCTCATAGCAATATCAATTCATCTGTTACGATAAATTTACATCGCCCACGGAGCAAGCGGGCAGCGCTATACCTGCTCAATAGAGGCTTACTAGCGTACATCCTTTCTTACAGCCAAATAAAACTTCGTCAACAGATCACTTCTCAACGCACACCAACTAGTGGCATAACTATAATCATGGAATTGTGTGTGATGCTGCCGCGTAAAAAGATATAGGTCTTTTATTCAGAACGTATTAATAAAAGACAAGAGCGCCAAGCTGATGAATAATTTTTCGAGGAAAGAACAATGAAACTAGCAACCTATAAGAATGAAACCCGAGATGGCTGCCTAATGGTAGTGTCGAAGGACCTTTCTCGAGCATGCAGTGCACAGGACATTGCGAAAACGATGCAAGACGCATTGGATAATTGGAAAGAGATTGCCCCTCAGCTACAGATGAAATACCAAGCGCTAAATGACAATGCGTGTGACAGCGTGCCGTTTGACGCATCTCGCTGTGAGTCGCCTCTGCCTAGAGCTTACCAATGGGCTGATGGAAGTGCTTACGTGAACCATGTGGAATTGGTGCGAAAGGCGCGTAATGCAGAGATGCCGGAAAGCTTTTGGACTGACCCATTGATGTATCAAGGTGGTTCCGATGACTTTATTGGACCCGAAGATGACATCATACTTCCAAGTGATGATTGGGGAATCGATTTTGAAGGTGAAGTCGCTGTTGTTACCGATGATGTTCCTATGGCGTGTACGCCTGAACAGGCTTCAGAGCGCATTCGACTTATTATGTTAGTTAACGACGTATCACTTAGAGGGTTAATCCCAGGAGAACTGGCGAAGGGGTTTGGCTTCTTCCAATCAAAACCTGCGTCTAGCTTTTCTCCGGTTGCTGTAACACCAGATGAATTAGGTGATGCGTGGAAAGATAGCAAAGTGCACTTGCCTTTGCGTTCAACCTACAATGGTGAACTATTCGGTAAGCCTGAAGCGGGTCAGGACATGACGTTTGATTTTGGTCAGCTAGTCGCGCATGCCGCCAAGAGCAGAAACCTAGGTGCAGGTGCTATCATCGGCTCGGGTACAGTGTCTAATAAACAGGGTACAGATCATGGCTCTGCCATCGCTGAAGGCGGTGTGGGTTATTCATGTATTGCAGAAGTGCGCATGATTGAGACTATTCGAGACGGCAAACCTTCTACTCCTTTCATGCAGTTTGGCGATCGTATTCGCATAGAAATGCTAGATAAAGAAGGCCACTCTGTTTTTGGCGCCATTGAACAGCAAGTTAAGCCGCTTAGCTAAAATTTTAAAATGAAAAGTAGTGTGGGGTAATAACGCGGTTTACTCAGTAGGCACGTTGTTGTTTTCCCCACTATAATTATAAGAGGGAGTAGAGCGTTTAGATTCATCAAAGCCCTGTACTCCTACCAAAAACGTTAAATAGGTGTGGTAGTACCATGAGTATAAAACTTTACGGCTATTGGCGTTCGACCGCCTCTTACCGCGTGCGGATTGCGCTGAATTTGAAAGGGGTTGAGTACGAGTATGTACCTGTCCATCTTGTAAACAACGGTGGCGAGCAGCACAGTAGCGAATATACGCGTCTCAATCCTGCGCACCTTGTCCCTACTTTGGTTGACGAAGACGAAGATATTATTCTGAATCAATCGCTATCAATCATCGAATATCTTGATGAACGGTATGAAGGCGAACACCAGCTGGTTCCTGAACATCGAACAGAGAGAGCCAGAGTCAGAGCGCTAGCACAAGATATCGCGTGTGATATTCAGCCTTTGGGTAATCTACGTGTACTGAATGCGCTAAAAGGGAATTTTGAGGCGTCACAAGATGATGTGGCGAAGTGGGCATCCCACTGGATAACGCTGGGGTTCGACGGCATTGAAAAGCGTCTTCAGACCCAAGCCGGAAAGTTCTGCTTTGATTTCGATGTTACGCTGGCTGATATTTGCTTAGTACCCCAAGTGTATAATGCGCAACGTTTTAACGTCGATATGAGTCGCTACCCTTTAATTAGTAAGATAGCGAAGAATTGTAACGAGTTAGATGCTTTTGAGCGGGCTAAGCCCGAAAATCAAATAGACGCCACTTAGACTGACGGGGGAGAGTAGAAATGTACTCTGACCCCATTTTTTGAGTTATTGGCGTTTAATCGGTAGCTCGGTGGTGTTTTTCACCTGCTTTAAGGCGAAGGTTGAGCTTAAATGATCGACAAGAGGCAGGTGAGTTAATTTCGTTTTAAGTAAGAATTCGTACTCTTCAATACTTTCCACTATCACTTTTAGTAAGTAGTCTTTTTCACCGCTGGTGGTATGACACTCCACGATTTCATCGATGTTTTGTACGGCATTTTCAAAATCGGTTAGCGAGTCACCGTCATGGTTTTTCAACGTGACATAGATAAAGACCGACACACCTAAATTCAGTTTTTTGCTGTTTAGTAATGTGACTTTACCAAGAATGATGCCGTCGGCTTCCATTCGTTTGACACGTCTCCAGCACGGAGTATGCGACAATCCTACACGCTGGCTTAAATCTGCCATCGACACCGTGGCGTCTTGCTGAAGTACGCGCAAAATCTCACGGTCAAATTTATCCAATTTCATTAACACTGTTTCCGTCGTTTTTATGATGTTTATTATATATCAAAAAAAATTCTAGGATAGCTGTCCTAGAAAAATTGTAATCAATTCTATTGCGTTTCAGTTTGTAAATTTCATTAACAAACTTTGCAAGGCCTGTCCTCAAAACAATCGGATACACTTGGCAAAATGTTGCTGATCTTTGCGAGGCCGATAAGTGTACCGCAAATCATCTTCAGACTCTCACATCATCCCAAATGAGCGGCGTTTCGTTTTCGTGACAGCTAGACCTTGGGTAGGCTTTAATTCATCACAGTATTAATAGGGAAAATATGTCAGTTTTTGATCACCCGGAGTTCAATAATCACGAACACGTTGCGTTTTATCATGACGAGAAGGCGGGCTTGAGCGCCATTATTGCTGTACACAATACCAATCTGGGGCCAGCACTTGGCGGTTGTCGCATGTGGCCCTACGTAAATAGTGGTGAGGCATTGACCGATGTGTTGAGACTGTCAAAGGGGATGACGTATAAAGCAGCCATGGCTAATTTGGAGCTTGGCGGCGGTAAATCTGTGATCATCGGCGACCCTCGTAAGGCTAAATCGCCAGAAATGATGAAGGCAATGGGCAAGTTTGTTGAGTCATTGGGCGGCAAGTATTTCACTGCTGAAGACTCTGGCATTTCAGTAACGGACTTGCAAACCATGGCAACCGAGTCGGATTACATCGCTGGTGTTAATGCTAAATACCACTATGCGGGCGAAGTACCTGACGGAAACCCGGCTCCGTCTACAGCATACGGTGTGTTTGTGGGATTGAAGGCGACGGTAGAGTACGGCTTGAAGCGCAGCCTTGATGGCGTCAGTGTTGCTATACAAGGTATGGGGCACGTCGGCTACCGTCTTGCAAAGCACTTGCATGAGCACGGTGCCAAGCTTTATGTTGCGGATATCTATCCCGAAGGTGTTGAAAAAGCAGTATCTGAATTTGGTGCGACAGCTGTGGCGCCGGAAGAAATACTGAGCTTAGATGTGGATGTGTTAGCGCCATGTGCGTTGGGTGCAGCCATTAACGATTTGTCATTGCCTGAAATCAAAGCCAAAGTAATTGCAGGCGCTGCAAATAACCAGCTTGCACGTGAAGATATTGGTGAATTGCTTCAACAGCGCGGCATTCTGTATGCGCCAGATTACGTGATCAATGCGGGTGGCGTTATCGACATCTTCCATCAGCGTATGGAATCGAGTTCTAATGAAGCGCTTCGCGCACATATTGAGCAAATCGGCGAAACGCTAAAAGAAATTTATACCCGTGCAGAGCAAGAAGGGGCGGCGACAAACCGTGTTGCCAACCTTATTGCCGAAGAGAGATTTTCTTTAAAGGGTTGAAAACTCTCAACCAAATAGTCATAATGCGCCCCGCACTCAGGCAGGGGCGAATGACTTTGCTTTGAATGCGATTTTCTATGGTGGGCTTTTGGTCCTCCCGCAATGATACTCTGTGAACCCGGTCAGGCCCGGAAGGGAGCAGCCGCAGCAGACGACTCATGTGCCGGGATGTGGCTGGAGGCCCGCCACCCAAATTCCTTATTCGTCTTCTTTTTTAGTCTTTTCTATTTCATCTAAGTACTTGAGTGCTTTACTAATAGCATGCTCAACATTCATTTCCATTTGATTTCGTTCGCTCTGAGGCAGGTAAAACGCCATGTCTACTTCGTAGCGGATATAACGTGGTGGAACCTGATTTAAGGCAAGACAGCACAAGTCTGCTAAGTAATCAGGACTTTTCGTGGTATCGAGCCCCAGCTTACTGATTCTTTCTAAAACCAGGTGTTCATAATAGTTATGGATGTCGTCATCTAGTTTCATGTTCATTCCCCTTATAATTGTTGTTAGCGCCCTGCGTAAAAGTGCTGTGGTATGCAAATATGTTGTGCGGAAAATACAGCACTTGTCCAATTAATTGGACACATTTTTATACAAGCTAAATGGCACAACACGAACCTTGGCTATATATCCTTATAATGTATAGCTTGTATTCTGTGGATGTCGAGTCGACGGTGATAGAATTACGAAGTTAAACAAAGCAATAAGGCAAGAACGACATGAAAAAAAATATAGAGCCCTGCTACTACGGCGATTACCTACAGCTTGATAAGATTTTGGGGGCGCAGGACTTACAGAGTGAGAAGTACGGTGACGCGGCGCACGAAGAAATGCTGTTCATTATTGTTCACCAAGTTTATGAGCTTTGGTTTAAGCAGGTTCTTCATGAATTAAATGCAGTAATTGATACGTTTAATCAAGAAACAGTTAAAGATCAGCAGCTAACGCTAGTGGTGCATCGCTTACAGCGAGTCATACAAATTCAAAAGTTAATGAACGATCAAATTGCTATCATGGAAACCATGACGCCACAGCAGTTTTTGTCGTTTAGGGACTACTTGGTGCCAGCGTCGGGCTTCCAAAGTATACAGTTCAAGCGTTTAGAAATATCACTGGGCCTAAAGCGCGATTTCAGAATCGACTTTGATAAGCAAAGCTTCTACAACCGTCTGACTGATAAAGATAGAGCGTTATTGGAAACCCTTGAAAGCAAACCCAGTTTGTTTGAGCTGGTCGACAAATGGCTTTCAAGAATGCCGCTTCTAAAAACGGAAGGTTTCGATTTTTGGCAATATTATAAAGATGCGGCAGACGAAATGTTGAAAGACGACCACCATACAATTTCAACTAGTGACATGCTATCTGATACAGAGCGGCGACAAGAGCTAAAAGACTTACAAGCAACAATGGAGAACTTTGATGCGTTGTTTGATGATACGCAGTTTGAAAAGTTAAGAGGCGAGGGCAAGTTCCGCTTGAGTCATAAAGCATTGCTTTCTGCATTGTTTATAAAGCAGTACTCTGAAGAGCCTATCTTTAATCTGCCGTTCCAGCTTATTACCGCACTCACAGAGATAGACGAGCAACTCACTATATGGCGCTATCGTCACGCAATGATGGTTCAGCGCATGCTGGGCACTAAAATTGGCACTGGTGGATCGTCAGGACATCATTACCTCAAGAAAACCACTGAGTCTAATCGTATCTATTTAGACTTTTTTAACATGGCAACCTTCTTACTTCCCAAAAGTGCATTGCCAGAATTGCCTGAAACTGTAAGAAGACGACTGGGGTTTTATCTGCAATAGTTTGAAAAGTAAGCTTTTATGCGTTTTTTCTTACTGTTATTCGTCGCATTTTTCTCTGCATGAAATTTAAACGTAAACAACAAAATCAGTAAGTTAGCTGCACTTTTATGGTGCAGCTAACCGCATCTTATCGAAGAGCTCTTGATTTTCATCCTGTCAATATGTCAATTATACAAAAGGATAATTTTAAAAAATCCTAATAAAAACATTAGTTTAATTCTGTTTTAAGGTGTTTTTAAAAAACCTAAACAGAGAAAAACTTTAATAAGAAATGAAAACCAGGGAAAAACAATGACGTTTAATAAAACGCTTACGGCGGTGGCTGTTGCCGCGTCGATGGGCCTCTCTGCGCCTGTATTCGCGCAAGAGTCCAAAGGTACAATTACTGGCACATCAGTATCAGCTAGTACAGAACAAGCTCTTGCAGGAGTAGAAGTTACTATTGTAAATCTGGAAACAGGGTTAACCAGAACTATTGTTACAGACAGTGACGGTAGATATACCTTTCCTCTTCTTCCACCTGGCAATTATAGCTTAACCGCTAAAAAAGATGGCTTCTCTGTTGCGCAAGAAAAACAATTCAGTGTAAGGCCTTCAGGTAAAACAAATTTGGATGTCGCTCTCGAAGCGGGTGATATCGAAAGAATCTCTGTGCGTGGAACTTCAATTTCCAATATCGATGTGACTTCGAGTGAGTCACAGCTATATGTTGACCAAGAGTTTATATCTAAAGTTCCAGTACCTCGCGATATTTCTTCAGTAGCGCTACTTGCTCCGGGTACCGTTTCTGGTGATTCCGACTTCGGTAACTATGCTTCGTTTGGCGGTTCTTCAGTTGGCGAAAACGTTTACTATGTGAACGGTATTAACGTTACAAACTTCCGTAACGGATTGGGGGGATCAGAGCTTCCATTTGAAATGTACGAATCTTTCGAAGTAAAAACAGGTGGTTACTCAGCCGAGTTCGGGCGTTCAACAGGTGGTGTTATTAACGCACGAACCAAGAGCGGTAGCAATGAATTCAAATGGGGAGCCAGCGCATATTACGAGCCAGCAGCCCTTAGAGCTCACCAGCCCGACGTATTCTACAGAACTCAAGAAGATGCAGAAGAGGCTGGAACAGCCTATTACGTTGTTAACAAAGAAGACGAAACAGGTGAGACAAACGTCAACCTGTGGGCTTCTGGCGCGCTTATTGAAGACAAACTCTTTTTCTTCGGCTTAGTAAATCAAAAAGTACGTCAGCGTGATTACGCAGAGACTACAACGATCTACGACCGCGAAGGTAACGACACGTTACTCAGTGCAAAGCTTGATTGGTACATTACGCCCGAGCACATACTAGAATTTACGGCATGGGATAATACTGAAGAGCTAGAATCTGAAAAGTTCCTATATAGCCCAGATAGCGACAATGTGGGATCGTCGTTAGGTGAATATACGCTGGAGCGTGGCGGCACGACTTGGGGAGCTCAATATACAGGCATCATTACCGATGATCTTACCGTGAGTGCCCAATACTCGGTTAACAAGACGAGCTACAGCAATCTGAACAATGGCGCCAATCCGCTAGGTGATGCTCCGGTTATTTACGACAGATTTACCAACATAGAGTATGGTGCTTACGGCTTAACGACGCCTTCAGTTCAAGAAGATAAACGTACGGCGATTCGCTTTGACGTAGAGTGGTACGTTAATGCAGACCATGTTCTCAAAATTGGTATCGATAATGAGGACCTTGAGGCTTATGAAAATACTTCTCGCGCAGGTGGCGTTGCATACCGATATGAAAACTGTGGCGATAATCTAGATGAGCCGAGTAATGCAGACTGCCAAGTTCGCCAAGAGTTTTATGTAAACCAGGGCGACTTTGAGACCAAGAGCTTCGCTTATTATGTTGAAGATACTTGGACAGTGACAGACAACATTACTGCAAGAATTGGTCTTCGTAATGAAACCTTCGAAAACTTTAACAAAGCCGGTGAAAAATTTGTTGATGTAAGCGATCAGTGGGCACCACGTTTGGGCTTGAGCTGGGATGTAAAAGGTGACGGTGAGAGCAAAGTATTTGCAAACTACGGCCGCTACTATCTTCCAGTTGCGACGAATACAAACATTCGTCTGGCGGGTGATGAACTCTATACACGCCAGTATTTTGATGTTGAGTCAATAAATGATGATTTCACGCCTGTATTAGGCGAGGCTACTGGCAGTTTGACGGTATACAGTGACGGTACGCTTAAAGGAACGACAGAAACAGTTAATGCCGACCTCGACCCTATGTATCAAGATGAATATATTCTGGGTTATGAGCAAGTCATTAACGAATCTTGGAGCTTCGGTATTAAAGGGACTTACCGCGACCTGAAGAGCTCTCTAGAAGATATTGCTATCGATGCAGGCTTCGACGACTACATTCAACAAGAGTTTGGTTCATCGTGTACACTATGTTCTGGCTTCCACTATTATGTTTTAACAAACCCAGGCAACGATGTAACAATTACCACAGATCCAGATGGAGATGGTGATGTACCATACGGAACATACACTATTCCTGCTGATATGTTGGGTTACCCTGAAGCTGAACGTCAGTATGCCGCGGTTGATTTGACTGTTGACCGAGCGTGGGATGATATTTGGATGATGAGCTTCACCTATACGTGGAGCCATAGTTGGGGTAACACTGAAGGTGCTGTTCGTTCTGATAATGACCAAACAGATTCTGGTTTAACAACAAACTTTGACCAACCAGGCCTTCTTGATGGCGCATATGGTAATTTACCGAATGACCGCCGTCATGCTGTTAAACTAACAGGTGCTTACCAGCTCTTTGAGAACTTTACACTGGGAGCAAACTTCCGTTGGACATCAGGTAGACCACTTAACTCTTTTGGTTATCACCCAACAGATCTTTTCGCAAGCTACTATGATGCGGAGTCATTTGTAAAAGATGGTGAGTTAGTTTCTCGTGGCTCTGAAGGTCGTACGCCTAGTACTTGGACTTTGGATTTGAGTGCGAAATACCTTATTGAGCTAGAGCAAGCGGACGTAGCACTTCGTGCTGACATCTTTAACCTATTCAACAATGATGATGCTACTCAGCTTAACGAAATAAACGAGCGTTATGCTGGACAAAGTGATGAAGGTATATTCCTTGGAGAATACAACCCAAGTTACGGGTTGCCTACATCTTTCCAAACGCCACGTTACGTGCGCTTCAGTGTAGAAGTAAATTTCTAAACAAGGTCGAAAGCCCAGCATAGCGCTGGGCTTCTTTTTTACTATGAATCATCTATTGCAAAAGTTAGTTTCAGCCTCAAAATCAGTAAATAAGTCACAGGTTGAGGCGATAGTTAGCGACTTAATCAACTTACAAGCACCTTTACAAGAAAGATGGGTTGGAGTAGGGCAAATAGCAAAATCGTTTGGCAGTTATAGACTAGCTAAGCGCTGTATCGAAAAATCGCTTGAACAAAGCCAAAGTGATCAAATGGTAGCGCAAGCCTTGGGAATGCTCTCTGATTTAGGAAAAACCGAGTTGGCATACGAATACCTGCAGTCTATCGGCAACAGAGTGTCGTCGTCTGTAGTGCTATTACACTTAAAAGGAGTACTCGCTTATCAACTGGGTTACTTCACTCAAGCAAAGCAGTCGCTCAGAGCAGTCTTAAGAACAGTCCCAACGTCAGGGGAAACACTCCACTTATTATCAACGATGTCTGATCCAGAGGAAGCAAAAGAGCTTCAGAAGGAATTAGACACCTTACTATCTAGCATGGACAAGGTCCCTTTATCAGTGTCCAAAGCATGCTTTTACAACGCCTTAGGAAATACCTACCTAAAAACCTCCGAAGTGGATACCGCTTACCAATATTTTGAAAAGTGCGCAGAAACCATGCGAGCGATCTCACCAAAGGATAAGTCATTTGATTACTCATTAATTAAGGATTGGAGAAACGAGAACGTTAAGTGCGCAGAGTTTAAGCCTTCTAGCTTCACAGACGAAAGGGTTTCAACGAAAAGCTCTCCAATTTTTATTTTGGGAATTCCTCGAACTGGAACAACGCTTGTAGAACAAGTCATCATTCAAAATACAGAAGCGCAGAGTGTGGGGGAAATAGATGCCTTTCCGATGGCAGTAGATAACGTATTAAAAACTAAAAATGCTCTAGAGCGCCTAAAAACACTCGCTCTTTTAGATGAAGAAAAATGCAGTATGATAGCTGACGAGTATTTTAAGATTTGTAGCGAATATGGGATATCAAATGCCCTGATCGTTGACAAAAGCTTAAGTAACTTGCGATATGCTTATGTAATCAAGCACGTTTTTAATAAAGCAATCTTTGTTGTCACCAAAAGAAACGAAATTGATAACGCATGGTCAATATTCAAGACGCAATTTAGTAATAGTTTACATTGGTCTTGGGATATTAGAAAAATAAAAAGTGTTATTGATAATGAGTCTAGATTAGCGAAAATTTTGGCTAATTCTAAAGAGATAGCACCAATAGTAATACAGCTAGAAACCTTGCAAGACCAGCCACAGGAAACAATAAAACAAGTAATTAATAGGGTTTACGAAAAGCAAGGCGCTACTCGTGAGACTGAGTTGCTATCTTTACCTCCATATGAAGCAGGAAAAGTAGATACAACAGCAGTAAGAACTGCAAGTATGTATCAGGCTCGACAGCCGATAAGCAGCGACCATGCCCACTCTAAAAACATTCCCCCCAAGTTCGAAAAAACATATTCAGATATTCAATAGTTGAGTATTTGAACTGTAAGCGGCCGTCATCGATTTTGCTGTTCGCCGCATAGATGAGTTCATTAAACTTTAGTCTTGGTTTGAAGTGTATGAAAAGTGAGCTAAAAAAGTCCGTGCTTGTAAAGTGTATGTAAAATGTAAGTTAATATTTACAGATTAGAGTTAAAAGACAAAAAAAAATTGAACTTTTGTGAAACACCCGTCTGATCCCAGTTGACCCTTCGCACAGGATGTGGTTATTATCAAAGTGAGGCTTTGACCTTACTAATAATAATTCGTTATATAAACGATTTAAGAAACACACACTAAGAGTTTTAGTGGTCCAGGGAGACAATACATGTTTACAAACTCTAAGCTGGCTAAATCAGTGAAGTTAGCGTGCGCATTCGGTGCTGCATCATCTATCGGCTTCACTGGTGCAGTTAACGCACAGGAAACCGAACAAGCAGCGGAAGCAGTAGAAAAAATCGAAGTAACAGGTTCACGTATTCGTCGTACAGACATCGAAGGTGCAAACCCAGTTACAGTAATGTCTCGAATCGACATTGAGCGATTTGGTGTAACGTCTATCGGTGACGTTCTTCAGGCTATCCCTTCTGCAGGTTCTGCTATTAACACCAACAACAACAACGGTGGTAATGGTACAACTACAATCAACATTCGTGGTATCGGTTCAAACCGTACTCTTGTTCTAGTTAACGGTAAACGTTGGGCTCCAGGTCTTACCGGTTCAGTTGACCTTAACAACATCCCAGCAGCAATTATCGAGCGTATCGAAGTACTTAAAGATGGTGCGTCTGCTGTATATGGCTCTGACGCGATAGCTGGTGTTGTAAACATCATCACTCGTCAAGATTTTGAAGGCGTTCACGCGTCTGGCTACATGGGTCAGTACGATGAAGGCGATGGTAACAAAGAACAGTGGGATATCGGTTTCGGTACCTCTAACGACAAAGGTAACGTTTACTTTAATATTTCTTATGTAGAAGAAGAGCCAACATTCGCGGGTGATCGTGAAATTTCAGCGGTTCCCGTATTCGGTGCACCTACTGGTTACGGCGGTTCATCAGGTACACCTAATGGCCGTTTCTGGTACTTCGATGATGAAGGTACTTCTTTTAACGTTCAAAACGATGGCAATGGTGGTCTAATCCCGTGGACTGGAAGCAGCGCTTTCAACTTCGCGCCACTTAACTACCTTTCAACGCCTCAAGAACGTACCAATATTTATTCTCAGGGTCGTTATGAACTGACTGATAACCTTACTGTAAACGTTACAGGTTTTTACGGTAACCGTCGTTCGTCTCAGCTTCTAGCGCCTACACCTTTATTCGTGGGTAACGCAGCAGGTACTACCGGTATCACTATTGCGGCAAACAACCCTTTTAACCCAACGGGCTTAGACTTGACTGACGCAGCCGGTTTCGGTGAGCCTAACAGTCTATTCTTCGCTGGTCGTCGTATGCTTGAAGCTGGTTATCGTCAGTTCGCTCAAAACGTAGACCAATTCCAGTTTAACGGTGGTTTTGAAGGGGTTATCGAACTAGGTGACAAGGAGTTCTTCTGGGACGCGACTTACACGTACGCCGATATTACGCAAAATACGTTGACTGACGGTTTGCTTAACATGGACCGTGTTGCATTGGCGCTAGGCGATGTTGACGCTTGTAACAATTCTGATGATGGATGTGTACCTCTGAATTTCTTTGGTGGCGCGACTGCAATCGGGGAAGGTACAATCACCCAAGAACAGCTTGATTACATTCAATTTACTGCACAAGATGCATTGAATTCTTCTCTAGAGAGCTACACTGCTAACCTTTCTGGTGAAATCATGGAGCTACCTGCGGGTTACCTTGCTTTTGCTACAGGTTATGAAAAGCGCTGGCAGTCTGGTTACGATCAGCCTGACGCACTAATTGCAGCGGGTATTACTTCTGGTAACTCTCGTCAGCCAACTTCAGGTTCATTTAGTGTTGAAGAATTCTATCTAGAGCTAGCTGTTCCTCTACTTTCAGATATGCCTGGCGTAGAGCAACTAGACCTTGAACTAGCGACTCGTTACTCTGACTACAGCAACTTTGGTGATACAACAAACTCTAAAGTTGGTCTTAAGTGGCGTGTAAACGAAGACTTAATCGTTCGTGGTACATGGTCTGAAGCGTTCCGTGCTCCTTCACTATCAGAGCTTTTCTTGGGTAACAGCGATAGCTTCGTTACACTTCAAGACCCTTGTAACGGCGGTGAAGCAGGAAACCCAAGCGCACCAGGTTGTGCGGGTATCCCATCAGCTTACGAGCAGCCTAACCCTCAAATCAGAACAACCGTTGGTGGTAACGCTGACCTACAGCCTGAAGAAGCAGAGAGCTTCACATACGGTTTCGTATACTCTCCAGCACAAGTTGAAGGCTTATCAATCACGTTTGACGTATTTGATATCGAAGTTGACAACGCAGTATCAACTGTTGGTGCGCAAAGTATCCTAGATGCGTGTGCTGAGACTGGTACGCAATTCTGTTCACTAATCGAACGTAACTCAGGTGGTGTTGTAACTGAGCTATTTAACGGTCTTGTGAACCTTGGTGGTCAAACAACATCTGGTTTCGATTATAACGTTGCTTATAACTTCGAAACTGAGTTTGGTGATTTCCGTCTTAACTGGGATGGTACTTACGTAGATGAGCGCACTACTATTATCGTTGACCCTGTAACTGGCGAGTCAATTACAGAGAATGACGCAGGTCGCGCTTTTGACCGTGACGTAATTCCACGTCTTCGTACCAACCTGTCTGTTACTTGGGCATACGAAGATTGGACTGCAAACTACCTAGTACGCTTCATCGGCCACACTACAGAAGCTTGTTCGTTCGATGACGATACGGATGAGAATGGTAACTACCTAGAAGATACGCTATGTAGTGATCCAGGTGAGACTACATTTGATGATGACGGTAACCTAGTCAAAGATAGCTTCAACGAGCTTGAAGATATGGCTTACCACGATGTGTCTGTTGGTTATGCAGTTACTGATAACCTTCGTCTAACGCTTGGTGTTAACAACCTTTGGGATACAGACCCAGAAGTTTCTTACACTACGTTCGCGAACAGCTTCGACCCATCAATGTATGAAATCCCTGGAAGATTCTTCTACGGTCGTGTAAATCTTGAATTCTAATTCAATGATTGCATAAGATTTTCAAAAATTTAAAGGCCTCGTAAGAGGCCTTTTTTGTAGGAGAATATTGTGAAGAGCATTGAACAACTCCTGACAAAAGCAGATTCGCATTTTCAAAGGAACGAATACAGTCAAGCTTATGATTGTTTACGCATTGCTGGTCAGTCAGGACATTTGTATGCCGCATTAGACTACGCTTATCACATCGCACCAAATAGCCCCAAAGCAGCTATCGACTATCTGAGCGCATTACCAGACAACTCAAAACCTACTGTAAGGTTTCACTGTTTACTCATTTCACGGTTTTATCTATTTAAAGAAATGAATTATGAGCTGGTGAGTGAGCTCGTCAGGCTTGCTTCAGCAGGGCATGCAGAGTCCTTAATTGTATTACTTAGTTGGACTGAGCAAAATACATCGGTTTACGCTCAATTGAAGGGTACATTAGGTCGCCATAATCCCAACATTTATCGTCAATTGTTCATGGGAGACCCTAATTACTCCGATGTTTCTGCGTCTTTATGTGAAGATACAATCATCACCACGGTACTTGAAAAGCAAACCTCGCTACTAAATAAAACTAAAACTGCTGTTGATAGCAACGGTATCGTTTGTGAAATGAGCGGCGTACTGTCAGATATTGAATGTGACTACATGCTTCTTCGATACAAAAGTTTACTTCAGCCATCTATGGTTCTAAATCCATTGAATGGTAATCCCATGAAAGATGATATTCGCACGAGTGAGGTCGCTATTATCACTAATCAATGGGTAGATTGGATAAGTCGCGAAGTAGAAGTGAAGATGAGCCGTATGTCTGATACAAAACCTCAGCATGGTGAACCACTAAATTTACTGAGATACAAAGATGGCCAAGAATACAAACCGCATTATGATGGGTTTACTGATACTCAACTAAAGCAAACCAGTATTATTGAAGAGGGAGGCCAGCGCACCCATACGATATTGGCATACTTGAATTCATTGAGTGAGGGCGCTACTCACTTTCCCAAGTTAGGAATAACGATCTATCCAGAAAAGGGAAAGCTAGTGAGTTTTCTTAATGTTGATAAAAATCTGGCGCTAGAAAAACAGAGTTATCATTGTGGCCAACCTGTCTCTACAAATGAGAAATGGATGCTTACAAAATGGGTGAGGCTAAATTCTACTCAGTATGGTAATTTAGTCCATGGAAGTTAAACCAAATATTTTTTCAAGGAAGCGATATGAAAACATTAATTCTTTCAGGTATGTTGAGTGTTATAGCATTAGCAGGTTGTAGCTCTACCTCTTCAAATGCAAGTTCTTCTACCGAGCAAGCAAGCAACAACATAGCTAGCAGTAAAGATGATGGCATGGTGTGTAAGATGGAGCGAAAAGTCGGTTCAAATATGATGCGCCGAGTTTGCTATACAGCAGAAGAAAGGGAAATGATGGAAGAGGCCGCACGCGAAAGCTGGACTCGTATGCAAAGAGGGACTGAAACTTCAGGCTCAGGCTTGTAAAGTGAACGAAGGCTACTATAAAGTAGCCTTCTCGTTTCTAACGCTACTTATTAAAATGACAAAGCAAATTGAACAAGCCCTTAAACAACAGAATTTTGATCTCGCTACAGCGCTTTATTTAGAGTGGTACGAATCTTCTCCCCTAGACTTCAATATCGAAGGTAGCCAGCCTTCACGTGTTAAAGCTACACATATTGCTAACGCCGCAAATCTAGCGCGAAGAGCAGGTTTCAACGAACTGCAGTTTGTTAAAGATATATCTCCGCGATTAGGTGAAATGGTCAAAGTTTTGTTTGGTCTTGCACAACCTTCTTTTTCAAATCCGCTTCAACGACCTAATTTCATTTATATTCCTGAGCTTACCAGTAAACCGTTTTACGATATTCAGGAATGTGAAGGATTAAAGAGTTGGATACAGAGATTGCAGCCTTTTAAAGATGAGTTGTTGGATATTGGCAAAGTATCAAAAAGCAAATATGTTGAAGAGTTTGAAAATCTACCGAATTTGGAAGAGTGGAACAAGCTAAGAGATGAATGGCTCTCTACCCATCTAATAAAAGGTGGGGAACACAGTGAAGTGTTTAAATCGTTAAGTGAACCGCTCCGTGAAGTATTGGAAAGGGCACCATTGGCGCATTGTCCACCTCATGCACCTGAAATGTTTGTTTCTGTGCTAGAGCCTGGGGCATACATCCCTCCGCATTACGGAATTTCAAATTGTAAGCTTACCGTGCATATACCTTTAAAAGTCACAAAACATGCATCGTTGAAAGCGGGAGACGAAATATTCAAGTGGGAAAATGAACAATCCGCGATGATCTTCGATGATAGCTTTCTACATTCCGCAAAAAATGAGAGCGATGAAGTAAGAATTGTGCTCATTTTTGATATATGGCATCCAGACTTATCTTCGTTAGAAAAGAAAGGATTGGCAAAGTTTATGACAAAATTTGCTGTCTGGAACAATGGGGTAGGTAAGTTAGCTAACTTAGATGCACAGTTACGAAGAAAATAATAATAGTATGAATATAGTACAACAGCTCGTCTCAGCTTATAACCAGAAACAATATCAGCAGATTATCCAATTTATTGAGAAGCAGTTATTTCTGTTGCAAAAAGACCCAGTATTTATTCAACTATTCTGTGGCTCGCTTCGCCAAGTTCAGCGAGTGAAAGAAGCTGAGAAATATTTAGTAAAAGGGCTGAAGAAATTTAAAAATCACCCCGAATTATCAAATGCTTTAGGTAATTTATACCTATCCACTCGGCGAATTGACTTGGCAGTATCGACCTTTCAAAAGGCGAGTGAATTAGCGCCTAATAATGTTGACTTAAACTATAATTTGGCACGTGCACTAATTGAAAAAAATGCGTTAAAGCAAGCGCGTATAGCAGCAGAAAAAGTTCTAGCGTTAGTGCCGAATCACGTGCAAACGAAGCTAATTTTGGCAGACATTTTTTCGAAGCAACCAGACTTTAATGAAGCCATAATCGTCTTAAACGATGTCTTAGCTATTAGTCCAGAAAATATTGTTGCTTTGAACAATATCGCCAATTTGTATCGCAAAATTGAAGACTATGAACAAGCATTAAAGCATTTTGAATTAGCGCTTTCTAAAACTAATGCTAACCCTACTATTTTAAGAAATTATGCAGCAGTACTCGCGCTATCAAATCAAAGAGAGCGCGCGGAAATGGTGTATCTGAAAGCATTGAAAGTTGCACCATCTGATTGGGAGCTTCAGGAGGAGCTGGCCAAGTTTCTATGGGAAGAGGGAGTTGATGCGCCATTTGTTCATATTGAGTCTTATATCAAACGACAACCTGAAGACGATAGCTTCAGGTTTCGTTTTATTCAGTTGCTAATACAAGCCGACGAATATCATGCGGCAAAAGAGCAATTAGACTTACTTACTACAGAAGCGATTAAGACTCACGAAATTGCGCCATTGAGGGCCAGAGTGCTCAGAGAACTAGGTGAGTATGAGGCTTCTATTGTTGAAATAGAAAATGCCAAAATACAGTCAAATAAAGTGGCGCTATTAAGTGAGAAGGGCTATTCGCTGCTTTGTTTGGGGCGCGCAAAAGAAGCACTCAACTGCTTCAACCAATTGATAAAAATAGAACCACTAAACCAAGGTTGGTGGACAATGTTATCTACATGTTGGTCTATGGCCGAACAAGAAAACCGTTATAAATGGTTGTGCGACTATGACAAGCTTGTTTACGTTAACGCTATTAAACCTAGTCCAGTTGATACTGCTAATTTCAATGAAAAACTAAAAACTGCCCTTGTAGAAAAACATCAGAATCAACGGCATCCTATTGGACAATCATTGAAGAATGGGACGCAAACATATGAAGATTTATTCGTCACATCCTTACCTATCATTAAAGAATTGTCGGAAAACATTTTAGCGCAGGCAAAACTATTTACCGCGCAACAGTGTTCAGATAAAACCCATCCGTTTTTATCACGGTTAAGCGATAAGCTTAAATATATCGGTTCTTGGTCAGTAAGGTTAAGAAATGGAGGCTTTCATAAGTCTCACTACCATCCAGAAGGATGGTTAAGCGGCGTTTACTATGTGGATGTGCCTAAAGCCGTTGATACGGGTGGGCAAGGCTGGTTGATGTTTGGTAGGGCTGATATTGCGAATCAACGATTTGAAGGGGATTATGCAGTCAAACCCGAAGGGGGGACGGTCGTTCTGTTTCCATCATACATGTGGCACGGTACTAACGCTTTTACCACTGATGAACACAGATTAACCGTTGCCTTCGATATTATTCCAAACGAAAACTAAACGTAGTTACACTTTTTCTAGCTTAAACGCCAGGGTGTAACGGGGCGTGTAACAAATTCTATTGGGCGGTCTACCGACGTGTTTGATCGCACCATGGAAAATTGCAACACGAGCAGGTTTTGGTGTGCACGCGAATAAGCAATCGTCGTTGTTGTCATAGAACAACGTTTCTCCTCCCCACTCAATGTCCCATTCAGGTGCAATATAAACCAAAACAGTGAACTCATTCGCATCAGGTGCACAATCTGTGTGCGTAAAAAGCATATCTCCATACGATGCGTGATTCACATATCCTCTATAAGCACTAAAATCTTGTTTTGTAATACCGCGAATGGCCTCAATCGCTCTGTGGTATACGGGGAGGGTTCTAATTTGCTCAGATGTTAGATTCACTGCCCAATGCCGATATTCTTGTGTATCAGGTCTAGCAATTTCGTCTCGCTTGAACGCGCTTACTTGTAAACCTTTGAATAAGCTTTCCGCTTCTGCCTGAGTACAAAGGTCGTCGAAGATCCACAGGGGTTTGTTCTCAATCGTAATGTGGTGAGTTGGCGTGAATGTCATTGCATACTCGTCTGTATTTTGGATTTTTCATGAAGTTTATATGATTAGCCCTTCTTTTAATAGCAAGTAACATCTAGGTTAAAAATCATATCTAATTTCTGCGAGTAGCCAGAAATGCGCGCTGATAAATTGTTAAATAAACTTGGTAATTGATTATTAGTTAATCGATTAAGGTGTCAGTGATGCTCCATTCTTGTTTGATGTCATTATTTTGGAATGAAATCTGCACTGCTAATGAACACAAATTAGGCAGACGGAATGAAATCTACTAGGTGTAAACAGTGTGTTACTTGACTAAACGTAACATTCCATGTGAGTATAATACGTTCGTAGTACTGACAATTGACGTCGGCGCTACATTCCTGAAACAAAATTGTGAAAGTTTTATACGCCCCTTGCCCGAATATTTTCCTATCGGCGAGGATTCAAATAAGAAATTTGGTTGGGAACTATGTCCAA
>TARA_B100000963_G_scaffold6260_1_pt1 | contig 33875 bp, 38 predicted proteins | sample TARA_B100000963 | Tara Oceans TARA_B100000963 (sample SAMEA2622097) | marine metagenome | biome: marine biome (ENVO:00000447); feature: surface water layer (ENVO:00002042); material: "saline water (ENVO:00002010), including plankton (ENVO:xxxxxxxx)" | depth 5 m | reverse complement strand
TTTCTAATTGGTCTGGTGATGCTAGTGGAAGTAATACCTCTGTTAATGTCACTATAGATGACAACAAAAATGTAGTTGCAAATTTCAGATTACGTCAGTATGAGCTTACAACTAATGTGCTAGGAGAAGGAAGTATTTCACAGACAATAATCAATACAGGTAAGTCCACAGATTATGACTCTGGAACAAGAGTATCACTTGAAGCAATCCCAGCTCAAGGATATTATTTTAGTGGTTGGTCAGGAGCTTTAACCGGAGATACTAATCCTTCCGAATTAATTATTGACAGTCCAAAAAGTGTAACTGCAACTTTTATAAAAATATCAACTTTTTTAGAAAGATTTGATGGTATTGGTTTTGAAAATATAAATGCAAATAATGAAGGAATTATCGATTATTTTTTTAGAGATTTGAATGCTTTTCATAAAAGGGTTCGGACTGATGAATCTATGAGCTACTTAAGAGATGAATTTATTTGTCTAAAATGTAAAACTTTTAGTGATGGTTATAATATTAATAGATGTACAGGTAACCCAGGAGAAGAAATTGGTTTTACCGTTACAATCATTGAAAATACTCTTGACAGATTTGTTTTTTCAGAAGATAATTTTAAAACTATAAGTCGGGGTCAATATGCTCTTGGAGGCGCGGAAGTTGACGATCTTGGCCCACCCTATAGATATCTTCATATTTACGAAGTGATTGATGATGCTACAATAAATTATATAAATACGTCATATGCAGAATACTTATATAAAGATGGCGAAGAAGAAATGACATATGAAAAAATTTATCCGAAGACAGAAATTCAATTTTCATCGATTAATTGTAATGGAATAAATGATTGAAACCCCACTTTAAAATTGTCATATCCTCTTCATTAACATCAGGGGGTAATTTGTATATTGTTACTCATTAACTATAAATCAATTAAAATGAAAAAAATAAGTTTTTTTTTAATCCTTTTAACTACTTACTCACTTTTTGCTCAAGAGACTACAGGTAAGGTAAGGACACAGGATAAATATTCTAAAGCCATTCTTGAAATCAATAGAGGTTACCTTATTAATGATTTCAAAGCATTTGATAAATATTTTACAGAAAATGGGAACTACAGTGTTAATGGCAAAAAATTCAAAAAAAATCAAGTTAGAGAGGGATTTTCATCGGATCACAATTTTTTTAAAAACATAAAGATGCCTCAATCTTTTGTAGAAACAACTTTCTATGATGAAAACAATAACAATCAAGTGTGGAGCCATCACTGGGGTGTCGTAGAATCTACGTCAAAAAGGACAAATGAAAATGCTGCTGTCCCAGTTAATGTCTCATTCAAATGGGTTGATGGAAAAATTGTTAGTGCCAGTTGGATTTTTGATCCATCTATCAAAATTCAAGAAATAATGGCTTCTCAAAAATAATTGTAATGGCTAAATAGACCGCTGTTCTTTAATTTTAGAGATATCCTAAAACTCTTTAATTATTATAAATTTGGATTGTGCAAGTTATTAGTTTTAGAGATTTCAAAAACGAAGAATTTTGGAATGTTTTAACACATTTTTCAGGTCTTATTTTATCTCTCATTGGTATACCTTTTTTATTCTATTTTGACAATGAAATAACACCCTTAAGTTCGATCTCGATAATATTATTCTCTATTGGTTTATTGCTTGTATACTCTTCATCATCTATTTATCATTTTACTCTAACCCCTGAGCTTAAAAGGAAATTTCAAGTATTTGACCATATAAGCATATATTATCTCATTATGGGTTCATATGCGCCTGTATGCTTAATAACTCTTTATAACTACTCGGGGAAGAGTATTTTTATGGCTATATCAACTTTAACATTAGTAGGAACCTTAAAAAAACTTTTATTCACAGGGAAATATCAATTTATATCTCTCATATTATATTTAGCTATGGGATGGCTAATAATTTTTGATATAAATTCTCTTTTTAAATTAATTGATTTTAATGCTAAATTATTACTGATTCTCGGTGGTATTTCTTACACCTGTGGTGTAATATTTTATGTTCTGGATAAGATTAAATATTTCCATTCAATATGGCATCTATTTGTGTTAACAGGTTCAGGATTTCACTACTTTATGATATTGTTTCACATAATCTAAATCAGGGACAAATACTCTTTGTTAACTAAAGGGTATAAGTTGTATATTGTTACTCATTAACTATAAATCAATTAAAATGAGACATCTATTTACATTACTTTTTTTATTTACCCTAACTTTTTCGTTCTCTCAAGGAATTACCGGTAAAACAACAACTGATGACAAATATTCAAAAGCTATAAAAGCTTATATGAATGAATATTTACAAAACAAATTTGATACATTTAAAGAAATCCATACTGAAGATGCTGTTTTCGATTTGAATGGAATTAAAGCAGATAAATCAACTGTTCAAAAAGGATGGAGTTCTCACCATAAAACCTATAGTAATATCAAATTAGAGTGGATGTTTGTTGAAACTACGGTTTATGATGAAAACAACAATAATATGGTATGGTCTCACATATGGGGTGGTTGGTCTGCTAAAGGCAATAAGACTAAAAAAAATTGGAGTAATCCATTTAACGCTTCATTTAAGTGGGTGGATGGAAAAATTGTAATGGAGAATTGGATTTTTGATCCTACATCAGATATTACAGAAGCTGCTGCTAAATAAAAACTAACTTTCAAGATACAATACCCTCCCAAGTGGAGGGTTTTTTAAATCATCGGCAGATCCTCTTCATTAAGTCTAGTGACTAATTTGTATATTGTAACTGACAAAATATAAATAAATAGTATGAAATTTATCTACATTTTTTTCCTGTTTCCTCTATTGATATCTTGCGAAGATTCAAAAAAGATTTCAGATAAAGAGGTAATGAAAACATTAAACGAATTCTTTTATTTTTTAGATAATGATGTAGATAAAATTAGAGACTACTTATCTGAAGATTTTATGATTTTTGAAGTAAGTAGAAAATGGGACACAGAGGAATTTATAGAATTTGTAAAGGGATTTGGTGAATTTGAATCCAAAAGAGACTTTAAAAATGTAATAATTGATACGGATTTGAATTCTGCCCATATAACCCTTGAACATACAGGTGAATTTGAACTTAAAAAACCTACTCCTGAAGGGATAACACATTTATCATATGAATGGCTTGAAAGCGCATATTTGATAAAAGAAAATGGGAAATTAAAATTCAAGTTTTATTTTTCAGAACAAATTAATGATTGAAATATTATTTTAAATCATCGGCATATCCTCTTCACTAAGTTTAGAGGTAATTTGTATATTGGATGATATTAACTATAAATCAATTAAAATGAAAAAATTTATTTTATTATCATCATTTCTTGTTACATATTTATCACTTGGGCAAACAAGATATTGGACATCATATAATTTTACTGTTGAACCACAAAATGAGGCAGCTATCTATAAACTTGTAGATGATTATTTTAAATCTAATCCTACATCCGAAAGTGTAAATGCATACTTATATGAAAATCATTTCAAAGATAATGGCAATAATTACAGTCATTCATTTATTTGGGCGGGAACACTTGATGGTATGGGTGACCAGTATACACCAAAACAGGACAAAGATTGGGAACTACTTTTAACAAAATTAACCCAACTCATCGATGAAACTCACAGCGCTGCTATGGGAAATACTGTCGTTAACCAGGGAGAAAATAAACCTATCCAAAGATATTTTTATTTAGATGTTGAAGACCCAGCAAAATATTTAATGGCGTTTAAAAAGTACTTAAAATATAGACCTAAAGATCGTCAAGTATTACTAGGGGGTTTTTCTGCGGGTAGATCTCCAGATGGAGAAAGTCATTGGATAATTGTTGGCTTTGACGATATGAGATCTGCAATGGATCCCGGAGCATACAGAAGAACAAATTCACAAGCTCAAAAGGCCTGGGATGAATATAGAAAAAATAGAGGTGAAACACGTTTGGTAAGATCAGGGTTAAGAATTATGCTAGGAAGTTGGTAAAAAATTATTTAATAATTATCCCCTCCCAAGTGGAGGGTTTTTTATTTAATTGCGTTTTCTTTTAATCGAGATTAGTTACTAATTTGTATATTGTCTTATAAACTATAAATCAATTAAAATGAAAAAAATTTTACTACTGTTTTTAATGGTGCCTTTGTCACTACTATCTCAATCATTCGAATTCTTGCAAATAAAAGTTAATGAAACTTCAATGAAAAAAGATTACGAAAAATTTGAAGCTATGTGGGCTAACGTCCATGAAGAAATACATAAAAAAGGAAATAAAGTAGGTTGGTATTTTTTTAAAGTTGTTCCAAATTCCAATAACGCAAGTAACCAAAAAGCTGATTTTGATTACGTAATTTTTAACTTTTGGAAGGATGATACTGCTCGAAAAGCAGGTTGGGGTGTAGAAGTCAACGATGCTTTTATTAAAAAATCTAATTACGGAAAGATGAAAAGTTCAGAAATAAAAAGGCTTTTGTCGGTTAGAAAAAAAATGAAGACAGAGTGGAAAAGTTATAGTATGACTGGGTTAGATGCTACTATTGACGTAGGTGGAGATCCAAAATTGGGTAATATAGTAAACTACATTGGAGTTAAAGCACTCAATGATGATTACGAAAACTATGAAATGAAATGGTTTAAAAATGGACACAATGAAGATATTTTAAGTGGAAGAAGAATAGCGTGGTATTTTAATAAAGTACTTTCAAGTTCTGAAAGCGCTGACAAATCTTTAACACACGCAATATTTGAAAGGTTTAATCCAAACGCTCCTCAAAGAGAACAAACAGAACCCTCTTTTGAACAACAAATGATGTGGAAACATGGAGGAGCTTCAAGAGAATTCGTTGAATATTGTACTTTGGAATTAATAAATTTTAGATCTTCTAATTAGTAAATTCATAAGCCCTCCTAAACGGAGGGTTTTTTAAATGTAGGAGTATGTTGATTATTAAGTTGGATAATTTCTTCTTATATTGATACTATCCTAATCAAATAGAAAATGAAAAAAATAATAACACTCTTATCCTTATTGTGGACGATTAGCTGCCAAAATCATACAAATAATAAAAAACAAGCCAGCACGTCTTTACAATTAGAAAAAGACCTTGAAATGTACCAGAATGTATGGAATTCTTTTTTAGCAGGCGACACAAGTGTTGTAAATAACAAAAACTTCACAGAGGATGTAGTAATTGTAACATCCAATGGAGATCTAGTTGGGATAGATGCCTGTAAAGAATTTTATTTAAATTACCTGAATGGGTTTTCCGATATAGAGTGGACTATTGTTGACGCATTTGGACAAGGTAATAAACTTATAAAACACTGGAATTTTAAAGGTAAACATACCGGAGATTTCTTCGGAATACCAGCTACAGGTAATTCACTAAATCTGTCCGGTACCACAATAGTAACAATGCGTGAGGGAAGAATCGCTAAAGAGCATGATTTTTTTGATATGAAGTCTATGTTAGATCAATTACTAAACTCAAAAGGAGATCTTACGGTAGACGAATATCAACCTATCAATTAACCTTAAAGATATCACTTAACTCATATTGAAGCTCTTCTAGAGTTAATATATAAAACTTTAAGGAAGAAATTCTAGTCTTAAAATACTTAAGCTGGACAATAAGATTTGATTTTAGCTTTTCATTTTCTTGAATAAACTTGTGTAAGGACTTCAAATAATTTTCAAAACTTATTTTTGAATTGTTGCCTTTTAGAAAAAGTTTTGGGTTTTCCTGAGTTATCAAATCAATTATAAGTTCTATTATTTTTTTTTCATAATCTACTGTGGAAACAACTTTGCTAAAATTTAAATTATGTAAACGGGTAAGCGCTTCTTTAATATTTTCTGATTGTACATATTTTAAATCACCTGTATTGACCAAGGATCTATATCTATTCATTGGAGGATCAAAATCTCTATAATAAATTAGATTGTACTCAACCCTATTTTTACTAATAGCTATATTTTTTAATATTTCAATATTCAGTTTTTCGTTTAATAAAAGGTTATATATTTCTATGTCTTGGTTCCAAATTTTTATTCTTTCGTCACAATAATTTTTTATATCATTAGATTCAACCAAAATACTTTTTAAGACTCTTTCTCTCTGGATTGATTTATCTCTTTCAACGGATATTTCACTTATCCAAAAGGAGGCTGAAATACCAATAATAATTGCTATAATCTCAAGACCCAGTTTTAAAAAAAATTTTCTTTTGAACATTTTTACCCTTTTTAAGGCAATATAACTATTTAATATTAGGTTGTTTAAACATAATAAACTCATATTAAATTCAGCGCATCTTTGTATATTGTTACTTATTAACTATAAATCAATTAAAAATGAAAAAATTATTATTTGTTAGTTTTATATTGACTGGATTTTTTGTTTTTGCTCAGCAAACATTTGTTTTGAACCCTGCTATGGTCGATCCTGAGGATTCTGAAAATTTTGAGATGCTGATAAAAAAGTATGGACAAGAAATGGCCAAAGATGCAGTAAAAGAGGGCCTAATTCAAGGATGGGCACTTTTAAAAAGGGTGCCTGGTATGGGAAAAGTTGAAGACGAAAAGATAAACTTCCTATGGGTTGTAGCTTATGAAAGTCCAAAAAAATATGTAAAAAGACAAAGCTGGTTTAATACAGAAAAAAAATATGGCATTCCTGGAGAAATTTTATTCGGTGGGATTGATGTAGAGCGTTATGGCAGTTATGTTTACAAGACTGAAAAAAGATATGATAATAATCTTCAACCAAAGTTTATAATATTTAATTGGACCTTCCCAAAAAATTTGAACAGTGCTATGGATTTAGCTGACAAAATATCTTCCAGTTTTCAAAAAGACATGAAAAAAGAAGGTATGGCTTCTTGGGGCATGGCAACAAGAATTATTCCACAAGATTCTGATTTGGCCCCTCTATTCTTTTGGGATGCATATGAAAATATGGAACAAGTAATTGATCATCTTATGTATAAGGCTGCAATCAAAAATGTTGATCAGAATTTATTATCTCAACTTCAAGATGAATTACCTAAGGGATGGCACTCAAGAGTTGTTTGGGAATTTGTTGCAACATCTAATTAAATCCTATTAAAATTTTAAACCCTCTTTCTAAAGAGTATATTATTTAATTATTTAAAATTTTTTAGAGAGAGAGTTTATATTTTATATATTACATACTTGTCAAACATAAATAAATCAAAATGAAAAGAATATTATTTTTTTGCTTAACCGTAGTTTATATATCATGTCAAAATAATCAAACAATTGATAATTCTGATTGGGCTGGGTTTTCAACTCAAAATGACGAAAGGACAAAAATTGTTGAAAAATTAGCTAAGGGATACGAGAGAGGAGAATTTGAAATTGCTCGAGAATATTTTTCTCCTGATAGCAAACACATGGTCAACATGCAAGTTTTTAATGTAGACCAAATTATTGAAGGTTATAACTTCCATTCGGTGTTGTATGATAAAATTCAACATATTGATCCTGTTGTTCATACAACCAAATATAATAATGATAGCATATTCACAAACCAATGGGCAAATTGGAGTGGAATTTCAAAAATTACTGGTGAGGAGTTAAAGTTAACATTTCATTGCTGGTGGAAATGGGAAGGAGACAAAATTGTACAAACGCAATGCTATTTTGAAACTGCAGATTTACTAAAGGAAGCAGCCTTATATGCTGAAACCCAAAATGCTAAAACACAATAACAAACTTAATTTTTAAAAAGACAAAAGACCCCTCTTTAAAAAGAGGGGTCTTGATTTATAAACTTGAATCTCTGAGGAAATATATAATCTAGAAAATTAAAGCTAGAGGTATTTATTTCTATTTAATTAGTTTTTTATATTTCCCCACTACATAGTGCAAGTTCTTCCTCCATCAATTTTGTATTATACATGTGGTACTCTTCAACAATTTTGTTTCCCTCGCCCCATTTAAATCCTATGTGTACAGGTATTGAAATGGTGTTACCTGATACAGAGCTAGTCGCTTTCCAAATAAACCAAGAACTTGTCCATGTATTGCCGTTTGGATAAGTTTTTGTTTCAATTATAGCATCTTCTAGAAAAGATGGTATTTCTGAAAAACATTTATGTTGGGCGATGATAAGATTAGAAATATCTTCGACACCTGATTGCTTTGTCTCAGTTAAATATATTTTGAGATTTGGAGACCATAAACTTTTTAATCCTTCGATATTATTATCCAAATAGTTTTGATAGTGAGATCTAATTGATTTGGTTTTTTCGTCATCAAATGTGACTATAGTTACATCAGATTTATTATTTGCGCAACCAAATAACAGTGTGATTAGTATTAAATAATGAAATTTCATTTTTGATTGATTTATAATTATAGCACTCAATATACAAAGAACTTTAATAACTCAATTTTTTATTATTTCACAAATAAATTCAACTTATATACGTACAAATTGTAATGAATCAAAATTGAAATCTCCCAACTAAATTTAAAGAACTTATTTGTATATTGGTGTTTAACTATAAATCAATCAAAATGAAAAGACTAATATTTTTAATACTATTACTTCCATTATCAACTAGTGCTCAATATGCTGTAGCTGACTTTTTTGTTATTAATGAAGGTATGGAAAAAGACTACGAAAAGTTAGAAATGGCCTGGTCTATTTTCAGACAAAATCAAATTGATAAAGGCCAAAAAATGGATTGGGCTGTTTGGAAAATAACTCCTAGAAAAGATGATAGAGCTAATGCAGCAGATTATGTTGTTTTTAATCAATTTAAAACAAAAGAAGAGATGGACAAATATCTTAAAGGAGATTCCAATTTTTCTTATTCTTCAGCTGCATCAATAATGAGAAGGGGTATGAAGGGGATGTCAAAAAATTCAATTTTGCGTCTTATAACACCTAGTAAAAATAAAATCAAAAAAGAGGTTAGAACTTACCAAATTCAAATTTTAGACGCAACTCCTTTTACAGGAGGGGACCTAAAAATTGGTGAAAAAATAAATATGGGTGCAATGGTTCAAAAATCTGACGATTATGAACAAATGGAATCAAATATTTATAAGCCTTATGTTCTAGAACAAGTGAAAAATGGACTTCACAGAGGTTGGGCTTTTGTCAAGGTTATTGGTAAAAGTGAAAATGCATTTAATGAAGTAACACACTTCACATTTAATATTCCTGTTGAAGGTGCTAAATGGCCACCCTTTTTTTTAGAAAATGAATTTATCACAAAAAAACTTACTGATATGATGGTTAATTCAAGAAGTACACCCTATGGTGGCGCTGAACTTACTTTGATGATGCAAAAACAAAGTAATTAATTTCTGATTAATCTAATTTTATTATACCCTCCAACTTGGAGGGTTTTTTATTTAAATTCTACACTAGCAGAGGATATTATTTTTACATCTCCTTTTTCTAAACCAATTTTAACTTTATAGTCTTTGTGATATTGAGTTTTAGGTATTGTATCCAGAATAAATCTTAAGTGTTTAATATCTTCAGCTGTAATCAAAGTATAATAGTTTGCATTCATAACTTCTCCATCATGAATTTTCGCAATTGTCATTTTACCGCCATCTAAAATTGGTTCTATTTGTTTTCTTAATTTAACAAAAGCCTTTTCATAGAGTTCTGGATATTTAACATCAAGAAAGAATTGCACGCCAATTTTATTTTGTGGTTTTTTAGAATCGCATCTAAAAAAAAGAAATAAAATTAGTCCCAGAAATATTTTTTTCATTTCAATTGAATTTTAATTATATAATTGATCGTTACAAGAGTATTCTCTTACTTCATCAATAGTTGTTGTTCCATTTTCTAAAAAATAGTACGTCTCTGAATTATTTTCATCGATATTATCATTCTCATCTGTTGTATATGATTTTATTATTTCTCTGGATTCAAAAATAAAAAGTCCATCTATTTTTTCATCTGCTTCATTTTCTTGAGTGTACGTACAAATACTAAAACTGTCTTCATTTACTCTGCAAAGTTTTCTATATCCATAGTCTTCTTCGTTATCAATTTTATCGAAATCAAAACTTAAATTATAAACTTGTTTTTGTACACATTCTCGTGAATTTACATCTGCACAAACTCTATACTGGTAACTAATTTGCTCTACAATACCTCCTGTACCTATATAAAGAAGCACTTGGTAACGATAATTACAAGATTGATCTTCATATTGGTCATTATAATCGAGATCTAAAATGTATGTAATATCTTCATATAATTCTAAAGATGTGTTTTCAACAACACCCTCTATACCTTGATTTGTTTCTGGAATAACAACTTTTACGCCAATACCTTGCTCAGTTGAATTGCAGCCAAAATGGACAAATAAGGCTAAAAAAACAAGTAAATATAAAACCCTTTTCACTAGAAAAGTTTTGAAAATAATTTAAAACAAGATCTATATTTTTTTTAATAAATGATTTTGAGCTTTTCAGGTATTTTTTCATCATTTTGGCAGAGTATTAGGATTAAAATAATAGGTTTCTCCAATCATTTTATTATTATCATCGAAAAAATGACCTATCATTAAATGAATTGGTCCTTGGTTTCCAGATAATTTATTTCGCCATGTAAATTGCCACCATGAAATGACTAAATCGTTCGCTTCTTTGTAATCGAAATGGTCAGGATAACCAAGCTCTTTAATACTTATTATTTCGTGAGTATTAAAAATTTCACCCATATTTTCCATTTCCTGATCAAGATCCATACTCTTACCAAAGGGACTTTTTTCATCCATATTATTTAGCGCATCTCTAAATTCAAGCTTATCAACAGATATTTTCTCGTAAGCTTTTTTAATTTTCTTAATATTATTAGTCTTATATACATTCATAAGATTTCTCACGGCCTCAACATATGGGCCGTTTTTATATATAGTACCATTATTTTCTTTTTCTTGAGAAAAAGATTTAAACGAAAAAATTAAAAATAAAATAGTAACTGATAGTCTCATCTGGTTAATTTATAGTTAATGAATATAAACTTACGAAAAACCCTCCAAAATGGAGGGTTTTAAATAATGTCTAGTTACTTTGATAAACTAAGGTGAGCTCCTGAGCATTTCGCATTTCTCTAGAGCTGCTTATTTTATCGTTTAAGACTTTTTGAACAAATTCATTTTCAATAAGCCGATCATCAAATTCAGCACCAGGGATAAAAATATTCCAAGCTATATGGGAAATTTCCTTATATGCCTGATCATTTCTGTTTATAACCTTTGTAAACGCCCACCAGCGGTGTTTTCCATTCATAACTTGCTGAAGAAAGTATGGTTTAGCTATGTAAGATTCAACTTGTTCATAATCGTCGGATTTTTGAATCATAGGTGCAAAAGTCATTTTATCCCCAATTTTTAAATCTCCCCCTGTAAAAGGAGTTGCATCTAGAAGTTGCAGGTGATAAGTACGTACTTGCTTTTTTATTTTTTGCTCTGATTGAACAATTTTTCGAATAGATCCTGTAGACATACCTTTAAGGTTTGACTTCATAACAGAAATCGCATTATTCATAGAAAAATTTCCTCCTCCATTGATATAATTATCCATTTGCTCTTTAGAACTAAACTGATTGAAAACTACATAATGAGCAGCATTTTCATTATCACTATCTGTTGCGGTTCTTTTCCATACAGCCCAGCTGTTCTTTTCTCCTTTTTTTATAGAATTTTTGTGCCAAGCTCCCCAAACTTTTTCAAGTTTATGATATTGTGAGTCCATGCCTTTATTCAAAACAATGAAATCTGCTACAGCGTACTGAGCTGAAAGAGTTAAAGGCAAGATTAATAATAATAAGAATAGTTTTTTCATTTTTGAATGATTTATGATTAATAATTCCCTAAATATAAAAAAACCTCCATTAAGGAGGTTTTAAAATTTTTATTCAAGCATTGTTACCTTTCGTATAATTACACTTTCTCTTAAATCTCGAATATTAAGCATAGTTTGGTAGCTTTTGTTAGCATCCCAACTGGCTGTATTTGCTCTTGTTTTTATTACATCACTAAATTTTGAAAACCAGTCAACAGTAAAGTAATTCCAGTAAACATCGACACCAACTTTATCGATTCTCTTGGCTAAAGACCAACCTGTTCTTAATCCTTTTTTGTTGAGACCATTTATATAGAGGTCTTTTTCCATTTTTTCATAGGTTTTAAACTTGCCTTCTTTAACTTTCATCCAGTTTACTACCCCTATATCGTCAGGTAAGTTCACGTTTTCATCTCTTTTAATATCCTTTACTGGCATAAAAAAAGCCTCCGCAACAATTTCCCTTTTTTCTCTCACACTGTCCATAAATGCTGTCCAATCGGAATCAGTCATTCCAGGAACTGCATCATTTCGCATTTTAATCCATCCTTCAGTACTTCTTTCTTTCTCCATTTGACTTAGTAACATTGGTTCTACAATCATATGAGTGAAAGGAGCTTGAGGATTCGCTACCACTTCCCAAAGATGCCACCCTTGCTGGTATCCGGCATCAATTCTTTTTTGAGCCATTTTGCCAAATTTAGTTTTAAGGTCTTCAGCATAGTTATTACCAGGCTTAACTTTAATGAATGTCTGTCTTAAAACAACTTTATCTTGTCCGCTTAAAGAAATCGAAAAGAATAATATCAATATTAGTAAAAAGTATTTTTTCATAATTATTTGGTTTATTGTTTAAACTTAAATATACAAATAACGCTTTTAAGTTAATATTTAAATCAATTGCAATCTAGTGAGATTGTCACAGAGGAATCATACATCCAAGAATCAGGATAATTTGCAGCGTCCTCATTAAATGGAAAATCGACCACATTCCATGGATTATAACAGGAAAGATTGGGATTGTCATCAAAGTTTAAGGGGATATTAGCTTCAGCGCAACCTGGAGGTATGTTATTTATACGATCCGAATCAACACTTATACAATCCAGCAGATTTGATTCTGCCCTAAATATTCTTAAATTCGGATTTTTGCTTAAATCCAATTTCGTTAATTCATTTCGATTTAACAAAAGGGCGTACAGGGAGTTTGATTCTGGAAGAATAATTTGTTCTAATTCGCAATCTTGACATGATACTACTTTTAGATTTTGATTTTCACTCAAATCCAAAAAATCAATCTTATTTCTATCAAGCCAAATCATTTCTAAGCTATCTGAATTTGGTAGAATTAATGATGGATTATTATGATCAAAAATATTATATGCGTACAAATATTTTAATGCACTCTGATTCGATAAATCAAGCTCAGTTAATTTACTGTCCCAAATTCTTATATGTTCAATAATGGGGCTATTAGATAAATCCAGTTTTTTTAGTTTTGTATCATGCACTACAAGTTGTTTAAGATTTGGGGAATTTGGTATTTCTAAAACTTCAAGGGTATAGGTTCCATATATAGAGATTCCTTCAAGTGAATTGTTATTTTTGAAATATACTTCTTCCAGTGGATTGAATGTTAAATCAACATAAGCTAATTTTTTATTAAAGGAAAGATCCAAAACACCTGAAATATTATTATTCCCGGCAACTAATGAATTTAAATTTTCAAAATCTTCGATTCCAACCAAAGATTTAATCCTTCTTTCTCTGGCATCAATTCGTTCAAATGAATTTATATTTGATGTTAATATAAACCCATCTATTTCATTATCTAAACCTAACTCAATCAAATATTTTTCAAACTCAACATCTGCTATATATGTTTTGTCCTCCTGATAACTTTCGTCTTTTTCTCCTTCCAAAATATCTTTACACACATCCGTTAAATCAATTTCAAAAGTAATGGACAAATTGGTAATTTGAATATTATTTAAACTGCCAATAACCGACCCTTCTGAGTCGTACATTTCTAAACTGTCATCAGAAATTATCTTATAGGTCCCAATTAAAACGTTATTATCGCCAGTATAAATTTTAAATGTCAAGTTAGAATTTAAAATTAGGTCTGTAACATTACAAAATTCTTTTTTCGATCCCGCTGAACCTCCCTTCTTTCTAATTTTCCATTTCCCTACACCATAAAATGATTCTTGGTCAATGTTAATAGACTCTTCTTTAGTCGAACAGCTTAATATTATTTGAAAAAAAATGGTTACAAAAAAAATTATGCTCTTAAAATTCATTTGATTCTAGTCATACGATTTTAAATGTAAAAAAATTTTCGCCATTTAATTGAGTCATTTAGATGTATTGCCTAAAACTAATCATATTAATCATTAAACTTTGAAACCATTATTTCAAATCTTTTATTTATATCACTAATTTGTATATTTAAATTTCAAACAAAAATTTTATTTAAATGACCAATTATCTTTTCTTTATTGTTACGGGTATATCTCTTTTATTTTTATTTTTCTTATGGAGTTCAAAAAAATCAGTTAAAACAGGATTTGCCAAGGATGAGAATAACAACCAAATCCCAGATGCTTGGGAAAAGAGATTTAAATTCCTTTTCACTTTCGAAAATATAATAATTCTAATTTTAGGAATTTTAATCGGGTATTTATTTGCTAAGTCCTCCTTACTTTCTTAAAAGTTTACATCACAATTATTAAATTAGATTTTTATTACTAGTTTCATTCTGGTAAATTTTCATAAGCCATTTTGTTTTTTTTATACTCCTGAATTAATTCTAGCAGGTTTTTTTATTTACTTTTAAGAACTCTGTTACATTATATTATGCATGTTGTAGTTCGCTACCTTTCATTAAAAAAATCAATTATTTTTTATATCCTTACTTCATTCTTTACATTTGCACAGGGTGAAAATTTATTAATTCAACAATACAATAAGGGCCCTGCTTTAGATGATGTTTACTCAAGGTGGTCTATTTTTGTAAGTGGTAGACTAAATTGTTTAAATACGGATCTTGAAAGAACTAGTCCTATACTCTCATTGGGCGGCTTAACAGAAATGCAATTTAATATTTCAAAGACTTTTGGGTTTTTGATTGGCTTTGGAAATACAACCGTTTCATATAAGTATGATTATCAAAATTCATTTGTGAAAGACCGTCTTAATTACTTTGTTTTACCAATTGGAGTTAGATTAAATCCAACAAAAAAAGTAAGTGTTTCATTTGGTGCTATTCATAACCTTTTTAACAAAGGTGAAAATCAGGTTACTGAAAATGATGTAGCAGTGAAAAAAGAATATGAAAAATTAGATTTTGAAAATAGTTTCGGCGGGTTTACTCAAATTGGTTTTTACTTTTTAAAAAATTTCTATAGTTATATTAATTACAGGTGGGCAACAAAATATAATTCGCCTCTAGATCAAAAAAGTAACAATAATAATGGGTTTCAATTAGGTCTAGCTTATAAAATTTGGTCGTCCAGAATAAAAAGGTAATAGAATTATCCAAGATTATTCATACTGTCTTACTGTAGAGATTTACTTTTAAATAATAAAGTGTAATGAAATTTTTAAGTAAAAATGAGAATCATAATTTTGATTTTCAATATAATTAGAACTTCTGTTTAACATAATATTTGCTTTTAAAGGCAACCTTTGGTAAATAAATCCAGCTTGGTATTTATTGCGAAATCTATTTGGAATTAAACTGAAAGGGTTATTGTCTTTTAACCAACTACCCGTTAATGAATAATCGTGTAAGCTTAGCTCGAGTTCTGTTCCTAAGAAAAAAGAAAATCCATTTTGTAACACCTCTAGTCTATTTCCAAAAAAAGGCAGCCCTAGTATTGATCCTAATTGAATACCAAAACGAGATTTTAATGTATTTCGAAAAGATCCAAATTGAATTCTGTTATGATTTACCCATTTTAATTTTCTAGTTAAGAATCTTCCCCAGAAAAATGATCCATTTATATTAATATGAAAAGCCTGTGGCATTGAAACAGCCCATGTCAATGGCTCCAAATTTAATATGTTGACATGATATGTGTTTTGAAAAAATTTAGCTAGCGATTCGTCAGCTCCTGTTATACCAATTTGAACTCCCAGACCATATCCAAAATTTGGATCCTGAAAATATTCATGTCGATACTCTAAATATAACCACCCATTATATGGGTAATCCATCTTAGAAATATCGGATGTTAAACCCTTCGAAGGCGTATTTATTTCTTGCCCAACTGTCCAATGCTTGGAAATATAATTCCTTTTAGAAAGTGTGTCAGTTGGTCTAATTATCAATTTACCATATTCTAAGAAAATTCCACTGCTGTAATACCGATCACTTTTAAAATAAAGATCATTATCTACATTTAAGCCAATGTATTTTTGACCATGACCTAAAGTTATAAATCCCAAAACAGAAAATAGCACCAAAAAATTACGCAGAAACAAAATCTTATTTCAATATTTTTCACCTGTGAATTAAGTTATCGATAATTATGTAATATTTTGTCAATTTCAAGTATTTAAACAGTTTTTACTTTATAAATTGAACAAATCAAAAATTTTTAAACCCTTGGATATTCATTACTTTTGTTTCCATATGGAACCATTTGTAAAACATCATATAGAAGGTAATTGCGGAATAATAGAATTTGGAAATCCATCTGGAAACTCATTAACATCTAAAATGTTAAATGGACTTAGCCAAAATCTAACCTCATTAGATTCTAATAAACATGTGAAGGTAATTCTTTTAAAAAGTGCAGGTTTGAAAGCCTTCAGTGGTGGTGCATCTTTTGCTGAATTAAAAACTTTCAAAAGCTTCAATGAAGCAAGAGAATTCTTTATGGGATTCGCAAGCCTTATAAATACGATTAGAATTTTAAAAAAATTTGTAATCTTACAAATCCAAGGTAAAGTCGTAGGAGGAGGTATAGGAATAGTTGCAGCCTGTGATTATACCATAGCTCACAAGAAAGCAGAGATTAAACTTTCAGAGTTATCAATTGGTTTAGGTCCTTTTGTGATTGAGCCTGCTATAACTAGAAAAATTGGCTCGGCTGCCTTTGCACAACTTTCCTTAGAAGCAGAAAATTGGAAAACATCAAAATGGGCAAGAAAAAAAGGCTTGTATAATTCTGTCGTAAGTTCTCATGAAGATTTAGAAAAATCAGCTATGGAACTTGCTAAAAAATTTGGAAATTATTCTGTTGATGCTATGGAAAAACTAAGAAAATTACATTGGAAAAACACAGAAGATTGGAATGACATTCTTAAATCAAATGCAGAAATTACAGCCAAGTTACTTTTTACAAATACTGCTCAAATTATTCTTGAAAAATTTTAATCTATGGATAATATTATAAGAATTACCAAAGAATTTAAATTTGAAACAAGCCACGCTCTTTCAGGCCACGATGGTCTGTGTAAAAATGTCCACGGCCATAGTTATAAACTATCTGTTACCATTATTGGAAAGCCTATACTAGACCCTAATAACCCTAAATATGGAATGGTTATGGACTTTAGTGATCTTAAAAAAATTATTAATAATATTATCGTTGAACCCTTTGATCACGCTACAGTCCTAAATATAAAATCCAATAAAAAACTTGTCGATTTTATGGAACATGAAGGGCATAAAATAGTTAAAGTAAATTATCAACCAACAAGTGAGATGATAATTTTAGATTTTGCAGAAAGGATTAAATCTAATCTACCGAATGAGGTTAAGTTACATAATTTGATTTTGAGAGAAACGGGAACATGCTATGCTGAGTGGAATTCATCTGATTTCAAGACTTAAAAACCCAAAGCATCCAAATCCTCTTTTGGACTTATATTATAATTTAAATTGTTTCCCGATATTTTTTCACATTCAACAGGGATGGAGACTTGTTCTGGTACTAGAAATTCATCTTTAGAAATTCCAAAATCTGGGTTTTTGTAAAGAGATCGCATATAGTTTGCCCAAATTGGAAGAGCCATTGTTGCACCCTGCCCAAAAGCAATTTGTTTAAAATGAACTGATCTGTCTTCTCCTCCTACCCAAACACCAGTAGCCAAATTTGGCACCATCCCCATAAACCATCCATCACTTTGGTTTTGAGTAGTCCCAGTTTTACCCGCTATAGGGTTTTCGAAAATATATGGGTAACCCGTTACAATTTTTTCATAGACATAATTAGTTTTTTCAAGACCTGCGTGTCTTAATCTTGCACCAGATCCAGCGGTTGTAACACCTTGCATCAAATTAAGAGTTACATAGGCAGCCTCTTCACTTAAAACATCCTTAGTCTCAGGAACAACCTCATACAAAGCACGCCCATTTTTATCCTCAATTCTAGTAATCATAATTGGTTTTACATAAATACCTTGATTTACAAATGTGCTGTAGGCTCCAACCATTTCAAATAAGCTTATATCTGGTGTGCCCAGGGCAATTGATGGAACTGGTGGTAAATAAGATGAAATTCCCATTTTTCTTGCTAAGTTTATAACTGGTCGAGGACCAACCAAATCCATAATTCTAGCACTTATTGTGTTAACTGAATTAGCCAAAGCATTTTTCAAGGTGCGGGTTTGACCATATCTATCCCCCGAATTTTTAGGACACCACGCTGAAGTGTTTCCGTGTTTTCTTGGTTCAATACAGAACAATGCATCAGGTAACGAATCACATGGAGATAATTTTAGCTGATCTATAGCTGTTGCATATAAAAAAGGCTTAAAAGTTGATCCTATCTGTCTTCTCCCCTGCTTAACTTGGTCATATTGAAAATGCTTATAATTAAATCCTCCAACCCAGGCCTTTACGTGGCCAGTTTGAGGCTCCATGGACATTAAAGATGCACGTAAAAAATGCTTATAATATCTTATAGAATCCATAGGAGTCATGATGGTATCGATTTCTCCTTTCCAACTAAATACTTTCATCGGAACCTCTTTATCAAATGTAGAAACAATATCTTCTTCTGAAATTCCTGCATTTTTCATTTTTCTCCACCTCTCGGTTCTATAAATAGATCTCTCCAATAAAGTATCTATTTCGCCCTCCCTTAAATCTAAAAAAGGAGCTGTTGGATTTTCTTCTTCTGAATTTTGTAAAAAGAATTCATGCTGCAGGTTTTTCATATGCTCTTTGACCGAATCCTCTCCAATTTGTTGCATCTTTGAATCAATTGTAGTATAAATCCTAAGACCATCTCTATATAAGTTGTGTTTAGTGCCATCGGGTTTTGGATTAGATTCAATCCAACTGTCCATAAATTCTTTTAAATATGCTCTGAAATATGTGGCTAGTCCCTCCCTATGAGACTCAGGAGTAAAATTTATTGTTAACGGTAATTCAGACAGAGAGTCTTGTTCTTGAGATGTTATAAATTTGTTCCTATGCATTTGGCGAAAAACAATATCTCGTCTTGCTCTAACTCTATTTGGTCGCCTTATAGGATTATAAAGTGATGAGTTTTTTAACATCCCTACAAGAGTGGCAGATTCTTGTATCGTCAATTGCTGTGGAGTTTTGTTAAAAAAAATTTTGGCAGCTGATCGGATTCCATCAGCCTGATATCCAAAATCATACTTATTTAGATACATGGCCAGAATCTCTTTCTTTGTGTATCGCCTTTCTAGTTGAACAGCTATGACCCATTCCTGAGCTTTCTGAAGAATAGTTTTAAAAATATTTCTTGATCGTGTGCCAACAAAAATTTGTCTTGCCAATTGTTGAGTGATCGTACTAGCTCCACCGCGTTTACCCAAATATACAAATGCTCTGAGTGTTCCACGCCAATCTATTCCTGAATGTTCATAAAAACGCTCATCTTCAGTAGAAATTAAAGCATCAACCATGTGGGTCGGAATTTCATCAAAATCAATAGGAGTTCTGTTATCATCAAAATAATATTTTCCTAGAATAGCTCCATCAGCTGAAATTATTTGGGTAGCCAGATTAGTTTTTGGGTTCTCAAGTTCTTGTAGGTCTGGCATTGGCCCATAAAGACCAGATGCTGCACCATAAAATAATATGAATCCTCCAACAAAAACAAAAATAAACAGTCCCCAAAAAAGACGAATGAATTTTCGATTATGGTTTTTTTGTTTATTTATATTTTTTTTGGGCATTTTACTCATCCTCAATACTAATACCTACTGAAATTATTCCCTTTAGTTTACTCACACCTTTCTCTTCACCATTATTACGTACAGCATGAGAAACTTCTATAATAAGGGGCTCTTGATTGGATAGAATTACCCCACCTAACCACCATAACTTGCTCTCTTTTATTTCATTAAAACCAATACCCAACCACTTTCCATCTGGGGAGGCCATTGCATATTCAAGAGTATCATCATAAATTTTATCCTCCCCTGATCTTAAAGATGCTAAAAGGAAAATGTTTGAGTAAGGATAGTCGTTATTATTTCTCAAACGAAGAAATATGTTTTTTTTTGATGAATTAATTATTTTTTTTGGAACTTTAAAAATAATAGGATTCACCCCCAAACCATCATTTGAAACTGACTTATAAAATGTATAGCCTTTCTGTGGTCTACAACCAAAGTTTATAGAAATTAAGTAAGCGAGGAAAATATTTATTATTGATCTGTTCAAATTTAGTTAGTTGATTATTATGATTTAAATCTTAAAACATCAGATCGCCCTTTTTTGAAAATTTTATTACTATTATGCTTTCCTTTTCTAGCGAGTTTTCTTTGTTCATATGGCAAATTGATAATTTCTTTGCATTTTTTCGAACAACAATTATCCATTTTTGATCTACAAGAATCACATTGAATAAAAAGTAAATGACAAGCCTCATTAGCACAATTAACATGATTATCACACAGTGCTCCACATTGGTGACAAGAAGCAATTATATCATTTGAAATACGTTCTGCTTTTCTTTCATCAAAAACAAAATTTTTACCAATAAATTTATTTTCTAAATTTTTTTCTTTGACCTGTCGAGCATATTCAATGATTCCTCCCTCCAATTGATAAACTTTTTTGAAGCCTTTATATTTGAAATAAGCTGATGCTTTTTCACAGCGTATACCGCCTGTACAATACATCAATAGCTTTTTGTTTTCCTTATATTTTGACATCCTTTTTTCTATAAAAGGTAACGAATCTCTAAATGTATCAACATCCGGAGTTATGGCTCCAATAAAATGTCCTATTTCACTCTCATAGTGGTTACGCATGTCAATACAAATACTGTCACCATCATCCAGTAAATCATTGAACTTTTGCGCATCTAAATGGATCCCTTTTTTTGTTACATCAAAGCTTTTATCATCTAGTCCATCAGCTACAATTTTGTTACGGACCTTAATAGTTAGTTTTAAAAATGACTTCTTGTCATGTTCTACAGCTACATTAATTCTAACACCTTTTAAAAAAGAAATACTCTCCAGATGATCTTTAAATGAGTAAAGATTATCTAAGGGTAAACTAAGCTGAGCATTTATCCCTTCATGGGCTACATAAATTCTTCCCAAAACTCCTAACCCATTCCACGACAAAAATAAATGATCTCTGAAAAGCTTTGGATTTATAATGTGCGCATATTTATAGAAGGAAAGTGTAAGCCTATCATTTCCTGACTGATCTAGTATATCAGCCGTTTCTTGCGCACTTAATTTGTTGTACAGTTGCATGCTATAAACTTTTTAAGTGTAATACAAAGTTAGACAAAAGGTTTATTCTCCAACCAAAAATTTTATAACTAAGTAAAATCTTAAACTTTAGTTGATATAAATATTTTTATGTTAGAATGTTCCAATTTAAAATAGAACGTCTTTGTTAGCGATATAATTTGAATATGAGCTCTCTTTCACTATTGTATAATTTAGCTTCGTTTTCCTCAATTTTAAAACTTAAAGTTGAATTTTCCAAGAGTAAAACAAATTGCTCTTCTAATTGCGTAAGCTCTTCTGTGCATCCAATTTTGGTAGATGCAATTGAGTAAAAATTAATTTTTTCATCAATAATTCTAATTTCACCAAATAAGTTATTACAGCCTAAATAGGCAGAAAAAGAGTTCTTTTCAAAAATAAAATTACCTCCTCTTTCAATATTCCAATTTCCCAAGATTTTTTCTGAAAGTTTATTTTGAAAACTGTCTTTTTGACAACAAAAAACCAAGACAAAAACACAGCTTGAAAAAAATCTATTCATCATGGTTAAACAAAAAAATAGTTAGAACTTACCTAATTTAGGTGTTTGTTTTTATTCCCAATTAACAAAAACTTTGTTTGGCGTCCATCTACATATCTAAATCCGTTTGGTCCAAAATATCCAGCTTCCTCCAACATTACTCGGATGTCTTTATCCCACTCTTTAATAAATACCTTCGCATTTAATTCTATGGCATAAACTGTGTTTTCATACAAGGGATGATCACCTGAACCAGGAACTCCATTTTGGGCATCCCACATACCAAAAGTTGTTCCTGCTGAATGACCGAACAAACCAAGCGGATGGGTGTATATTTGTGGTCTAAGACCCTTTGATTTACTTGTTTGTATCGCCATTTTCAATGTAGTATTTCCTGTCCTTCCTTTTTTGAAATTTGAGGTCAAAGCGTCTTGAACTTCATTTCCCTTTTTAAGTGCTTTTTTTAGAAATTCTGGCGCTTCTGTTTCCTCAGGTTTTAACACGTATGCTAATTCTTGACAATCCGTATTTAACATTAAATATGTGATTCCAAAATCACAGTGAACTAAATCCCCGGGATTTATAATATCAAACTTGGTTTCTCCATCAAAACCGTATAAGTCGCTTTCACCTGTACGCTGCACATCAACTGTTGGATGAAACCAAGTTTTAAGTCCTAATTTTGATACTTTTTCTCTCATCCACCAAACTACATCATCAGTTGTTGTCACTCCAGGTGTTATAACTTTTGAAGAGAATGCTTCCTTGATTATATTATGAGTAATTTCTACCAATGTTTTATAGATGGTCATTTCTGCTGGAGTCCTTGTTTCAATCCATCTTACTGACAAGCTTTCAGCTGAAACAATCCGTTTTTGGAATTTAATTGGAAGAGCATTATTAATTCCATCAAAATCTGTTTTGGTTAGACCATCAGCGATACCATAATTTTCTGATATGTTAATCGCTATTTTTTTTGGATTTTGACTAACTATATAATCAGACAACGCTTTCCATTGGTTTGGTTCTTTTTCTTTGTCCCAAATGGAACGAATATTTTTCCCAAAATTATATCTTGCAATGGCAACAGCGTCTATTTTATTTTTTATTTTGGTGAAAACTAGAATTGTTCTCCTTCTTGCATTAAGCCAAGTTGGGGGTAACAAAGTTTTTATTACAGGATCTTCGTTATATTCACGAGTTACTAAAACCCAAAGATCTATGTCTTGCTCCTTCATAAGTTTGGGAAGTAGATTTTGAATACGTTCTTTTTGGATTTTTTCTACTATTTCAGCTCTTTCTCTGTGAGATAAAATATTTTGTGAAAATAAAGGAGATGCAACTATTACAAATAAAAAAAATAACTGTTTCATAAAAATATTTTAATAAACCTACAAAAAAAAAATTGTTAATAATGCGTTCTAAAGGTTCTTGGAAGCAGAAATAAGAAAATGTAATTTTACTAAAAATGCATAATGTCAGATCAAGAAAGTTCGAAACTAAAAGCGCTAAAGCTTACACTAGATAAATTAGATAAGACTTATGGCAAGGGCGCCGTTATGAAACTAGGGGACGAAGCTATAGAAGAAGTAGAATCAATACCCTCAGGTTCGCTAGGCCTAGACATTGCCTTGGGAGTAGGAGGATACCCGCGCGGTAGAGTAATTGAAATTTATGGTCCTGAGTCTTCAGGAAAGACAACATTAACTCTACATGCAATAGCTGAATGTCAAAAGCAAGGAGGGATTGCAGCATTTATTGATGCAGAACATGCCTTTGATCGTTTTTATGCAGAAAAACTTGGAGTCGATGTTGGTGAATTAATAATTTCTCAGCCTGATCATGGTGAACAGGCTCTTGAAATTGCGGATAACTTAATTCGATCTGGTGCTATTGATATAGTAGTAGTTGATTCAGTAGCAGCCTTGACTCCAAAAAGTGAAATAGAAGGCGAAATGGGAGATTCAAAAATGGGCTTACATGCAAGGTTAATGTCACAAGCCTTAAGAAAGCTGACCGCTTCAATAAGCAAAACTAATTGTACTGTTTTTTTTATCAATCAACTTCGTGAAAAAATTGGGGTAATGTTCGGTAATCCTGAGACTACAACTGGTGGAAATGCTCTTAAGTTTTATGCTTCTGTTCGTTTAGATATCAGAAGGTCTACTCAAATTAAAAGTGCAGAATCCGAAGTAATGGGAAATAAAACAAGAGTGAAAGTAGTAAAAAATAAAGTTGCTCCGCCTTTTCGTACAACTGAGTTTGATATTATATATGGAGAGGGAATATCTAGAATCGGTGAAATAATTGATCTTGGTGTAAATTATGAAATTATAAAAAAAAGTGGCTCATGGTTTAGTTACGGTGATACCAAGATCGGTCAGGGAAGAGATTCTGTGAAAACACTTCTTGAGGATAATCCTGATTTATTAGAAGAAATTGAAAAAGAAATTATTGACGCACTAAAAAAATTAAATGAATAACACATAATTAAAATACTTTCTTTTTCCATATTTCAATAGCTTTTAATGCCTGCTTCCTGGGATCCTCCAATAAACTTCTTTCAATTTCTTGATGAACTTTCATTGATAACACCTTAATAGAATTATAACCTAATTTAGAGGTCTCAATTACTTTCAAAGCCCTTACACGTAGTGAACCACAATGTCCATGAGTAGTATACCAAGGGAACTTTCTTTTACAATCATAAAAAACGATAGGTAAAATTGGTAATTTGTGTTCCACTGCCATTTTAAAAGCCCCTACTTTAAATTGATTTAAAAGTATTGTTTCATCTAAGTAATCCCTTTCAGGGAAAACACAAATACTATAACCGTTCCTTATAACCTCTTTTGCTCGCTCATAAACCTTGGAACGACTTTTAAAACTACTCCTGTCAACAGTGATTGCTGACCTTTTGTATAAATATCCAAAAATTGGAATTTTTTCAATTTCTTTTTTCCCCACAAAAACAAATGGGCTTTTCCTCATACGGAACATTAACATAATATCTATATAACTGCTATGATTGGCAACTAGGATAATACTTTTATCATCAGGAGGAAAAGTGTTAAGCCTTTTAATTTTAAATCCCATGCAAAATAAAACAAAGGGAGACCATATATTTCTTGCTACCCAATACAGATATTTGTATCCATTGGGAAGTAATAAAAAAATCGCTAACGGAATAAATAGTAATATAACAGGAAAAGCAGATAGAGCATAAAACCAAATTCTCCAGAGAATCAATAGGACCTTTCTCATAATAAATCAAATATATTCATTTCAGAAATTTTTATGTTTCGTTAAGAGTAACATTATAACATGATTGAGAACAGAGATTGTAAATAAATTTTTATTTCAGAAAATTCTATATATGAGAGTTGCTCTCAAATTAGAGGAAATGTACCTTTGTTTAAAATTTTATAAATGGCACGTATCTTAACTGGTGTTCAGTCAACTGGTACTCCCCACCTAGGAAATCTCTTGGGTGCTGTACTGCCTGCTATAAAGATGGCTAAGGAAACAACTGATGACTCTTTTTTGTTTATTGCTGATTTGCACTCTCTAACGCAAATAAAAAAAGGAAAAATACTTCGAGAAAATACTCTTTCAACTGCTGCTACATGGCTTGCCTGCGGGTTAGACATAGAAAAAACACATTTCTATAAACAAAGTGATATAAATGAAGTAACAGAATTGACCTGGTATTTAAATTGTTTTTTCCCTTACCAGCGTCTTACTCTTGCCCATTCATTTAAAGATAAATCAGAAGATTTATCAGATGTCAATACTGGTTTGTTTACTTACCCTATGTTAATGGCTGCGGATATTCTTCTTTATGATGCAGAAATTGTACCTGTTGGAAAAGATCAACTTCAACATATTGAAATTACTAGGGATGTAGCATCAAGATTTAATCACCAAATGGGAGAAACATTTGTAATTCCTGAAGCAAAAATAGAAGCTGACACCCAATACGTCCCTGGAACTGACGGACAAAAAATGAGTAAATCAAAAAGAAATACAATAGATATTTTTTTACCAGAAAGGAGTTTGAGGAAACAAATTATGAGTATTCAAACAGACAGTATTCCCATTGAAGACCCAAAAGACCCTGAAAGTTGCAACGTTTTTTCACTTTATGCGATTTTAGCTTCTAAATCTGAAACTGAAATTCTAAAAGAAAAATATCTTCAAGGAGGATTAGGATATGGACAAGCTAAGCAAGAACTTTTCGACTTAATATTAACTCGTTTTTCTGATGAGCGTAATAACTACAACTACTTTATCAAAAATCCTAAGGTTGTAAATTTAGCACTATCTAAAGGTGCAGAAAAAGCTAGAAAAGTTGCAAAAGAAGTTTTATTAAGAGTTCGAAACAAAATAGGTTATTAATAATTATTTAATCTTGATATAGATTAATTAGAAAACCAAAGTTTTCAGCTTTATTCTAATATTTTACTATTTTTGGTTAATGCATCTTTCAAGTCTCATAAAAGAACTTTTATTTCAGTATGAATGTGTAACCATTCCAAATTTTGGTGCATTCCTTACCCGTTCTCTAGAAGCAAAACTAGATGATGACGGAACTTTTTTCCCTCCTCTTAAAGAAGTAACTTTTAACCAATTATTGTCTTCTAATGACGGTATTTTGGCTAATTATGTTGCTGGGATAAAAAAAGTTTCGTACGAAAATGCTATCAGGATAATAGAAAAGGAAGTTAGTGTATGGAAAAAAAGGTTACAAACCCAAACAATTCATTTTCCTGGAGTTGGTGATATAAAGCTTAACGAGGAAAATAAATTTGAGTTTTCTCCTTGGGGAAAAGTTAATTTTGAATTGAGGTCCTATGGGCTTCATTTTTTTAAACGAAATAAAATTAAAGAACCTACGTTTACAAGAAAAACAATTAATGTTATGGATGAACAAAACAAAGAAGACTTAGTTTTTACTCCTGATCAGGATGAAAACAAAAATAAATTACCAATTCTAAAATACGTTGCAATTGCAGCAGTTACAGTATTAATTTTAGGTGCTGGATATTTTTTTAGCGATAGATATGTTACCGAACAAAAAATTGCTGAACAGGAAAAAGCACAAAAACAGATTGAAAAAAATGTGCAGGAAGCAACATTTAAATTAGAAGATTTATCCTCAATAAATATCATTGTTTCTGCAAAACCTGAAAAGGAAGACCTTGTCTTAAAACAAGATTACTATAGTGTTATTGCAGGCTCATTTCGGTCTATGGAAAACGCTACAAGGAGACTAGAACAATTAAAGAACGAAGGATACCCTGCAGCACTTGCTGAAATAAATCCAGAAGGAATTCACCGTGTAGCTTATGGAAGATATTTAGATAAAAAAGAAGCTATAAATATGCTTTATTTCATAAAATATACACTAAAGGAGGAAGCTTGGTATTTAGAAGAAAAATAAATTACATTTGATAAACCCAATCTTTTGGGTTAAGAGCTTTGATATTATTGAATATTCCGAATTGAAGTTGGGTCTTGCCTGTTTGTTTGTTTGTAAAAACCTCGCCTATCACTTGTTTTGATGAAACCTTTTCTCCTTTTTTTACATAGAGTTTAGACAGGTTTGTGTAAAGAGTAATATAACTCCCGTGACGTATCAACACAGATGGATTACTCCCTTTAATTATAATAATAGACATTACCTCTCCATCAAAAACAGCACGAACTTTTGCAAAAGGTTCTGTAGATATTATTACGCCATTGCTCTGAATAATAGTTGTCTTTACAACTGAATGTCTTTGCCTACCAAATCCCTGAGTTACAACTCCTTTTTCTAACGGCCAGGGTAGACGTCCTTTGTTTTCTCGAAAATTTTCAGCTATCAATTTTGATTCAGGAGTGAGTTGAAAAACATCCTTTGCTGTTTTTCCTGAAATTCTATTAGACTCTGCGATCGCCTCACGAATTAATCTATTTATTTCTTTATTTATTTTTTCGCGTTGCTTTTGTTTTTTTGCGATTTGTAATTTCAAAGATTTTTGTTTAATTCTCAAAGTATTTATTAAATCTCGTTGCTTTTTTTCTTCTTCTACAAGCTTTTGCTGAACTATTCTATTTTCATTGATCAGTTTTGTTTTTATTTCGTTTTCTTCGATTAAAATTTTGTTTAGATTTTGTAACAATTTAGTCTTTTCAGCAATCTCTAAACCTTGATTTCTTCGATATCTAGCATATTGTTTTAAATACTGAATTCGTCTGTATGCCTGTAAAAAATTTTTCGATGAAAATAAAAACATTAACCTGTTTTGATAGGATTTACTTGCATATGATTTTTGAATCATCTTAGCATATTCTTTTTTTAATTCATCCAATTCTTTCCTTTGAGTATCAATATTTCTCTGATTTATATTTATTTTTCTTGTTAAAAGGTTAGCCTGCATATTTGTTACTTTAATTAATTCTGATCTAACATTTAATCTTACCTGAATATCATCTACTTCATCAATTGCGTTTTTTCTGGTTTTAGTATTTGAAAAAAGTAGATTATTAATTTGTTTGATTTCATTCATTAGTTTAGTTCTCTGAGCTTCAAGTTTTTTTTGCTGATCATTACTAATCTGTGAAAACAGCTGATTGAACGAAATTAAACTAAATAGGCACAAGAAAAACAGCCTTCTCATTTAAAACTTTATTTTGGAATAGCCTGCTGGGATTTCAAATGGAAAAGTCAATGCTTCCGTAAAATTAGTTTTACTAAACTCTAAAGCTAATTTTCGTGAACTGTTCCCATCGAATAAGACCATCTCTATTTGAGTGGGCAGAGATTTTCCTTCGATTCTAATATGCCTCAAATATTTTATTGTTAAACTATACGTAGTTCCTGGGATAAGAAAACGTTGCTCCTTAAGCAAAAAGCTTGCAGGATCGAAAAAAAGAGTCGGTGCGAAAATTGATCGTTTCCCTTTTGGTGAAAGTATATAGTAATTTGGATTCATAATCTGTTTCCATTGTCCTTGAGCAGGATCAGAAAATGGCTTCCCAAGAAATAAATTTTCAAAATCATTAAAGCCAAATTTTGTTCCAAAAGAACTATTAATTAAATCAAAGTTGCCTTTGAAATAGGTTTTTTGAAATTTTTCATAAAAGGAAATTTCATTAGGTGTAACTTTCATTTTTGCAATAGGTATTAACATTGTAGCACTTAGCCAAATTATTTTTTTGGTTTGCATTCTTAACTGAACTATAATCTGCTGTTCCCTTTTTCCATCATTGTAGACTGCTTTAATTCTTGAGCGAAGTTTGTCTATTTTGGGATAATTATTTTTTATTTTTAAAACTAAAGCATCTAAGTCTACATTTTTTATAGGAGTTTTTGTAGGTAATACATTTATTGTTTTGCAAGAAATTATGAATAAGAAATTCAGTATGACTATTGAAATGTGTTTTAAATTTTTCCCCATCGTCTATTTTTCACCTGTACTACCAAACCCCCCAAATCCTCGATTGGTTTTTGGAAGCTCTTTAATTATTTTCCAATTAATTTTTTCATATTTTGTTAAAACTAATTGTGCTATACGGTCACCTCCATTAATTGTAAATGCCTGATTTGATAAATTCACCAATATAACACCAATTTCTCCCCTATAATCTGAGTCTATCGTCCCGGGCGAATTTAGAATTGATATTCCATGTTTAGCTGCTAAGCCACTCCTTGGTCTTACTTGAGCCTCAAACCCTTCTGGTAAGGCCAACTTTATTCCAGTCCGTATAATTTTTCTTTCCAAAGGTTTTAATTCTAAGGGCTTTTCTAAAAATGCTTTTAAATCTACTCCAGCAGAATCAATAGTAGCATAGGATGGAAGTTCAAATGGGCTTTCATTTATTATATAAACTTCTGTCATTTTACTGAATTCTATAACTTAAATTTACAAAAACCCGTCCCTTAAAAGTTTTATTTAAAAATTACTTTCTTCTTTTTTTGTTAACGATTTCATTCAAGAAGGTTTGTTACCAGCATTAGTTTCCGGTGCAATTAAAATAGCGAACGCCTTCCCAATCTCTCTTGAAAAAGTCGTTTTTGTCTTTTATAAATTCTTCCAAAGTACTGTTTTCAGGGACCATTGATAGCCACATAATGGGATAGTTATCAGGAGCAGATGTTACTTCTGAACGTTCATAAGGATGGCGATATCTATATCTAGCATGTCCAGCTTCGTGATAAAATGTATAAAGCCTTTGAACAATAGAAAAATCTTCCCAAAATGACTTGATAATTTCGAAGCTCACTGTTTCGTCATTACAAACATCATATGCTCTTCCAGCATGATCAGCCGTTACTCCAGATGCAAAATCAGGTTCGTTTCCAAAAAAAAGGTTCATTGTTCTTCCAGACCCAGGGTCAACTTTCCCTGAACGAATTGCATCAGCAACAAAAAGGTCCCAGTATTCTTCTAAAGTGCTATTTTCGTCAATTACTGAATAAAAAGGATCTACTTCCTCCTCTTCTAATTCTTCTTGAACAACTTCAGGTTCAGAAAGTTCTTCCTCTTCGCTCGCACACGAAAATAATATAGATGAATATAATGGTAAGTGTAATATCCAAATGTATAGTATCTTTTTCATAATTTTTTTATAGCTTCTGCAATATAATTCTTTTTGTATTATCTAATTTTTTGATTCAGAAAATTTTAATCAATGTTTAACTTATATACAATTAAAACAAATATTAATTATTACAAATCGGATGTTTTGTAAACGGCTCCTAACTTACTAATTCAATAATGGCAGACAAATTTTTAATTGACAAAGCTAAAACAGTTTTGAACCAAAACTTTCAAAAAAAGGGATTCACTATTCCAAGTAAAAATCTTTATCCATTTCAATGGAAATGGGACTCTGGATTTATAGCTATTGGTTTTGCACATTTTGACATGGAAAAGGCAAAAAAAGAAATTAATAGCCTTCTTAATGCTCAATGGAAAAATGGTTTTATACCGCATATAGTTTTTCATACTAAAAATGACTCGTACTTTCCAGGGGCTGATTTTCACAAATCGTCTCTTCATCCTCAATCTCCAGCTCATATTGATACCTCTGGTATTACTCAACCGCCAGTCTTAGGCTTTGTCTTAGAAAAGCTGTACAATATAGCTGATGATAAAGAAGATGTTTTAAACTTTTTAAAAAATCAAATTGATAAGGTCTATAAAAATCACAAGTATTTTTATTCAAAAAGAGATATAAATAATGAAGGGTTAGTTTACATATATCACAATTGGGAATCAGGAACAGATAATTCTCCTGTCTGGGATGACATATGGAAAACTATGAATCCTCCTAGATATAAATTCGAAAGAAAAGATACTACTCATGTTGATTATTCACAACGCCCTACAGATAGAGAATATGATCATTACATTGATATAATTGAGCTTGCCAAAAAGTTTAACTATGATGATCATAAAATTGCTAAACACTCACCATTCTTAGTTCAGGACCCTCTATTTAATTCAATTTTGATAAGATCTAATGAATCACTAATAAAGCTCTATAAGATTTTAGGTGGAAATGAAGAAAAAATAAAATACTTGAAATCCAAAAATGAAAAAAGCCTTACCAGTATAAATGAAAAGCTCTATAATTCGTCAATCGGTGCTTACTCACACTTTGATCTCAGGAACAAAAAAAATATTCCACTTATTTGCTCGTCATCTTTTAGTCCTCTTTTTTGTGGAGCACCAAATTTTAAAAAAGCACAGAGACTAAAAAATACGTTGGTTGAAAAGTTTGGTAAAGAAGACTATTATCTTTGTTCTTCATTTGATCCCGAGGGAATACAACATGATCAGAAAAAGTATTGGAGAGGACCTGTTTGGATTAACTTAAATTGGATACTTTACCAGGGGTTTAAAAGGTATAAATTTAAAGAAACGGCAAAAAGAATCAAAAATGATTCACTCGAATTAGTTGATAAATTTGGTTTTTATGAGTATTTCAATCCATCCAAAGAAAATTCTAAAAAAAATAATAAAGGATATGGCGGAGAAAACTTTTCTTGGAGTGCTGCTCTAACAATTGATTTTTTACATGAAAAATGACTTTTGAATCACGTTTTCTCTTAGATTAGATTAATTCGCCATTATAATTAAAATTTTTAAAAATATAGATGAATACATTAGATTACATAATTATCCTAATCTATTTAATAGTTTTTCTAGGAATAGGATATTTTTTTAAAGAAAATAAGAGTCCTCAAGATTATTTTCTTGGTGGTAGGAATATGGGTTGGTTACCACTAAGTTTATCAACTATGGCTACACAATTATCTGCGATTAGTTTTATCTCTGCTCCAGCTTTTGTTGGGTTGAAAAATGGTGGAGGTCTTCAGTGGCTTACATATGAATTTGGTGTCCCATTAGCAATGGCTTTTTTAATGGTTGCCCTTATCCCTACTTTATATAAGTCTGGAGTTGTTAGTGTATATGAATATCTAGAAAAACGTTTCGACTCTTCTTCTCGTCTTCTGATTAGCTTTGTTTTCCAAATAAGTCGATCAGTTGCCACAGGGGTTATGATATATACTATGGCTTTAATTCTGCAAGCTACTATACAAATAGAATTTTGGATCTCCATTTTAATTATTGGTGCAATCACACTTTTATACTCTTTTCAAGGTGGAATGAAAGCTGTAATATGGGGAGATGTTATTCAAATGATTGTTCTTTTTCTTGGAATTTTAATTTGCTTAGGTTTTGGTTTAAATGAGTTAGGAGGTATAGAAAGTTTTATGTCAAAAGTTGATAAAAGTAGAATTAATGCAATAGATTTTTCAAAATTGGGGTTATCAAATTCTAATGGTGATGATGCCTTTGGATTTTGGCCGATGGTTATTGGTGGAATATTTTTGTACGCTTCTTATTATGGAACTGACCAAACTCAGTCTCAACGTTTACTTTCTTCTAAAAATTTAAAGACAATTAAAAAATTACTTTTTGCCAATGCCTTTTTTAGATTCCCAATCACATTAACTTATTGTATTATGGGGCTTATCTTAGGAACATTATTTAGTCAAGATTTTTCATTTCAGGAGAACCTAAATTTGGTTTATCAGAATAACATTGAGTATTTAGAAGGGAAAAACGCTGATCTTATGGTTCCTGTTTTTATAATCCATTATTTACCAAATGGAGTAATAGGAATTTTAATAGTATCTATTTTGTCTGCTGCAATGTCATCTTTAAGTTCAACTATCAACTCTCTTTCTGCAGTATCCATGGAAGATTTTGTTAAAAGGTTTTACCCGAAAATTTCAGATAAAAAATATGTTCAAAGTTCACGTATTCTTTCGCTTTTTTGGGGTATAACGTGTCTATTTTTAGCCTTTTTTGCTGGTAAAATTGAAGGGACTGTAATTGAAGTTATTAATAAAATAGGTTCTGTATTTTTTGGCCCTATTCTAGGTGTTTTTATTTTGGCCATACTTACAAAAAGAACTCATGCCATTGGGGCTAATATTGGTCTTTTTTGTGGTGTCGGTCTAAACATTATATTATGGTTATATGTTCCCGAAATTTTTTGGTTTTGGTGGAATGCTATAGGGTGTCTAATCACTTTTGGTATTGGAGTCCTTATAAGTGTTTTAATTAAACCCATTACAACTAGTAAAGAAATCATAACCTACTCAGCAGGAAAACGTGAAGTGACAATACTTTTTGGATACTTCCTTCTAATTGTAGTTATAAGTAGTTTAATAAGTAAGCTATTTTAAAATCATGAAAATTCTTATTATACCAGACT
>TARA_B100000963_G_scaffold135153_1_pt1 | contig 34017 bp, 32 predicted proteins | sample TARA_B100000963 | Tara Oceans TARA_B100000963 (sample SAMEA2622097) | marine metagenome | biome: marine biome (ENVO:00000447); feature: surface water layer (ENVO:00002042); material: "saline water (ENVO:00002010), including plankton (ENVO:xxxxxxxx)" | depth 5 m | reverse complement strand
AGAAGAGCAAAACTTTATTATTTAAGAGATAGAAAAGGTAAATCTGCAAGGATTGCTGAAAAAATTAAAAAAAAAATTGGTGTTGACGTTTCGGTTAAAGCTGAAGAGTCAAAGGTAAAGCCTATTGATAATATAAATCAAGAGACTAAAACCGATGAAGTTAAAAAAGAATCACTAAAAGTCGAAGCTAAAGCTGAAAAGCCAACTAGCGAAAAAAAATAAAACTAGATGTCAAAAACTCTATACGATAAGATATGGGAAAACCATCTTGTTCATGAGCAAAGCGATGGCACAACCCTAATTTATGTTGATAGACATTTAGTCCATGAAGTTACTAGCCCACAAGCTTTTGAAGGACTCAGGTTACAGAAAAGAAAAGTCAGAAGGCCAGAATTAACTCTTGCAGTACCTGATCATAACGTTCCTACAACCGACAGAACTAAAGGTATCAATGATGAAGACTCTAGAATACAAGTTGAAACACTTAGAAAAAATTGCAAGGATTTTGGTGTAGAACTTTTTGATGTAAATGATAAGCGCCAAGGTATTGTCCATATTATAGGACCTGAACAAGGTTTTACTCAACCAGGTACAGTAATTGTATGTGGTGATAGCCATACCGCAACTCACGGAGCTTTTGGCGCATTAGCTTTTGGAATAGGAACATCTGAAGTTGAACATGTCCTTGCAACACAAACTTTAATGCAAAAAAAATCAAAAAATTTAAGAATTAACGTTAATGGTAATTTACCAAAGGGAGTCACTGCTAAAGACGTAATTTTAAAAATTATAGGCACGATTGGAACCGCAGGTGGAACAGGATATGTAGTAGAATTTGCTGGTGACGTGATTAAAAGCTTTAGCATGGAAGAGAGAATGACTGTTTGTAATATGACCATAGAAGCAGGTGCAAGAGCAGGATTGATCGCGCCAGATGAAAAAACATTTAATTATTTAAAAGGCAAAGCAATGTCGCCTAGAGATGAAAATTGGACAAAAGCTCTAGAATATTGGAAAACTTTATACTCTGATAAGGATTGTAAATTCGACAAAGAAATAAATATTAACGGCAAAAATATTGAACCATTAGTAACTTGGGGGACTTCTCCTCAAGATGTTTCTCCAGTTACAGGTGTTGTACCAGATCCTGAAAATGAAAAAAACGAAGATAGAAAAATGGCTATGAAAAGATCTCTAGATTATATGGGACTTAAAGCAAACACTAAAATTTCAGAAATAAAAATTGATAAAATATTTATTGGAAGCTGTACCAACGGAAGAATAGAAGATTTAAGACTAGCTGCAGAGCTTCTAAAAGGAAAAAAAATTGCAGAAAATGTGAGTGCAATGGTTGTTCCTGGATCTGGATTAGTTAAAGAGCAAGCTGAAAAAGAGGGAATAGATAAGATTTTTAAAGATGCAGGTTTTGAATGGAGAGAACCAGGTTGTTCTATGTGTTTAGGTATGAATCCAGATCAATTAAAGCCTAAGGAGAGATGTGCATCAACATCAAATAGAAATTTTGAAGGTAGACAAGGTCGTGGAGGAAGAACGCATTTAGTAAGTCCAGGGATGGCTATAGCAGCTGCAATTAAAGGCCACTTAACAGATGTAAGAGAGATATAAAATGGAAAAATTTAATAATTTAAAATCAATACCATCGTATTTACCATTGCAAAATATTGATACAGACATGATTATTCCAAAGCAGTTTTTAAAGACTATTAAAAGAACAGGCTTAGGAAAAAGTCTTTTTTACGAAATGCGATACGATGAAAGTGGAAAAAAGAATAATGATTTTATTCTTAACAAAGAACCTTACAACAAATCGAGAATTCTTTTAGCAGGAAAAAATTTTGGGTGCGGTTCATCTAGAGAACATGCTCCATGGGCTTTGTCCGACTTTGGTATAAAGTGTGTAATAAGCGCAAGTTTTGCAGATATTTTTTACAATAATTGTTTTAAAAATGGAATTCTACCAATTAAGATTGATGATAAAATTGTGGCTGAATTAGCCGAATATTCAAAACGAAAAGAAATAATTGAAATAAGTTTGGACAAGCAAGAAATAAAATATGGAAACAAATTTTTAAAGTTTGAACTTGATGCTTTTAAAAAGAAATGTTTGATGGAAGGATTAGATGATATATCTCTATCGATGGAAAAAATTACTGAAATCGACAATTATGAAAAAAAAGTACAAACTACAAAACCCTGGATACTAAATAATGCCTAAAAAAAGTAGAAAAATTTTGCTTCTACCTGGAGATGGGATAGGTCCGGAGGTTATAAATGAAGTAAGAAAAATTCTTGAGTGGATGAATAAAAATAAGTCATTAGACTTTATTTTAAATCAAGAACTTATTGGAGGCGCATCTATTGATGCAAATGGTGTGCCCATCACTGACGAAGTTTTCTACAAATCTTTAGAATCAGATGCAGTAATTCTAGGTGCATGTGGAGGACCAAAGTGGGATAATCTAGAGTTTTCAAAAAAACCAGAAAGAGCCCTCTTAAAATTGAGAAAAGAATTAAAACTTTTCGCTAATTTAAGGCCTGCAATTTGCTTTAAACAATTAGTTGACTCTTCAACTCTCAAACCAGAAATTGTATCTGGTTTAGACATAATGATAGTAAGAGAATTGACCGGTGGAATTTATTTTGGTGAACCTAGAGGAATTGAACCAATAGAAAACAATCAAAGGAAAGGTATCAATACTCACACTTACACAACCTCAGAAATTCAAAGAATTGCTAGAGTAGCTTTTGATTTAGCCAAAAAAAGAAAAAACAAAGTAACATCTTGCGAAAAATCAAATGTAATGGAAGCTGGCGTCCTATGGAGAGAAGAAGTTCAAGCAATCAAAGATAAGGAATTTAAAAAGGTAGAACTAAATCATATGTTAGCTGATAATTGCGCAATGCAACTGTTAAGATATCCAAAACAATTTGATGTAATATTAGCTGACAATTTATTTGGGGATATGCTTTCTGATGAAGCAGCAATGTTAACAGGTTCATTAGGCTTGTTACCCTCTGCATCATTGGGAGTTAAAGATAAAAATGGGCGAATAAGATCTCTTTATGAACCAGTGCATGGTTCTGCTCCAGATATAGAGGGTAAAAATATTGCAAACCCAATAGCCACAATTTTAAGTTTATCAATGGCATTAAGATATTCTTTAGATTTGGAAAAAGAAGCTGACCAAATTGATAAAGCTGTTCAATCAGTTCTTGATAGTGGTTTAAGAACAAAGGATATTATGTCGAAAAACATGAAAGAGGTAAGCACTTCTTCAATGGGAGACGCTATTATAAATCAATTGAAGTAATTTAAATTATTTCTGAAATTTCAATTGTATCATTTTTTTTATAACCGACATAATCCTTTAGAAATAATATAAAAAAACCCTTGATAATTTTGACGATAAAGGATCTAAATCCATTTTTTTTAAAATCAATTAAAAAAATCATTTTGGACCATAAAGTTAATAATTCTTTGAAACCATAATTTGTTGTTCCCAATAACCTTTTATTATGTTTTACATTTATGTAGGTAATCTTACTCGTGTATTTAAAAATCCAGTAGTCTAAAAAAATAAAACTTTCATTATTTTCAATTATTCTATTTTTAATATTCTTATTAAAACACTTAAAAGATGACGTATATATTTTAATAGATTTATTCATTAAGAAACTAGAAACTATGTTGTTTAATTTACTTACCAAAATTTTTATATAATTGTGTTCTCTCTTCTCATATTTCACATAACATACTTCATAATCATTTAGTTGATTAATCATATTTAAGATATATTTTGGATCGTGTTGCATATCATCATCCATACAAACAATTTTATCTCCGTCTGTTTTTTTTAACCCGCAAAAAATTGCGCTATGTTGACCATAATTTTTTTTTAAATTTATACCTTTTATGAATTTATATTCGTTCTTTAACTTTTTGATTTCATTCCAGCTATCATCTAAACTAAAGTCATTTACAAGAAATACTTCTAATTTTTCTGAAAATTTTGCCACTTGGTCGTTTATATTTTTGATAAGGCTGGGCAAAATTTGACCACTATTGTAGACTGGAATTACTATTGATATTTTCATTTATAATACTTTTTTAAGACTTTTGTTACATAGTTTTCTTTATTTATATCTCTATATAAATTTTTTGGAAGTTTTGTATTATTTTTAATATTACTTAAGTTGATATTTTTATTTTCACAAATAATTTCTTTAAATAAAATATCCTTTTTCAAAATTATACCAAGAGTTTTTATAATAAACTCAACCGAAGTTGATCTCGGATTATAAATATTTAATGTTTTCCTTACATTTAAATTTTTCATAAAATATTTATTCAAAATTCTAATAATATCTTCAATATCTAAGATATTACGCTTAGCATTTTTCCATAATAAAAAATTTTTATTCTTTTTAATATTTTCATAAATTGAATTAGTTAGTGTGTGTTTATTTTTACTTCTACCTACAACTTGAGGAAGTCTAATAATTAAGTAATGGATAAAACTATCTTTGACTATTTTTTCAATCTTTAATTTATTTTTAATATATTTATTTTTTTTTAATTTTTTATTTTCCACACTTAGAGAGCTTATGTAAACAAATGTTAAATTTGGATTAATTTTTTCTATTATTTTTTTTATCGTAGAAATTTCCCTTTTGTAGTGATAACTCTTTTTATTATTTGAGTTTGAAACACCAGCAGCATAAATAAAAACATTCTTCTTTGATTTCAATTTTTTCAAATTTGAAGCGATAAAACCATTTCCGTAAATTTGCATAAATTTATCTCTCAAAATAATAAGAATTGAAACATTTATCCTTCAAATAAAAATTACTATCATTCAATGAATCCATTAATTCAGAAACTTTTTCGTTATTAATTATGTTATGGTGTAATTCAAAAAATAAATATCTAATATTTTTAAATTTATTTATATTAAGTATATAGTAATCCTCATCACCTTCTATATCAATCACCATAGTATTAAAATTATTAAAATTTTTAATTTTATTTTTTTCGAGATTTTCAATTAAAATTTTTGAATTAGTTTTAATTTTACTAGAGGTGCTTAGAAAATCTTTTGTGAAATAAAAGTATTTATTTTTTGTTTTTTCAAAAACTAAATTTTTATTAAAAATTTGAAATTTTACTTTATTATTTGTTAAGTTTCTCTTTAAGTTAGGTATTATGCTACTATTAACCTCAAACACTAAAATTTCATTATTGGATTGTTTGTAAGTTAAGACAGGAATAAACCCTAATCCACCTCCCAAAATAATAGATTTATTTTTTTTCGATATGTGCTTTTCAATGAGTTTTCTGTCATTAAATTCGTAAGTTTTAAATAAATAGCTTGAATAATTTTGTATTGGAATACCTTCAATATTAAGATCAAAACTTAAATCTTTATAATTAAATTTTTTTATAAACTTCTTATGAATAAAACCAAAAAAATAATTATGGTGTATTAAATAATAGATCGGTGATAAAATTATCTTTGTTAGCGTATTAAATACCATAAAATATAATTATTAATTAAATTAATATTATAATAGAGGTTTAAATTTAAATGGAAATTAAAAACATAAATAAACTTATTTTATATTCTTTTTTCCTCATTTATTTAATTATTGGTTTAATCACCCTGAAAGATTATGGAGTAAATATTGAAGAGCATACTCAAATTTATTCAGGTTTTTATTGGCTAAACTATATATTTGATTTTTTTGAAATTGAATTTTTAAAAGATGATTTAAATTTAATATTACAAAAAATATCAAGTGATAAAAATTTACCTAATCCTGCAAAATTTACATACGGGCCGGTGTTTGATGTGCCAACCGCGTATCTAGATCTTTTGCTTGGTAATAGCGATAATTATTCTCAATATAAATTAAGACACGTTCTAGTTTTTATAATTTATTATTTTAGTACAATAGTCTTTTTTAAATTATTACAAAAAAGGTTTAATAATTTTTTTATAGTTTTTTTTGGCACCCTATTATTTATATTTTCTCCAAGGATATACGGAGACAGTTTTCATAATAACAAAGATATTATTTTTTTATCTTTAATAGTCTTTTCAATATACTTTGCATTTAAAATGTTTGAAAAAAAAAAAATTAAATATTTATTTCTTTTTTCCTTTTTTGCAGCATTAGCTACTTCAACAAGAGTCATGGGTTTATTTTTACCGATATCCGTAGTACTTTTTCTCTATTTACAAACTCTAAATTCATTATCTGATAAAAATCATAAATATTACTTTTTAATTATAATTTTTTATATAGTCTCTTTAGTAATTCATTGGCCATATTTATGGGAGGATCCATTTTCTAATTTTTTTGAATTTATTTTAAAATCAAAAAATTGGGTATATTCTTATTATATATTATTTAATGACAAATATTTACTTACAACAAACTTGCCAGACTCATTTTTATTTACTTGGATTGGTATTTCATCACCAATTTTTAATATAATATTATTTTTACTTGGGTTCTTTTTTATAACCAGAAGATTGTTTAATCGTTTCATTAATATTGAAAAAGATAAAATATATAATTGTGATTTTTGGAGAGGTAAAAATGAAATGAAAGATAATTTTATGACATTCAATATTATTTCAATTGTTTCAATACTTGTTTTCGCAAATGTCTCTTTAGTTAGCGGCTGGAGACATTTATATTTTTTAAATGTTTTCATAATTTATATTGCAGTATATTTTTTAAGACTATTACTAATAAAGTTTAAAAGTTATAAAAAAATATTTTTTATCACCTGTTTAATTTTATTTATACCTAATATACATAAAATAATTTTATTTCATCCTTTTCAAAGTCTTTATTTAAATGAATTAATTACCCAAAAAAATAAAAATAATTATTTAATGGATAGAGATGGATTAACACGTTTACACTCAGTGAAAAAAATTTTATCTTTGTCAAACAAGGAGAAAAATATCAACATTGCTAATGCTTCTTTCATTCCTTATTATCGTATCAAAAACACGTTGAATGAGTCGGATCAATCAAGGCTCAATTTTATTGGCGGTGATTACAAAAACGCTGATTACATTTACAACAATTTTGTTTATGAAATAGACCCAAAATTTAACGATAAATACGAAATTCCTGACAATTTTAAAAAAATTTACGAATTAAAAATAAATGGTATAAAAATGTATGAAATTTGGTTTAAAGATTAAAAAAAATGAAAATCTTTGTTTATAAAGCTCTGTTTATCTTAATTGGATTATTTTTTTTATTCAATTTTACAATTGGTTATCAGATTCGAAAAATTGAAAATAATATTTCGAATATTAATTCTGAAGAAAATATAAAATTTTTTAAGGAAAAAATTAAAGATGAAATTAAAGCTGGGTTAGATAAAGAGGAAATTTTTGATGAAGAGGAAAGGATTTTAATTAGTAGGTTTTTAAAAAAAATCATTTTAGAATTGGAGTTAGATAAATAAATTTAATGAATTTAGCAATTATAGGTGCATCAGGAAATGTGGGGAGGAAAACTATCGAAATTTTAGATAAATCTAATTTATCATTTGATAACCTTTTTTTGGTCGCCTCATCCAGAAGCGCAGGAAAAGAAATTAGGTTTAGAAAAAAATTAATTAAAATTGAAAATTTAGAAAACTATGATTTCGCAAAAGCGCAAATAACATTTTTTGCTGCAGGGGGTAAAATCGCGAAAGATTGGGTGCCCAGAGCCGCAAAAAAAACTATAGTTATAGATAACTCCAGTTATTTTAGAATGATGGAAAATGTTCCTTTAGTGGTACCTGAAGTAAACCCGGAAGCATTAGATAATCATAATAATATTATTGCTAATCCCAATTGCTCAACTATACAAATGGTTTTGCCTTTAAAACCTCTTCATGATGAATATAAGATTAAAAGAGTAATCGTTTCAACTTATCAAGCTGTGTCAGGTGCAGGCAAAGCTTCGATGGACGAACTCTTCATTCAATCCCAAAATTTTTTAGATGGAAAAAAATTTGATTCAAAAAATTTTACAAAGCCAATAGCATTTAACTTGATACCTCACATTGATGATTTTGATAAAGATGGATATACAAAAGAAGAATTAAAAATGACCAATGAAACAAAAAAAATATTAGATAATGAAATCGAAGTATCAGCTACATGTGTTAGAGTGCCTGTCAGAACGGGACATTCCGAGTCAATTAATATAGAATTTGATAATCTTTATGATTTTGAAAATATAGTAAATTTATTAAAAAAAGCCTCTGGTTGCAAAGTTATTGATGAACATAAAGATGGGGGTTATATGACTCCTTTTGAGGCGGAAGGAAACTACAATACTTATATTTCAAGGATTAGAAAAGATCGCTCAAATATTAAAGCTATTAATCTGTGGGTGGTCTCAGACAATCTACTTAAAGGAGCTGCTCTAAATTCTGTGCAAATCGCAGAGCGTTTAATGAAAAAAATGTAAATTTGGTTTATAAGTTTTATATGCAAAATAATAATCCTTTAAGTCCTCACCTACAAATTTACCAATGGCAAATCTCTTCTTTGCTATCAATCACGCATAGAATAGTTGGAGTCATAAACTTTTTTGCAATATTTTTAATTTGCTTATGGAGTATATCATTACTTTTTGGTCAGAGTAACTACCAATCAATTCAAATATTTTTAAATACAATTTTTGGAAAATTTTTAGTTGTATCACTGTGCTGGACCTTTAGTTTCCACATTTTAAATGAAATAAGACATTTATTTTGGGACGCTGGTTATGGATATGATTTGAAAGTAGCAAAAATTACAGGTGTTCTAGCATTTATCGGATCATTTATACTTACAATTTCATTTTATATATTGGGGAGGAATATTTTTTAGAATGCATGTCTCTACAAAAAAATGGCTTTTTACCAAAATTAGCTCATTAATTTTAATTCCTTTAATGATTTGGTTTTTAATAAGTTTTGTCTCAATTTATGATGAGGGATATTTCGAGATTTTAGCCTTCTTTCTTCATCAACCATCAAAAATATTGTTCTCAATATTTATAGTTTTAGCTTTTTTTTTCTCAGCTTTAACAATAAGTGAGATTTTTGAGGATTATTTACACAATGATAAAATCAAAAATGTCGCAAATAAAGCTTTATATTTTTTTGCTATAATAACTCCATTATTAACAATTTTAGGTATATATAATCTTAATTAATGAGTGCATATAAAATAATAGATCATGAATACGACGTAGTAGTCCTTGGGGCGGGAGGATCAGGATTGAGAGCTGCCGTAGGTCTATCCGAAGCAGGTTTAAAAACTGCTTGTATTTCAAAAGTTTTTCCAACTCGAAGTCACACATCTGCTGCTCAAGGAGGTATCTCTGCAGCGTTAGGAAATATGGGAGAGGATGATTGGAGATGGCATATGTATGATACAGTCAAAGGATCTGATTGGCTTGGAGATCAAGATGCAATCGAATATCTTTGTAAAGAAGCGCCTAGAGCTGTAGTGGAGTTAGAGCGTTACGGCGTTCCATTTAGCAGAACTGATGATGGAAAAATTTATCAAAGACCTTTTGGAGGTATGACAAAAAACTATGGTAATGGCACCGCACAAAGAACGTGTGCAGCTGCCGACAGAACAGGACATGCGATACTACACACTCTTTATGGACAAGCGTTAAAACAAAATACAGAATTTTTTATTGAATATTTTGCACTTGATTTAATTATGAAAAATGGTGAGTGCAAAGGAGTTATAGCTTGGAATTTAACAGATGGCACGATTCATCGATTTAGGTCACATGTAACTATTGTTGCTACCGGAGGATACGGTAAAGTTTATTATTCCGCAACTTCAGCTCACACATGCACAGGTGATGGAAATGCAATGGTCCTCCGTGCAGGGTTACCTTTACAAGATATGGAATTCGTTCAATTTCACCCAACTGGGATTTACGGTGTAGGTTGTTTAATAACAGAAGGTGTTAGAGGTGAAGGTGGATTTTTAGTGAATGGAAAAGGCGAGAGATTTATGGAAAGATACGCACCAAACGCTAAAGATCTAGCATCTAGAGATGTAGTTAGCAGATCTATGGAAATGGAAATTAATGAAGGAAGAGGTGTAGGTAAAAATAAAGATCATATTAATCTTCATTTAGATCATCTAGATAAAAAAGTTATAGATGAAAGGTTGCCAGGTATTTCTGAAGCAGCAAAAACATTCGCTAATGTTGATGTTAATAAAGAGCCAATTCCTGTAGTTCCAACAGTTCATTACAACATGGGTGGAATACCTACGAATTACAAAGCTGAAGTTTTAACTTTAAATGGAACGGAGAAAACCGTGCCAGGTTTAATGGCTATTGGTGAGGCGGCATGTGTCTCAGTACATGGGGCTAATAGGTTGGGATCAAACTCATTAATTGACCTTGTAGTTTTTGGTAGAGCCGCAGCTAAAAGAGCTGCTGAACTTGTAAAACCTGGAAGTGTTCATGAGGAAGTTTCTAATTCTGAAACTGATAGATGTTTAAATAGATTTGATAAGATAAGAAATTCAAAAGGATCAACGAAAACCTCAGAGTTAAGAACAGAAATGCAAAAAACAATGCAATCAAAATGTGCTGTATTCAGAACGGAAAGAACCCTTAAAGAAGGCGTAGAGCAAATAAGAAAACCATATGAAGGCATGAATGATGTTTCAGTTAAAGATAAATCGCTACTTTTTAATACCGACTTAGTTGAAACTTTAGAATTCGATAATTTAATAAGTCAAGCATTAACAACTATGGATTCTGCTTATAATAGAAAAGAAAGTAGAGGCGCACATGCAAGAGAGGATTACACAAAAAGAGATGACAAAAATTATATGAAACATACTTTAGCCTGGCAAGAAGGTGAAAAAGTAAAGATAAAATATAGAGATGTACATTCAAGAACACTAACAAATGATGTTCAATACTTCCCACCGAAGGAGAGAGTATATTAAGAATGGCACAATTTAACCTGCCACAGAATTCTAAAATTGAGGTTGGTAAATATTTTAAAGATAAAACTAATTCAAAAAATTTAAGAAAAGTAAACGTTTATAGATGGGACCCTTCAACAGGAAAAAATCCGAGGGTCGATACTTTTGAAGTTGACATGGATAGTTGTGGCCCCAAAGTTTTAGATATATTGTTTAAGATCAAAAATGAGATTGATCCTTCTCTTACTTTTAGACGTTCGTGCGCTCATGGTGTTTGCGGTTCTTGTGCAATGAATATAGACGGAGTAAATGGTCTTGCGTGCATAAAATCTCACTCGGAAATAAATGGAGATTTAAATGTTTATCCATTACCACATCTAAAAGTAGTAAAAGATTTAATTGGTGATTTAACTACATTGTATAAACAATACGAGTCAATACAACCATGGTTGAAGGTAGACCAAACAGGTGAAGAAAAATCAGAATTAAAACAATCTCAAAAAGACAGAGAAAAACTTGACGGATACTACGAATGCATCCTGTGTGCTTGTTGTTCTACTTCCTGCCCGAGCTATTGGTGGAACGGTGATAAATATTTAGGTCCAGCTGTACTGCTTCAAGCTTATAGATGGATAAATGATAGTAGGGACGGAGATAAAAAAGAGAGATTGAAGAAAGTAGCCGATGAATTAAAATTATACAGATGTCATACTATTATGAATTGTACAAATTCTTGCCCTAAAGGCCTTAATCCAGCAAAAGCTATAGGTTCTATTAAAAAAATGCTTGCAACGAACTAAAAGCTTATTTATTCAATAACATCATGAAAACAATTCAACATTTTGTTGGAGGAAAAATTTTTTCCGGTGAGTCAAAAAGAACTGGAAAGGTATTTAACCCAGCTACAGGTGAACAATCTGCACAAGTTAAATTAGCTTCAAAAAAAGATGTAAACGAGGCAGTAAATAATGCTAAGAATTCCTTTGAGTCCTGGTCAAATAGGCCTCCTCTTCAAAGAGCTAGAATAATGTTTAAATTTAAAGAATTAATTGAAAAAAACACAGATGAATTAACAAGAATTATAGTTTCAGAGCATGGAAAAGTTTTTGAAGACGCCAAGGGGTCATTGACCAGAGGATTAGAGGTCGTTGAGTACGCCTGTGGCATTCCTCAAATGCTAAAAGGTGAATTCACCGAAAACGTAGGCTCTAATGTAGATAGTTGGTCAATTAGACAACCACTTGGAGTTTGTGCTGGTATTACACCATTTAATTTTCCAGCTATGGTTCCAATGTGGATGTTTCCAATGGCTATTGCTTGTGGAAATACTTTTGTTTTAAAACCCTCAGAAAAAGATCCCTCTTGCTCGCTTAGATTAGCGGAATTATTAAAAGAAGCTGGCCTACCTGATGGTGTGTTTAACGTTGTCAATGGTGACAAAGAGTCAGTAGACGCGCTTATAACTAATAAAGATGTAGTAGCTATTAGTTTCGTTGGTTCGACACCAATAGCAAAATATATTTATGAAAATTGTGCAAAAAATGAAAAAAGAGTTCAAGCTCTTGGTGGAGCAAAAAATCATTGTGTGGTCATGCCAGATTGTGATTTAGATCAAGCTGTAAATGGTTTAATGGGTGCTGCCTATGGCTCTGCAGGAGAGAGATGCATGGCACAATCCGTTGCTGTAGCAGTGGGAAATATAGGAGATAAATTAGTAAGTAAGCTTGCAAAAAAAGTAGAAAACTTAAAAGTTGGTCCAGGCTTAGATAAAGAATCTGAAATGGGTCCTCTTGTGACAAAAGAACATTTAGCTAAAGTTGAAGGTTACATTGATATAGGTGAAAAAGAAGGAGCAAAACTTGTGGTAGATGGCAGAGGCTACAAAATTCAAGGATATGAAAAAGGTTTCTTTATTGGAGGCTGTTTATTTGATCACGTAAAAAAGAATATGAGAATTTATAAAGAGGAAATTTTCGGTCCTGTTTTGTCAGTTGTGAGAGCTAAAGATTTTGACGAAGCTTTACAATTAGTAAATGATCATGAGTTTGGAAATGGAGTTAGTATTTTTACGAGAGATGGTGACATGGGCAGGACATTTTCTTCAAAAGCAAAAATTGGTATGGTTGGTATAAATATACCAATACCGGTACCCATGGCCTTTCATAGTTTTGGAGGATGGAAAAGATCTTTATTTGGCGATCATCATATGCACGGTCCGGAGGGTATAAGATTTTATACTAAATTAAAAACTATTACATCAAGATGGCCATCAGGTTTGAGAACTGATCCAGAATTTGTGATGCCTACAATGAAATAACTAAAATATGAAAAAAAAAATAACTTTGATAGGTGCTGGTCAAATTGGAGGTACATTAGCACATTTAATAGCTCTCAAAGAGTTAGCCGACGTTGTATTATTTGATGTTGCAGCTGGGATTGCAAAAGGCAAAGCTCTTGATATCGCTCAGTCATCTCCAGTAAACGGATTTAATATTAAATTATCCGGAACCAACAATTATGAAGATACAAAAAATTCTGATGTAATTATTATAACTGCTGGTGTTCCAAGAAAACCAGGCATGACAAGAGATGACTTATTAGGAATTAATTTAAAGATAATTAAACAAGTTGCTGAAGGAATAAGCAAAACATCCCCAAATGCATTTGTAATTTGTATTACAAATCCTTTAGATGTAATTGTTATGGCTTTACAAAAATATTCTAATATGCCAAAAAATAAAATTGTAGGGATGGCAGGTATATTGGATTCTTCAAGATTTATTTATTTTTTATCTCAAGAATTAAAAGTACCAGTTCAAAAAATAAAATCTTTTGTTCTTGGTGGTCATGGAGACACTATGGTTGCCATGCTAGGTTCTACAGAAGTGAATGGTAAAAAGATTACAGAGCTAGTTAAAGAGGGAAAAATTAATCAAAATAAACTAAATGAGATAGTAGACAGAACTAAAAAAGGTGGTGCAGAAATTGTAAAATATTTAGAGACAGGATCTGCTTTTTATGCTCCAGCAGCCTCAGGTGTTGAAATGGCAGAGTCCTATCTTCTAGATAAAAAAAAACAATTACCATGTGCAGCGCACTTAAATGGTGAATACGGGATAAAAAATTTATACGCTGGTGTTCCGGTGATTATTGGATCAAAAGGAGTTGAGAAAATAGTTGAGTTGAAATTATCACCAGAGGAGGCAGAAAATTTCAAAAAATCTGTTGATGCCGTTAGTAAATTATTCGATGTTGCAAAAAAAATAGACCCAGATCTAGCTTAAAATCATTTTCTATATACAGCAATTATACATTTGCCAATTTTATAATTGGTAATCAGATCAAGAGCCATAGAAAACGGGGTAAATATTTTATCCCAAATAAAAATTTTGAACTTAGATGGAAATTTTTCATTTTTAAAAAAAAGTTTATTTAAAAAATAAAGGAAGTAACCAAATGAGTCTAGCGATTTTAAAAGTTTTCTATTTAAATTATTAAGATTATTTTCAAAAAAATTCATTTCATATCTTCTAAAATGACCAATGGATTTATCAAAATTGCTATATAATTTTTGATGTCTTGGAACCATTATTATTAAATGCCCACCCTTATTAAGTTTTGTTTCTATCTCTCTCAGTTCTTTTCGATCATCCTCAATATGTTCCAGTACATGAAGATAAAGAATTGTATCAAATTTATCCTCAATTTCAAAAATTGTTTTGTTACTAATTTTAATATTTTTATTATTAATAAAATTTTTTTTTAAATCCTCAAAATTTTTATTATCTGTTTCAGTTAAAGTAGCATTTATTTTATTATCTACGTAGTCTCTAGTAAAACTACCACAACCTGCCCCAACCTCAAGGACTTTACCGTGGATAAATTTTTTTACAAAAGACATACAATATTTTCTATGAAATTTTGCATCATCAAATCGTTCAGTAGCCTCTACAGGATAATCTTTCATTTAATTTGATTTGGTTAAAACAAGTCTTCTACCCATACAAAAAACGCTTGGTAATATTTTTACTAATATTTTATCAATAAAATTGAGAATATTTAGAAAAAATCTATTCATAGGTATGAATTTTGTCTTTGAAGTAACACCTCCAGAATTTAAAAAGATTAAACATTCAGTCAATTCCTCATACTTAATATTAAATAAATTTCCTAAATTATTTTCAAATTTTTTTTTATCATCAAATATTAAATGAGGCACAGCAATATTTCCGTGCCAGGCATTATTTTCATCACTTTTTGCGTTATCTTCGTCCCATACATCAAGCGTAAAATCAAATCCTTCATGTTTCATGATTAAAGTAACAAGTTGAAACACAACAGAGCAATAAGACTCAAATATAATTAATTTTCCATCTTTTTTCAAAATGCGGTTCATTTCCTTAAAAAACTTAATTGGAAAAGGAATATGATGAATCATGTTTGATGCAATTACATAATTAAAACTATTACTTTCAAAACCAGTATTTTGTGCATCGATTTTCTTAAAATCTAAATGATCATCATCTCCTAAATCTGTTAATTTTAAATTATTATTTTTAATGAAATCTTTAGCAAATCCTGCTCCAGAACCTACCTCTATACCAACATCATTTTCTTTTATAAAATTATTCATCCAAGAAAATCTTTTTTCAAGTAAAAATTTCACATTAAGAGATTTATCAGAATAATAAAGCTCTCTAGCTTTTTTAGTATTTGCTATTGAACTCATTTTATTCTCTTTACTAGAAAATTGAACTTTTTTTGAAATTTTTAACATATGGATTATTATATTAATTTTAAATAATTAATGCTAAGTTTATTATTATACTTCTTTTCAAATCATGATTCTTAAAAACTTAAAAGAATTACCAATATTATTAGGAATTTCGATTTATGCATATTTAATTAATTGGTATAGTGGAAATATTGGCATAATGCCAATCGACTCATTTGGGTTTCTAGACACCGGCTATAGTATTTTAAATGGTCATTTACCTATTAGGGATTTTTGGATTTTTACTGGTTTGCTGGTGGATTACATGGAGGCAGCTTTCCTTTTTTTATTCGGCAATAATTGGAATAGTCACTTAGCTCACAGTTCGTTCATGAATATTCTAGGAACTGCCGGTTTTTTCTATTTTTTAAAAGAATTTAATCTCAATTTGATCTTTATTACCTTTTATAGTTTATGTTTCGCTACACTTTGCTACCCAGTTTCAGGCACACCATTCGCATACATTCACGCTTACATTTTTTCTTTGCTCGCAATATTTAATTTAATTTGTGCAATAAAGAAACAAAGTAATTTCTTGTGGTTTATTTTACCATTTTTATGTTTCTTTGCTTTTTTATCAATGCAAACACCTACAGCTTACGTACTAATTATATTATTATCTCTCTTAGTTTATTATTTTTTAAAAAAAAGAAAAAAAGAAAATTTTAAACACTTTGTTTTTGGTAGTTTAATATCCTTTTTTATTTTTATACTCTTTTTTTATCTTACAAAGACTCCCGTAATTAATTTTATCAATCAGTATATTTTATTTCCTTTAACGATAGGTGAAGGAAGGATTACAAGTAGTCAGTTTGCTTATGTAGGCCTTTTAGATCAACTAAATTTAAAAAGATTTTTTGGTGATTTTAAATTTATACATATTTTTCTAATCCCACTAATTTGGATTACTTTAAAGAATTTTAAGAAAAATAAAGAAGAGATAAATATTATTAATTTAGCAATTATATTTTCAACCTTAGCTTTTTTTTTCAATCAACTTATAACTGCAAATCAAATTTTTATATTCAGTTTAATTCCCGTTCTTGCTGCAGTGCTGCATATTAATTTTAAAAAAATTAATTTAAAATTTACTTATTTGATTATATTTTTAGTATTATTTGCAACCCTTAAGTTTCATTATAGATTTAATATTGATAGAAAATTCCACGATCTTGAAAATATTGATAAAAATAAAGCTATCAAAGCTAGCTTCATTGATAAAAGTTTTAATAACCTAAAATGGATTAGTAAATTAGATGAGCCTGTAAATGAGACTCAAGTTATTAAAAAAGCAATGGCTACAATTCAACAGGACAACCGTAGAAAAAGTATAGTTACCCACTATCAATTTATGTCAACAATATTAAACGAACCCCTATATATTTTAAACAGATGGTATTTATGGGATAACAATACTCACCCGACAGAAAATCATAAATATTTTCAAATATATAAATCTTTGATCAATGAAAATATTAAAAAAAATAGAGTAGAGATTATTTACTTGCTTGGAAACGAGAATGAAATTTTATTTGATAATGTTAAAAACTACTTTACCGATGTATGTTTTGAAAGTAAAACAATAATTGAAAAAAGATTTTCATCGCATAAAATAATAAGCTGTAAAAATTAAATGAATATACACGAGCACCAAGCTAAAGATATACTTAAAGAATTTGGAGCTCCAGTTTCTAATGGCGTTGTAATCTTCTCTCTGAGCGAAATAAAAGAAAAAATAAAAAAACTCAAAAGTAAAGAATTTGTTCTAAAAGCCCAAATCCATGCAGGCGGTAGAGGCAAAGCTGGAGGCGTAAAACTTGTTAAAAATTTAGAAGATTTAGAAAAAGAGGCTAAGAAAATGATGGGTAAAACTTTGATAACACATCAGACTGGACCTGCAGGTAAAGAAGTGAAAAGACTGTATATAGAAGAGGCATCAGATATTTCAAAAGAATTTTATTTGTCTTGTTTAGTTGATAGAGAGAGTGCAAAAATAGCTTTTATAAGTAGCACCGAAGGAGGTATGGACATAGAAAAGGTGGCTGCAGAAACACCTAAAAAAATAATTACAAACAAGATTGAACTAAAAGAATCTCCGAATGATCAAGAAATTGAAAAAATTATATCAATATTCAAATTTGATAACGAGCAAAAAGAAATATCAAAAAAAATTATTAAATCACTTTACAAAATTTTGTTGGAAAAAGATGCAAGCTTGATTGAAATAAATCCACTAGTTTTAACTAAAGATAAAAAATTAATTTGTCTTGATGCAAAAATGAACTTTGATGATAATTCAATTTTTAGAAGACCAGAAGTTTTAAAGTTAAGAGATTTAAACGAGGAAGATCCTGCAGAAATAGAGGCGAGTAAACATGATTTAGCTTATATAAAACTTAATGGATCAATTGGTTGTATGGTTAATGGCGCTGGACTAGCTATGGCTACAATGGATATAATTAAGTTATATGGTAAAGAACCAGCGAATTTTCTAGATGTAGGAGGTGGAGCGTCGAAAGAAAAAGTTACTGCTGCATTTAAACTTATATTAGCTGATAAAAATGTTAAGGGAATATTAATTAATATCTTTGGAGGAATAATGCGGTGCGATGTGCTCGCGCAAGGTGTCGTAGAGGCAGCTAAACAAGTAAATCTCTCTGTACCACTTGTTGTAAGACTAGCTGGAACAAACTTTAAAGAGGGTAAAGAAATATTAGATAAATCAAGCTTAAAAATTTTATCAGCATCGGATTTAAATGATGCAGCTAAAAAAATTGTAGAAGCTATAAAATAGAATGTCAGTATTAGTAAATAAAAAAACTAAAGTAATATGCCAAGGTTTTACTGGAACACATGGAACTTTTCATTCGGAGCAAGCTTTAAAATATGGAACAAAATTAGTGGGTGGTGTAACCCCAAAAAAAGGGGGGCAAAAGCATTTAAATCTTCCAGTATTCAACACAGTTCAAGAAGCGAAAGAAAAAACACTAGCTAACGCTTCAATGATTTATGTCCCACCAAAGTTTGCTGGCGCAGCAATAATTGAATCGATTGAAGCTAAGATGGAATTAATTGTTTGCATTACAGAGGGAATTCCAGTTGTAGATATGCTTAAGGTCAAACAAGTTCTTGGCAAAAGCAACTCGAGGCTGATTGGACCAAATTGTCCAGGTATAATTACTCCTGATGAGTGCAAAATTGGAATTATGCCAGGCAATATTCATAAAAAAGGCTCAGTAGGTATAGTTTCGAGATCAGGAACATTGACCTATGAAGCAGTTGCCCAAACTTCTGCGAGTGGAATGGGACAATCAACTTGTATTGGTATTGGAGGTGATCCCATCAACGGGACAAACTTTATCGATTGTTTAGAACTATTTTTAAAAGATGAGGATACAAAATCGATAGTTATGATAGGTGAAATTGGTGGTTCAGCTGAAGAAGAAGCAGCTGAATTTTTAAAAAGAGAAAAAATTAAAAAACCAATAGTTGGATTCATAGCTGGATTAACTGCACCACCAGGTCGTAGAATGGGCCATGCCGGTGCGATTATATCTGGTGGCAAGGGCGGAGCTGAAGAAAAAATTGAAATTATGCAGTCTGCTGGAATAACTATATCAAAATCGCCAGCAGATATTGGTAAAACGTTATTTAATAAACTAAATAGTTGATTTTTGATAATATATGATAAAATAATTCTAGATGGCTTCATCAGATAAGAATATTACATTTAAAAAAACCTCATTTTTATCAGGGATTAATTCCGAATTTATAAATCAGTTTTATTCTGATTTTTTAACCGATCCAAATTCACTCCCCGAAGGCTGGATAAAATTTTTTGAAGGCTTAAGTGAGGATGAAAAACTGATTCTAAACGATTTGAACGGACCAAGCTGGTCTCCAGAAAAAAAAATTAAAAAGATAAATTCACTTTTAAACAAAAATGATGATGAAGATACGCAAATTAATCCAAACTTAAACTCAAGTTCAGTTAAAGAAGCCTCTAAAGACTCAGTTAGAGCAATTATGTTAATAAGAGCTTATAGAATTAGAGGGCATTTAATAGCAAATTTAGATCCTTTATCGATACAAAAAAAAGAAGAACATCTAGAGCTTAAACCAGAAAGTTACGGTTTTACTAAAAAAGATTATAGTAGAAAGATATTTTTAGATGGAGTTTTAGGTCTTCAGTATGCAGATTTAAATCAGATTTTAGAAATTTTGAAAAGAACTTATTGTTCTACTATTGGATACGAGTTTATGCATATGGGAGACCCAGATGAAAAAGCTTGGATAAGAAATAGAATTGAGGGGCCTGAAAAAGATATAATCTTTACAGAAAATGGGAAAAAGGCGATTTTGAATAAAATCGTGCAAGCAGAAGGATTTGAAAAATACTTACACGTAAAATTTGTCGGTACAAAGAGATTCGGTCTTGATGGAGCAGAGTCATTAATTCCAGCTTTAGAACAAATCATTAAACGTGGTGGAAATCTTGGTGCCAAAGAAATTAAAATTGGAATGCCACATAGAGGAAGGTTAAATGTTTTAGCAAACGTCATGGGAAAACCTTTTCAAGCAATTTTCAGTGAATTTTTTGGAAAATCGGTAAGTGCCAGTAAAGATTTCGAGGGAGATGTAAAGTATCATCTTGGAGCTTCATCAAACAGAGAATTTGATGGAAATTCAGTTCACATAAGCTTAACAGATAACCCATCCCATTTGGAGGCAGTCAATCCAGTAGTTCTGGGGCAAGTAAGAGCAAAACAATTTTTTCATAAAGATAAAAAAAGAAAAAAGGTTATACCAGTTTTAATGCATGGCGACGCCGCTTTTGCTGGCCAAGGGATAGTTGCAGAATGTTTTGCAATGTCGGGTTTGCCTGGACATAATATTGGAGGCACAATTCACATAATAGTAAATAATCAAATAGGCTTTACTACGGCACCAAGGTTTGCTCGCTCATCACCCTATCCTTCTGATGTTGCAAAAATTGCTCAAGCTCCAATTTTCCATGTTAATGGGGATGATCCAGAAGCAGTAGTTCATTGTGCTAAAATTGCTACTGAATACAGACAAAAATTTAATCGTGACGTTGTTATAGACATGGTTTGTTACAGACGTTTTGGACATAATGAAGGGGATGAACCATCATTTACTCAACCAATAATGTATAAAAAGATTAAAACCCACCCTACAACGCTATCAATTTATGGAAAAAAATTAAGTAATGAAGGCCTCACATCTAATGAAAAACTACAAAAAGAAAAAATAAATTTTAAAGAATTTTTAGAAAATGAATACAATTCTTCTAAAACTTATAAATCGGAACTGAAATGGTTTGATGGTGCATGGTCAAGATTTAAACCCGGATTAGGAAAAGATAAAAGAGGTGTTAGCGGAGTCGATAAAAGCAAGTTAGTAAAAATTGGTAAAAAAATATCATCAATACCAAGTAATTTTAATGTACATAAAACTTTGAAGAGAATTTTTGAATTGAGATATCAATTGTTCGAAACGCAGAATAAAATCGACTGGTCAACAGCAGAAGCACTTGCATTTGGAACTCTATTAACCGATGGTTTTTCTGTCAGATTATCAGGACAAGATTCTGGTAGAGGCACTTTTAGTCAAAGACATGCAGTTTTAAGAAATCAAGATAATCATGAAAGGTATATACCTTTAAATAATATACAATCTGGACAAAAAAACTTTGAAATAATAGATAGTCTCTTATCTGAATTTGCTGTTTTAGGATTCGAGTTCGGCTATTCTTTGTCAGAGCCAGAAACATTAGTTTTGTGGGAAGCTCAATTTGGTGATTTTGCTAATGGGGCGCAAGTGGTAATTGATCAATTCATAACATCTGGTGAATCAAAATGGGGACGAGCTAGTGGATTGGTGATGTTATTGCCACACGGTTATGAAGGCCAAGGTCCAGAACATTCATCAGCTAGGTTAGAAAGATTTTTACAACTTTGTGCGGGAGAAAATATACAAGTTGTAAATTGTACAACCCCGTCAAATTATTTTCATGTTTTAAGACGACAAATGCATAGAGAATTTAGAAAACCATTAATCATTATGACGCCCAAATCTTTACTAAGACATAAAAGATGTACCTCAAATATTTCTGAATTTTCAACTAAAAGTACATTTCATAGAGTTTTAGAAGATGACGCATATATAAAAAATAAAAAGTTAATTACTTTGAACAATGATAATAAAATCAAAAAGGTTGTGATATGTTCAGGTAAGATTTATTACGATCTCCTAGAAGGTCGAGAGAAATTTAAAAACAAAGATGTAGTTCTAGTTCGTTTAGAACAACTGTATCCATTTCCAGTAAAAACCCTGGCTAATATTTTAAAAAGATATAAAAAAGCAAAATTTTTATGGTGTCAGGAGGAGCCTAAGAATATGGGAGCATGGAATACTGTAAGAAATTATATAGACAGAACACTAGAGATCATTAATTTAAAAGATATCAACGTCAAATATGTTGGAAGACAAGCATCTTCCTCAACTGCGACTGGAAATGCTAACAAACACCTTGCACAACAAAAAGAAATATTAGAAAAGATACTTAAGAAATAAATGTCAGAAAAAATCACAGTTCCTACTTTAGGTGAGTCAGTAACAGAGGCTACAGTATCTAAATGGCTTAAATCTCAAGGTGATAAAGTTATAGCAGATGAACCAATAGTAGAGTTAGAAACTGATAAGGTTAATGTTGAGGTGCCAGCCCCTTCCAATGGTATCTTGGGGAGTATAGTTGTTGAAGAGGGCGAAACTGTTAACGTAGGGTCTTTATTAGGAACAATTAGTAATAATGTAAATTTAACCACAGATAATAAAGAAATTAAAAATTATAATCCACCAAAAAAAGAAAATCAAAAAGGACCTAAGATTTTTGCTGAAGAAAAAAAGAAATCTAATCCAAAATCAAAAAAGACAAAGATTGATGAACCAATTTTAATGTTAGAGGAAGAAAGTAATGAAGCAGAAGGCGGAGATGAGCCATTAATTTTAAGCGAGCTTCATAAAGAAAAAGAAAGCAAAGAGCAAATTCGAAAAGTAATTAAGAAAGTTGAAACAGATAAAAACATATCTCCTGCTGCCAGAAAAATGGCAAGTGAAGCAGACGTAGATATAAATAAAATTCAAGGTACTGGTAAAAATGGAATTATCTTAAAAGAAGATATCATGAGTTTAATGGGATCCAAACCGTCACCCTCAGAAAGAAAAATAAAACATGGCCCTGAGGAAAGAGTTAAGATGACAAGATTGAGATTGACAATTGCTAAAAGACTTAAAGAGGCTCAAGAAAATGCCGCCATGTTAACTACCTTCAACGAGGTAGATATGAGCGAGGTAATTGCCATGAGAAATCAATATAAAGATGAATTTCAAAACAATTACGGTGTGAAACTTGGTTTTATGTCATTTTTTGTGAAAGCATGTGTTATCGGATTGAAAAATTATCCTGCAATAAACGCTGAGATACAAGGAGAGGAAATTGTTTACAAAAATTATTATAATATAAGTATAGCTGTTGGTACTGATAGGGGATTGGTAGTGCCAGTTCTAAGAGAAACTGATGAAATGTCATTTGCTGAAATCGAAAAAAATATAGGTGATTTAGGACAAAAAGCAAAGAATGGAAAAATTACTATTGAAGATTTACAAGGAGGTACTTTTACCATTACAAATGGAGGTATATATGGCTCTATGCTCTCAACTCCAATTTTAAACCCTCCTCAATCAGCTGTTCTCGGAATGCATAATATCATTCAAAGACCTGTCGCTGTAAATGGAAATATTGAAGTTAGACCGGTCATGTATCTAGCTTTATCTTACGATCATAGAATAATTGATGGTAAAGAAGCTGTCTCTTTTTTAAAAATTGTTAAAGAGTCTCTTGAACAACCAAAGAGATTGTTTTTAAATATTTAATAATGGAAAACTTTGATCTAGTTGTAATCGGTGGTGGTCCAGGAGGATACGTATGTGCTATCAGAGCGGCACAACTTGGTTTAAAAACAGCTTGCGTTGAGTCTAGAGGAGCTCTAGGTGGGACTTGTCTCAATGTTGGCTGCATTCCTTCAAAGAGCCTACTGAATTTGTCTGAAAACTATCACAAGGCAAAAAAAGATTTTACTCAGCAAGGAATAGAAATTGAAGGAATTAAACTTAATATTGAAAAAATGATGTCTAATAAAAATAAATCAATCCAAGTTTTAACCAAAGGTGTAGAATTTTTATTTAAAAAAAATAAAGTTGAATATATTAAAGGAAAAGGTGTTCTATTTTCTAAAAACGATATTATTGTTTATGAAAATAACAAAAAAACAAATTATAAGGCTAAAAATATAGTTATTGCGACGGGATCGGAGGTTGCTTCATTACCAGGAATAACGATAGATGAAAAAAATATAATTTCATCTACAGGTGCACTATCTTTAAAAAAAGTGCCAAAAAAATTGGCAATAATTGGAGGAGGTTATATTGGATTAGAAATGGGCTCTGTATGGTCAAGGCTTGGTTCAGAGGTCACAGTGATTGAATATCTTGACCATATTACCCCTGGTATGGATAGAGAAATCTCAAACGAATTCAAAAAAATTTTAATCAAGCAAGGAATAAAATTTAAGATGGGATCAAAAGTTAATACTGTAAAAAATATTGGCTCAGGGGTTTCTATAAATTATACAGATGTAAAGAGCTCTAAAACTGAAACACAGGACTTTGAAAAGGTTCTAGTATCAGTTGGTCGAAAACCTTATACTGAAGGTCTTAACTTGACTAAAGTTGGAGTAATTAAAGATATTAAAGGTAGAATAGAGGTTAATGATAAATTACAAACATCAATTCATAATATCTATGCTATCGGGGATGTCATTAAAGGGCCAATGTTAGCTCATAAAGCAGAAGAAGAGGGGATAGCCGTAGCTGAGATTTTAGCAGGACAAGCAGGTCACGTTAATTACGATGTTATTCCAGGGGTAATTTACACATCACCAGAAGTAGCTACAGTTGGTAAAACCGAAGAACAATTAAAAGAGGAAAAAAAATCTTATAAAGTCGGAAAATTTCCTTTTCTAGCTAATTCGAGAGCAAAAGTTAACAATGAAACTGAGGGTTTCGTAAAGATTTTAGCAGATAGTAAAACTGATAAAGTTTTAGGAGTGCATATAATAGGCCCACATTGTGGAGACATGATAGCAGAAATGGCATTAGCTATGGAATTTGGTGCCAGTGCCGAGGATATTGCAAGAACCTGCCACGCTCACCCAACTCATACCGAGGCCATAAAGGAAGCAGCATTGGCTGTTGATAAAAGACCAATTCATTTTTAATTAAAAAAATTTCAAATACTATTGTTTTATGAAAGCACAAGTACTGTTGCCAAAAGTTTTCAATTTTCCTTTTACTTACAATTCTAAGACAGAAATTAAGTTAGGAAATCTAGTAGAGGTACCTTTTGGTTCTAAAAAAGCGATAGGTGTGATTTGGAAAAATAATTACGCTGAGCCGAAAAATATTAAAATCAAAAACATTTTAAATAAGACTAAATACACAATTGATAAAAAATTAATCAATTTTGTAGAGTGGTTTTCATCGTACAACATGGTTCCAATAGGTCTCGTTTTAAAAATGGTAATAGGGGGTGTAGATAAATTTTTAAAGATCGAAGACGAGTTTACCGATTTAAAAAAAACTGAAAAAAAATTTTTTAAATTAAATAATGAGCAATCTGAAGCTCTTGAATTCTTAGAAAAAGTAAATAATAAATTTGATGTCTCAGTGTTACAAGGAACTACCGGTTCAGGAAAAACCCTTGTTTATTTTGCTCGTATTAAGAAAATTATTGAAAAAAATAATCAAGCACTAGTTTTGTTACCTGAGATATTCTTAACTAATGACTTTAAGTCAAGATTTGAAGATTTTTTTGGCTTTGAGCCAGCAGTTTGGCATTCTAAAATCACACCTAAACAAAAAAGGATAATTTGGAAAGGGATTATAAAAAATAAAATTAAAATCTTAGTTGGTGCAAGATCAGCGTTATTGTTACCTTTTAAAAAACTTGGCGTTATAATTGTTGACGAGGAACATGATAGTTCTTTTAAACAAGACGAAGGAGTAATTTATAATGCTAGAGATATGGCTATTTCAAGAGCTAACTTTGAAAAAATTCCAGTTCATCTTATTTCTGCTGTACCTTCATTAGAAACATACAATAATATATTTAATAAAAGATACAGACACATCAAAATTCAAAAAAGATTTAACAATTTTCCACTACCACAGACAAAAATAATTAATTTAAATTTTAGTAAAGCAAGAGGAAAATTTATTTCTCATGATACAATTAACCTTGTTAAATCTTATTTAGATAAAAAAAATCAAGTTTTATTTTTTATAAATAGAAGGGGATATGCTCCATATTTAATTTGTAAAAAATGTGGAAATAAACTGATTTGTTCCAACTGTTCGTTATATTTAACATTTCATAAAATAAAAAATAAAGCAATTTGTCACCATTGTTCCGTAGAAAAAGAAATTAAAACTAAATGTAAATCTGATAGTTTGTGTGAATTTATAATGTATGGTCCAGGTGTTGAAAAAATATTTGAAGAGGTAAAAGAATTATTTCCAGAAAAAAAAATTAAAATATTTTCAAGTGACTATTTAAAAACCAAGGAAAAAACAAAAAATTTATTCAAGGAAATTAGTGAAAATAGATTGGATATCCTAATAGGAACACAAATGATTTCAAAAGGTTTTAATTTTCCAAATTTAAATTGTATAGTTGTGGTAGATGCTGATTTTTCTGGAAGAGGTTATGATTTAAGGACAACAGAAAAAAATATTCAGCTTTATCATCAATTAAGTGGAAGAGCTGGTCGCTTTAGTTCAAAATCGTTAATTGTTTATCAAACATTAGCTCCTGAAGATTTAATACTAAATGAGTTAATAAAGAATAAATCTGACGAGCTTTTAAAGAATGAACTAATTTTGAGAAAAAAAAATAATCTGCCTCCATTTATTAGATTAATTGCAATTATAATTTCATCAAAGGATCGTCATTTAAGTTTACAGGGCGCAAGAGAAATTAAAACTAAATTAAGTTTGATTGATGATATAGAAGTTTTAGGTCCGGTAGACTCTCCTTTACTTAAGATTAAAAAAAAGTTTAGGTCAAGGTTGTTAATTAGGTTTGATAATCGGTTCTTAATGCAAAAAAAAATAACAAAGGTGCTAAATGGGCTTAAAATATCATCAAAAATTAAACTCACGGTTGATGTTGATCCTATTAATTTCTCTTAGGACCAAAATTGCTAACTTGATCAAGTTATACTCATATGATACGACCTCTCAATAATTTCACTATTATCTAACTACAAAAATGAGCGCAAATAAATCTTTCTCGATTGAAACTTCAGAAAGGTATTCACGTGCACTATTCGAAGTTTCAAAAGAATCAGATGAATTAGGTAAAGCTGAAAATGATATAAAAAACTTTCAAACACTCTTAAACACAAGTTTAGAATTAAAGAATTTTATAAAAGACCCGACTCAGAGCATTAGCCAACAAAATAATTTAATAAATTTATTGGCAGATAAATTAAGTTTTACGAAAATTTTAAAAAACTTTTTTTTATTACTAATTGAAAAAAGAAGAATTTTTTTTATAGAAAAAATTTCTGAAAGCTTCCTTAAACTTTGCTCAAAAAAAAGAGGAGAAATTAAAGCTTCACTAATTTCTTCAAAAGAATTATCTCCATCCGAGCTTGATAAAATAAGTAAGGAGTTGTCTTCTTCAATGGGCTCCACTTTAAAATTTGATTATACTGTAGATAAAGAATTATTAGGCGGTTTAAAACTACAACTTGGTAGTTACATGATTGATACCACTATAAGAAATAAACTTAAAAAATACGAGCAAATATTAATAGAAAATTAAAATGACAATAAATCCCTCCGAAGTAACGAAATTATTAAAAGACCAAATTAAAAATTTTGGTGAAAAGGCTGAAGTATCAGAGATTGGTAAAGTTCTCTCAGTAGGAGATGGTATTGCTCGAGTTTACGGTTTAGATAATGTGCAAGCAGGAGAAATGGTTGAATTTGAAGATGGTTCTAAAGGTATGGCATTAAATTTAGAAAATGACAACGTTGGAGTTGTAATTTTCGGAGATGATAGAAATATAAAAGAAGGTGACACAATTAAAAGAACAAATGCAATAGTAGACGTTCCTGTTGGAAAAGAACTTTTAGGTAGAGTAGTGGATGGGTTAGGAAACCCAATTGATGGAAAAGGACCACTTTCAGCAAAAATAAAAAAACGTGTTGAGGTTAAAGCGCCTGGTATAATACCAAGGCAATCAGTAAATGAACCTATGCAAACAGGTCTAAAAGCAATTGACTCTCTTATACCTATCGGAAGAGGACAAAGAGAATTAATAATTGGTGACAGACAAACAGGCAAAACAGCTGTTGCTATTGATGCAATCATTAATCAAAAAAAAATTAATGAATCTTCTGATGAAAAGAAAAAATTATACTGTGTATATGTAGCTATTGGTCAGAAACGCTCTACTGTTGCTCAAATAACAAAAACTTTAGAAGAGGCTGGGGCACTTAAATATACTACAATTGTTGCTGCTACAGCTTCCGACTCTGCTCCTTTACAATTTTTAGCTCCATACACCGGTTGTACCATAGGAGAATATTTTAGAGATAACGGAATGCATTCCTTAATAGTGTATGATGATTTATCAAAACAGGCAGTTGCTTACAGACAAATGTCTTTATTATTAAGAAGACCTCCGGGTAGAGAAGCATATCCTGGAGATGTATTTTATCTTCATAGCAGGTTATTAGAACGTGCGGCTAAACTGAATGATAAAAGTGGTGGAGGTTCGCTAACTGCTTTACCAATAATTGAAACTCAAGCTGGTGACGTCTCGGCTTATATTCCAACAAATGTAATTTCCATAACTGATGGACAAATTTTTTTAGAAACTGAACTATTCAATCAAGGAATTAGACCCGCTGTTAATGTAGGTTTGTCTGTTTCTAGAGTAGGTTCGGCTGCTCAAACAAAAGCTATGAAGAAAGTTGCTGGTTCAATTAAATTAGAATTAGCACAATATAGAGAAATGGCTGCATTTGCACAATTTGGATCAGATTTAGATGCCTCTACTCAGCAACTTTTAAACCGTGGTGCAAAACTTACCGAGCTTTTAAAACAAGACCAATACTCTCCTATGACTGTTGCTGAGCAAGTAATATCAGTTTTTACAGGAGTGAAAGGTTACTTAGACGATGTTGACTTAGGTAAAATTAAAGAATTTGAAAAAGGTATTACAGAAAAAATTAAGTCTGAAAAACCTAAAATTATTGACGAAATCCAATCATCTGGGAAACTTGAGGAAAGTTCCGAGAAAATTTTGAGCCAAATAATTGAGGAATATAAAAAAGGAATTAAATAATGCCAAGTTTAGATGATTTAAAAAAAAGAATTAAAAGTGTTAAATCAACTCAAAAAATAACTAAAGCTATGAAGATGGTGGCGGCAGCTAAATTAAGAAAGGCTCAGGAAAATGCTGAAAGAGGTCGTCCATATAGCCAAAAAATGCAAAATATTATTCTTAATTTAACTAAATCAATGAGCGATCCTAAAAATGCGCCTAGACTACTCGTAGGTACAGGGAAAGACAAAATATATTTATGTGTTTTACTTACAGCTGATCGAGGGTTGTGTGGTGGTTTTAACACAAATATTTGTAAACTCGCTAAATCGAATTTCAAAAAAATACTAGGCGAAGGAAAAGATTTGAAAATAATAACAGTAGGTACTAAGGGATTGGATCAAATTAAGAGAGAATACGGAAAATATGTAATTAAAAAATACAGTTTTAAAGAAAAAAAACAAATTTCATTTAGTGAAGCAAGAATAATTGGTGAAGAAATAATAAGTTTGTTTAATAGAAATGAATTCGATAAGTGTTTTTTATTTTTTAATAATTTCAAAAATGTAATTACACAAATTCCTCAAGCTCAACAAATAGTTCCTGTAGATAATGAAACTTCAGAGAAGGAGGGGACTAATTTAGTTTCATACGAATTTGAGCCTGATGAGGATGAAATATTAGAGGATTTGTTGCCTAAAAATATATCTACACAGGTATTTAAAGCATTTCTAGAAAATGCTGCAAGCGAACAAGGCTCAAGAATGACTGCAATGGACAATGCGACTAGGAATGCTGGAGACTTAGTAGAAAAATTAACAATTAACTACAATAGAAGTAGACAAGCATCAATTACTAAGGAGTTAATAGAAATTATTTCAGGAGCAGAAAGTTTATAATTATGAGCAAGAAAGGTAAGATAACACAAATTATTGGCGCAGTAGTTGACGTTAATTTTGAAAGTGATTTGCCAGAAATTTATACTGCTCTCGAGGCTAATAATTCCGGAAACAAATTAATCTTAGAGGTAGCACAACATTTAGGAGAAAACGAGGTAAGAACAATAGCGATGGATGCAACAGAGGGACTAAAAAGAGGAGATGATGTAATTAATACCGGTTCTCCAATAAGTGTTCCTGTTGGACCCGAAACTCTTGGAAGGATTATAAACGTTGTAGGTGATTCTATTGATGAAAAAGGAGAAGTAAAAACAAAGGAAAAGTGGCCAATTCATAGATCAGCTCCGAAATTTACTGATCAAGCCACTGAGACTGAACAATTAGTAACGGGAATAAAAGTAATTGATTTGTTAGCTCCTTATGCAAAAGGAGGAAAAATTGGTTTATTCGGGGGAGCGGGTGTTGGAAAAACTGTAACTATTATGGAATTAATTAATAATATTGCAAAAGCCCACGGAGGATTTTCAGTTTTTGCAGGAGTTGGAGAAAGAACAAGAGAAGGTAACGATTTGTATCATGAAATGATAGAATCAGGAGTTATTAAAACAGATGGCAAGGGTTCAAAAGCCGCTCTTGTTTATGGCCAGATGAATGAGCCTCCAGGGGCAAGAGCTCGAGTAGCTCTCACAGGACTTACTGTGGCGGAATATTTTAGAGATAAAGAGGGCCAAGATGTACTTTTTTTTGTTGATAATATTTTTAGATTTACCCAAGCAGGTTCTGAAGTTTCAGCTTTATTAGGTAGAATACCCTCAGCGGTAGGTTATCAACCAACATTAGCAACAGATATGGGTAATTTACAAGAGAGAATTACATCTACTGATAAAGGATCTATAACATCTGTTCAGGCTATATATGTCCCTGCAGATGATCTAACAGATCCTGCACCCGCTACATCTTTCTCACACTTAGATGCAACTACAGTATTATCAAGGCAAATTGCTGAAATAGGGATATATCCAGCAGTCGATCCTTTAGACTCAACTTCTAGGATTTTAGATCCAAGGATAGTTGGAGATGAGCATTATAGAGTGGCTAGGGATGTTCAAAGAATTTTACAGGCTTATAAATCCCTACAAGACATAATTGCTATTCTTGGGATGGATGAATTATCGGAAGAAGATAAATTGACCGTTGCAAGAGCCAGAAAGATCCAAAGATTTTTATCTCAGCCTTTTTTTGTCGCTGAAGTATTTACTGGATCGCCTGGTAAATTAGTTGATCTTGAATCTACGATAAAAGGATTCGATGCAATTTGCAAAGGTGAGTACGATCATTTACCAGAGGCAGCTTTTTATATGGTAGGTGGTATAGAAGAAGTAGTAGAAAAAGCTGAAAAGCTGGCTAAAGACAGTAAATAATGTCTGAAAAATTTACAGTTGAAATAATATCACCAGATAGATCAATTCTAAAAACAGAAGTCAATGAAGTTATTATTCCCTCTTATGAGGGAGAAATGGGTATATTAAAAGACCATATACCTTTAGTAACTTTTTTAAGGCCAGGATTAATAAAGATAATTAACGAAACTAAAATAGATTTTTACGTAGAGGAAGGCATAATTGAATTTGTAAATAATATTCTTCTCATTTTAACATCTACAGCTAAAGAAATTTCTAATATAGATAAAAATTCTTTGGCCAATTTATTAAGCGATGCGCAGAAAAAGTTTATTGAAGATAAAGCGTCAGATAAAGAAAAATATTTACTATCTCATAAAATAGAAACTCTGAAAAATATCACATAATAAATTTATCTATAATTTTCAAAAGTTTTAGATACATATGTTTTTTAAAGTGGACTATAACTTTAGGAAGTTCTGCCGGCATTATCCATTTCCATTCAATAAATTCAGGATATTTTGTTTTTAAATTAATTTCACTTTCACTACCGGTAAATCTAGCGATAAACCATTTTTGCTTTTGACCTTTATACTTACCTTTCCAAATAATACCAATCAAATTTTCTGGCAATTCGTACTCAAAAAATCCGTCTATCTCCTTTAGTACCTCAATACTTTTTATACTTGTCTCTTCCATAAGCTCTCTTTTCATTGCCTCTAAATAACTTTCACCTTTATCAACCCCGCCTTGAGGCATTTGCCATTTGTCAACAGGATTATCTTTTCGTTTACCAACGAAAATTCTATTTTTATTGTCAAGTATAATCACCCCAACCCCATTACGCATTGGAAGACTTTGTTTACTCATAATAATTAAGAGCTAAAAAGTTTTATGGCGTAGTTTAATTGATTGTCTTTATCTGAATTGATGAGAAAGCCATCATCATCTGCCTCCACAAAAATATCTGGTGTAACACCAACTTCTGAAATAGACTTTCCAGAAGGTAAATAATATTTAGAAATTGTTAGCCTCATGCCTCCGCCATTTTTCAAAGGTATAATAGATTGTACTGATCCTTTACCATAAGAATTTTCACCTAAAATAATTGCTCTTTTATGATCCTTCAAAGCACCTGCAAATATCTCAGAGGCTGATGCAGAGCCGTTATTTATTAAAACCAGGATTGGTTTACCTTTTGTTTCATCTCCTTTACTTGCAAAAAATTTCCTTGTTTCAGAAATTTTTCTTCCTTTAGTCGAAACTATTTCCCCGTCATCCAAAAAAAAGTTAGTAATATTTATTGCTTGAGTTAGCAATCCTCCGGGATTATTTCGTAAGTCAAGCACGTATCCTTTGATTTTAGAATTTTTTTCAAATTTCTTAACTGATTTTAAAAATTGTTCATCACTATTCTCGTTAAATGATTTTAACCTTATGTAACCTAAATTTTTATCTTCCCCTATAGTTTTTGAGCTAACAGATTTTACTTCAATTATTTTTCTTACAATTTTAAATTCTAGTGGTTTTTTTACATTTTTTCGTCTCACCGTAAGATCAATTGACGTTCCAACCGGTCCTCTCATTAGTTTTACAGCTTCTAATAAAGATTTACCTTGAACTTGCTCTTTACCTATTTTTACAATGTAATCCCCAGCTTTAATCCCTGCTTTTGCCGCAGGTGTATCGTCTATTGGAGAAATAACTTTTACAACACCGGCCTCCATACCTATTTCAATTCCTAATCCACCAAATTCGCCTCTGGTATCGGTTTGCATTTCTTTAAAAAGCTCAGGGCTCATGTATGCAGAATATGGATCAAGAGACTGGAGTACTCCATTAATTGCTGAATCCATCATTTCAGCTTGATCCACATCATCCACATAATCTTTTTTAATATTTTCTAGAACTTCCCCAAAAAGATCTATTTTTTCATAAAGATCATTTTTTGAATAAACAGATGAAGTAAATAAAATAGAGAAAAAAATTAAAAATATTGATAATTTTTTCATATCATTGCCTTTTCTTTTGGAATTTCTTCTGACCACATTTTTTCTAAATCATAAAACTCTCTTTTCTCTGGATGAAATATATGTACAATTACATCTTGAGCATCTACCAATTTCCAATCATTACTATCTTTTCCCTCAATACGACAATTATCTATCCCTAATCTTTTTAATTGAGCTACAAGAATTTCAGATAATGCCTGCAAATGTCTTGAAGATGTTCCAGAAGCAATAACCATATAATCTGCAATGTAGGATTTATTTTCTAAGTTTATGCATGTTATATTTTGAGCTTTATTATCATCTAATATTTTTTCAATATTATTTTTAATATCAATGATTCCCATCAAATTTTCAGTTTCATCCGTTTTCTTAATTGTGTTGAAGATATAGATATTGGTTTGTTCTTTATAAAGATAATTCTATTTTTAAAATTTTTAGCCACAATTGATTTCATTCC
>TARA_B100000963_G_scaffold101836_1_pt1 | contig 34433 bp, 25 predicted proteins | sample TARA_B100000963 | Tara Oceans TARA_B100000963 (sample SAMEA2622097) | marine metagenome | biome: marine biome (ENVO:00000447); feature: surface water layer (ENVO:00002042); material: "saline water (ENVO:00002010), including plankton (ENVO:xxxxxxxx)" | depth 5 m | reverse complement strand
GTGTCAAGAAAAATAAATCAGTTAATTAGGTGCGGAATGACGGGTATTTCTTTGCTGAGTCTCATATCAAGCTCCTGTATATCCGGGCCGCTACCTGGCCATATATTCATAGTGCGCATGCGCTTGGTATTCAGTGCGCCTTTGTGTTTTAAACCTATTTTGGCTTTAATCGCATTTCGGCTGAACTGAACGTCAGTATGGTTTTGAGATTCAAAGGAATAAGGGGATAGCAAGAATGGTCAAGCCGGGCAATTCCTGCCCGGCGTTTTACATTAGGGAAGGGCGTTTAAGCCGAGAATTTTAAATATTGCTTAAGTTCTGATTTAAATGCCGGAATATTGGCATCTTTATCACCTACAACCAGAATATTGGTTTTATGTAAGGCGTAACTGCTGCCCTGATACACTTCGTCGGCAAAGTCGTTGCTCATAGGCTTATCGTGATCCGGCACCAGGAAAACCGACATGCGCCCTTCCGGGGTTTCGATAATCAGGTGCAAACTACGGATCGCATCAAGAATGCAATAGTTCGCCGAAGCGATATGACCAATGGATGTATCAAGCTCGGCACCAAACTGAGCCAGTTTTGCATTGACTAACTGTGGTGTTACTTCCGTATTCGCGTGAGGTTGTTCAGTCTCTGCATAGTACATATGCGCCAACGCGGCTTGATCCAGCTGTACGTGTTGTTGCTGCCAGGCGGTGAGGGCAATACCAAAGGTAAAGGCAACACTGGCTGCAAGGCCTATATACCAGCGGTTGCGGCGTTTTTGCTGATTAAACTCCCGCATCGTTTGCTTGAGGATCAGTCGATTAGCCAAGTCTTCAGGCACGGGCACGCTAGCTGCAGTTTTCAGCTTCTCATCAAGTTGCTTGATATCCTGCCAAAATGCATCGTTGTCTGGATTTTGCGCAGCAGCCTCGAGTAAATCTTTCTCGTTATCCGCGGGGTTCGTATAGACCCGGCGGCGAAATTCTAATTCATCCACTATGAAAACCTCTTTGTTGCGACGATGATGTCAGTGCATCCTTTAATTGCGCTCTCGCTCTGAACAGCCTTGTCATAACGGTATTTTTATTAAGTTCCAGTTGCTGGGCGATTTCATCACCACTAAACCCAAAGATGATTTGCAACATTAATGGCTCGCGATAATCCGGTGCCAGTTTACCGATAGCCCGTCGGACCTGACGGACTTCTGCGTCACTGTCCTGATCCTCATTGCCGGCAACCGAGACTTCGTCGAAGTCGACCAGATCGAATTGCTTGCGTTCGAAACGCCGTGCGTTTTCGCGTCTAAGGATGGTGATCAACCAGGATTTTGCGGCCTTTTCATCCTGTAAGCTATCCAATGCCCGCCAGGCGCGCAGGAAAGTCTCCTGCACAATATCTTCGGCAGTACTCTTATCGTTTGTGAGCCAGTACGCATAGCGATATATATCGCCGTGAAGAGCACGTACCAAAGCTTCGTAGCGGAGCGTTTTTTCTTTCATGATTAACCAGACCTGACATTAATTAAATTAATTTCACAAAAGAATAAAATTTTTCAAAAAAAATAAAGGAGCTAAAACGCTCCTTTATTTATCCATTTATCCAAAGTCAGTTAACCAGCGACCAATTTAGCATTAACTGGCAGGGTAGAGGGGCGATAGTCCCTGCCCGGAAACGCCTTGCTGATTTGTCAGGCTCTTCAGCTTGTTGAGCAGAGCTGATGGATCCCACTGGCCTGGCTGCGACGCATAGCCAGCTGCCATCATAGCGTCAACCTCCGGTTTTATCTGTTGCTCTATTTGCCAGCGTTTAGTCGCAGAGAACTGACTAAGCCATTGGTTAAGCGCCGGTTGGATTTTTCGGATATCGCCCTGACGAACAATCTGCTGTAGCTGACTGGCTGACGCTGTGGCTTGGATTGGGTCCGCTTGCGTAGGTGAAGGCGCGCGCGGGCCACGCTTTTTAAGGTGAACATAGGTAAACAACCAGCCAATCAGTGTTAGTAGCCAAAGCGCCAACATGATGGTGTGCAGATTATCCCATTCGTTGGGTGCAGTCTCAGCCGTTGCTGGCTGAGTTGGTGTTTGCTCAGTTTCTTCTGCCGGTTGAGGCGCTGCCGGTTGCATTGGTGGCGGAGTAGCTGCTGGGGTTGATTGTCCGGAAGCGGCTATCACGTTTACCGTGCGGCTGGGCAGTTTTGCGTATTCGGTTTTGCCGGTAGACACATTAAACCAGGGGACTCTGACTTCCGGGATAATATAGCTGCCTGCTTTAGTCGGGATCATGGCTACCGATTCGGTGCGTTGTACAATCAGGCGGTTGTCTTTTTCTGCTGACGCGCTATTGGCCTGGTCCGGGTACAGCTTAAAGTCCGGCGGATAGATTTGTTCAATCTCCGGCAGTTGTTCCTCTACTACGCCTACTGCGGTAAGCGTAAGTGTGCGGGTAACCGGCTCACCCACGGTAAAAGTATCACTTTGCCATTCTTCATCCAGTTGCACAAAGTCGCTGGGTAACCAATGATAATCCACTTCAGCGGGAATAGGTTTCACCTCTACCTGCACATCCGGTCCTACCCGGTTGATAGTCTGAGTACGGTTAAAAAAGCCAAAGCGCTGATTAGTGTTAGGGGCTATCACCTCACCCGAGAACACCGGGCCACGAATGGTAAAGGTGCCGGATTGCTGGGGTAACACAGCAAAGTTACGCTCCACAACCTGATAACGACGACCATTCACCAGCTCTGTGTATTGCTTGTCATCACCGAGTTGTTGGATTTGCGCGTTTTCCAGTTCTGGCGCTTGCAGGCTGCCGCGCTCAATTTGTGAAGACAGATATAGCTTAACGGTATAACGCAATTGCTGCTGTAAATACACCGAATCGTTGTTAACTTCGGTACTCACGTAATAATCCCGTGCAGGGGCGTTATCCCCTTGCTGAACCGGAATAACCCGTACCTCCACCGGCGCACTCTTTTGCCCCTCAATGGTAAATGCAGGGATGGTAAATGTTCCGACCTTACGCGGAAACAAGGTAGTGCTCCAGGTAGTAGTCCGTCGTGTGTCGAAGTTGATGATTGAGGTTTGCGAGCTGACAGAAGTGCGTCCCACAACAAAGTCACTGAGCAATACCGAGCTGTCGAAAGCTTCTCTTTCGGCATCGCCTTCAGCGGTAACGGTTAAGGTGATGGCTTCATCGAGCATCACCGGGTTTTTATCCACGGTCGCAGTGACGCTGGTTACTTCAGCGTGGACTGAAAAAGTCAGTAACAGTAACCATATAAACCAATGGCGTTGTTTAAGCATTACCAATCACTCCGGGTTGAATCTGGTGGGCGGCGATACTGCCGCTTCTGGGCTTCCAGTTGCATTTTGCGTTTAAGTAAGAAAGCAGGATCATCAGGGACCCGACGCAACAAATTGTTCAGCCGCTGCTGGGTTTCCTTATCCCGCTCGCTCTGTTCCTGTTGACCTTGTTGGGCCTGAGACTGTTGTTCGTCTTGCTCACCTTGCTGCTGTTGTTGTTCTTCGGACTGTGCATCCTGGTCGTCCTGCTGCTCGCCTTCCTGTTGCTCCTGCTCAGACTGTTGATCAGCATTTTGTTGATCTTGTTGCGAATTTTGCTGTGAATCCTGCTGATTCTGACCATCTTGCTGCTCAGAGTTTTGCTGATCCTGTCCGGATTCACCCTCCTGTTGGTCAGACTGCTGCTGCTCTTGCTGCGACTGATCCTGTTGATTCTGGTCCTGTTGGTTTTGTTGATTCTGCTGTTGTTGGTCCTGCTGTTCCTTGAGCTTTTCGATCAACGCTTTGTTGTCTTTGGCGTCAGGGAATGTCGGGCGTTTTTCCAGCGCTTTATCGTAAGCGGCTATTGCAGCATCCAATTGACCGGCTCTGGCCAACGCATTGCCCTGATTATAATACCCGTCGGCAGTGTCAAGCTGACCATAGGTCTCGGCAGCAGCCGCATAATCACCTTCACGGTACTGAGCTGCGCCTTTCCAGGCCGGGTCCTCAAAATTACTGCTTGCGGCATCATATTGTGATGCATTGTATGCTTCCAAACCTTGTTGATCGGCATTTAAGAAAGGTTTCTTCCACCAGGGCAGACCAGGCATATCACTTTGTGGCGTTTCTTCAGATTCAGCCGCAGACGGCATTTCTTGTTGCTGAGCGCTGGCTGGCGGCGTGGGTAGTGTCAGGGTTACCGAGACTAACAGGGCAAAGATTAAACCGCGCTTAAATGCAAAGGCGGCAATGGGTAATAACAATAGTAGTAAGTAAGGGCCGGCCTCGCGCCACTCATCACCCTGGTTGTTATTGTCATTATCCTCGGTTTCGCGATTTTCAAAGCGGCCCGTTGCTGAGAGCTGGCGAATATCGGCATCATTGGCAGTTAACTCGGCAAAGGTGCCACCACCTTGCCGGCTAAGCTGTTGTAGTGCGCCAGCATTCAGTTTGGGGACCACAATCGAGCCATTATTGCGCTTGAGCAACTCGCCGTTGAGCTGCTTAATAGGCGCCCCTTCTTCGGTACCCACACCCAGAATATTCACCTTGAACGGGGTTTCAGAAAGAAAGTCGCTTAATTCCTTCATTTGAGAAATTTCCACGCCATCGGTGATCCAGTAAAGCATACCATTCTGAAATCCTGCATTGGTCAGCAGCGTTTCAGCGAGGCGTAACCCCTGTACCGGATCGCTGCCAGCAACCGGCATAATTTCCGGACTCAAACCTGGTAGCAGCGCGTTGAGAGTATTGGCATCCTCGGTAAGCGGGCTGATCACAAAGGCATCACCGGCATAAGCCACCAGGCCCATGTCACCTTCGTCAATCAGGTTAACCAGATCGATGGCTTTGTATTTAGCGCGCGATAGGCGGTCGGGCGCTATATCTGTAGCGCGCATGGAAAGCGACATATCCAGCACCAGTACGTGGCCGGTTTTAACCTGATACACCGGCTGCGGGATGCGCTCCCATGTAGGTCCGGCCAGGGCAATAACGCTTAACAGCCAGGTCAGCGCCAGAAACGGCACAAACAGCGAAGTAACAGATTGTTGTTTGCCGGTAATTAAATGCTGGTACAGGTGACTGGCTATCACGCCTTGCCAGCCAGTGGCTTTAGCGCGCCAGCGCTTAACAAACCATACTGCCAAAAGCAGGGGAATGAGCGCATAGAACCATTCCGGACGTAAAAAATGAAAATCAGCAGGCAATAACATCATTCGGCTGACATCCTCGTTGCAAAGAGTCGGCGCCAGAGCAAACTAAGCAGCAGGCCAATTACCGGCAATATGCTTAACATCAGTGCCAGCGCCAGCGGATAATAATACAGTGCTGTGAGTGGACGCATTTTGCGTTCATCACCGGCGATAGGTTGTAGTTGGTCGAGCATGGCGTAAATTTGTTCCAGCTCAGCGGCATCCCGGGCCCGGAAGTACTGACCACCGGTTGCTTTGGCGATATCGGTCAGCATGCTTTCATCCAGTTCCTGTGAGGGATTGACCTGACGGCTGCCGAAAAAGCTGTTCACCGTCATAACATCTGCACCCACACCAATGGTATACACCGTAACACCGGCATCTACTGCCAGCTCTTTGGCCTGTTCCGGCGAGATATTACCAGCGGTATTTTGTCCGTCGGTGAGCAAGATCAGTACCCGGTTGGAGTCGGTTTTAAGCTCAAAACGCTTTACCCCTAAACCAATAGCATCGCCGATGGCGGTTTGTTCACCCACCAGGCCGATAACGGCCTCATCGAGTAGGGTGGCAACGGTTTCTCTATCGTAAGTCAGGGGGGCCTGCAAATAAGCGGTATCCGCAAACAGTATAAGGCCAAGGCGATCGCCGACGCGACGCTTAATAAAATCATGCAATACTGATTTGATCATGGTCAGGCGGTTTACCTGACGCCCATTAACCAGCATGTCTTCAATTTTCATACTGCCGGACAGGTCTACCGCAAGCATCATCTCCCGGCCTTCGCTGGGAATACTCACCGGCTCACCAAGCCATTGAGGACGTGCAGCCGCTAATACCAGGCATATCCAGACAACGGCTGCTAACAAGTGTAGCCACACCGTTGAGGCTTTTGAGGACTGCGTTTCTGGTAAGTTGTTCAACAGCGTTGGCACGCGTAAGGCCACTTCTGCACTCTGGGTTCTGCGGCTGAGTAGCCGGATTATCCACGGTAAAGGTAAAATACAAAGCATCCACCACCAGGCAAACTCAAACATTGTGGTTTACCTCCGCTGTGCTTAAACATTCCGGCGCATGCTTTAACCTGGCTTGTTGCAGCCAGAGGCTCACAGCCTGATACATTTCAGTTAGTTGTTCACTATTCGGCGCAGCCGGCTGATAAGGGCTCTGGCACAGGGCTTCCAGCCCTGGCTTTGCTTTAGCCTGATGCTTATCGGCCAGGCAGTTCAAAAGTAAATGTTGCCAGGCACTACCGTAGGCTGAAGCGGAATATCCGGCAGCAAAATAATGGAGGGTGACCCGCTTGAGTAATTGATTGGCTTTTGCCGGGTAGTGGGAATCTACACTCAAATTTCTGTGTAACGCAATGGCCTCACGCCGGGCCCGGTTAAATCTGACGTGGCGGATTATCATACAAACCAAGCCACATAACAGCGCCACCACAAGCAGTGCAGCAACCCACCATCCCCAGGCGAGTGGCCACCAGTCTACCCCTTGCGGTGTATGAATATCTTTTAACTGAGCTAACGGGTCCACTGTGACAACCTCCGTAAGCGTTCAAACTGTTCAGTAAGCGGCAGGCCGGCATCAATAAAACTCAAAGAGGTTTTACATTGCTTGAGGTGCGACTCAACTGCCTGCCAGCGAGCCTGCTGACTGGATGAATAATGACGGGCCAGGTTGCTGTCGCCTAACAGCCAGGTTTGTTGCTGTGCGCCGTTGGTAACATTCACCGGCTGTAAGCGATGCGTTACCGGCAGTTCCCGCTCCAGCGGATCGGTAATAGCCAGCGCACTTACTTCGCAATGACGGCTGATTTGCATTAAATGCTGCAAAGCACGCTCTTCTAATTGCAGAAAGTCACTGATCACATATACCAGGCTTCCAGGTTTTGCCAGACGACGCAGGCGAGCAAGGGCGCTTTCCATGTTGGTATCAGGCTGAGCAGATTGTTGACTACGGGCATCATTCTGACAGCGCATGAGTTCGTGGCAGATAGATAGCACGGCGCGTTTACGACTGAGAGGTTTGCACTCGGCGTGCATATAATCGGAATAGACCAGCGCGCCCACTTTATCGCCGCGCTGGGCTGCGGCCCAGCTGATTAACGCCGTTAAATGGGCTGCCTGTACGGACTTGAGTAATAACTGCGTGCCAAACTGCATAGAGGAAGACATATCGCATAGAATAAACACCGGGCGCTCGCGCTCTTCACGGTAAACCTTGGTATGAGTTTTACCGGTGCGCGCCGTAACCCGCCAGTCAATAGCGCGGATGTCGTCACCGGGCTGGTAATGCCTGGCTTCGTCGAACTCCATGCCCCGGCCTTTATGCTTGGTCAGGTAACTGCCTGCCAAACGCGCCTGTGGCGTACGCCGCGGGGTTAGGTCCAGCAGGTTGGCAAACTGTCGGTATTGCAGTAACTCTTTGACACCCAAGTGAATGCCGTCCGACTGCAATCGTGCTAAAAAAGATTGCGCAGTCATGATTTAAGGTACGGCCACCAGATTTAAAATTTTATCGAGCACCTGATTGGTGTTTACCCCTTCTGCTTCTGCCTGATAAGACAAAATAATGCGATGGCGCAGGGCATTATGGAATACTGCCTGAATGTCATCCGGGCCAACAAAGTCACGGCCAGCCAGCCAGGCATGCGCCCGTGCACAGCGGTCCAGTGCAATAGTGGCTCGGGGGCTGGCACCAAATTCAATCCATTCGGCCAGCTCCGGTGCGTAGTTTTCCGGACGACGGGTAGCCATGATCAGCTGCACCAGATAAGTCTCTAGAGCAGGGGCCATGTGCAGTGCTAAAGCAGCTTTACGAGCGGCAAAAATATCCGCCTGGCTGAGGCTAGGCGGTACCGCCTGCGGTGCACTCAATTCCTCGTTGCGGGTGAGCTGCAGGATTTGCAGTTCGGTATCGGCATCCGGGTAATCAATCTCCAGATGCATTAAAAAGCGGTCCAACTGGGCTTCTGGTAATGGATAAGTCCCTTCCTGTTCCAGCGGGTTTTGAGTGGCCATTACCAGGAACAGGTCTGGCAGCTTGTAGGTTTTGTTACCTACTGTAATTTGATGCTCTGCCATGGCTTCAAGCAGTGCCGACTGCACTTTGGCCGGGGCCCGGTTAATTTCATCGGCTAACACCAGGTTATGAAAAAGTGGTCCTTGCTGAAAAACAAATTCGCCAGTCTCCGGGCGGTAGATATCCGTGCCTGTGAGGTCGGCAGGCAGTAAGTCAGGAGTAAACTGCACGCGGTGAAAGTCACCATCAATACCTTTAGCCAGCGCATTGATGGCACGGGTTTTTGCCAGCCCGGGAGGCCCTTCGACCAGTAGATGACCATCAGCTAGCAATGCAATTAACATATTGAGCGTAAGTTGAGACTGACCAATTATCTGTGAGTCGAGGTATGCGTGTAACTGTCTGAACTGCTCAGCTGCCATAGGAGAATCTTACCTTTTTATGTTATTGAAAATGCAAAACAATGGGTAAAAATTGCGCGATAACCGTTAGACCGGTACCGGCACTGAACCGATAGGACTTTTCAGGGTCTTAAAGGTTCCCGCTAAAATGGGCAGAAAGCCATTTTTTGCTTGTCCAATTGTTGTTATATCAGCAATCTGTAATAGGGTCGCTTTATTTTGTTTCAAGAGATGTCCGTCCTCAAGTGAATAAATGTTGCAAAATATTCCGCCGCACATTTGCTATTTGTTTAATAGTTTGTAAAAATCTGCCCACTAACTACAGGTCAGACCACTTGGTGGTCGCAAATACAGGTTGAATTGCATGGCTAAACAACAATCAGTCACAACGCGCAACGGCGACAGGATCGCAATCGTTGCCGGCCTCAGAACGCCGTTCGCAAAAATGGCGACCTATTTTCACGGCGTACCCGCTGTTGATTTGGGCAAGATGGTGGTAAACGAACTACTGGTTCGCAATGCGGTGGATCCCAAGCTGGTTGAACAACTGGTGTACGGCCAGGTTGTACAAATGCCCGAAGCGCCCAATATTGCCCGCGAAATCGTGCTGGGCACTGGTATGAACGTTCACACTGATGCCTACAGTGTCTCCCGTGCCTGTGCTACCAGTTTTCAGTCTACCGTGAATATTGCCGAGTCGATGATGGCGGGTAATATTGAAGTCGGTGTGGCAGGTGGTGCCGATTCAACGTCTGTATCGCCTATCGGGGTATCGAAAAAGCTGGCCCGAGCGCTGGTGGATTTGCAGAAAACCAAAACGCTGGGGCAAAAATGGGCCGTGCTCAAAAAGCTGGGTTTGAAAGATCTGCTGCCGGTACCTCCCGCAGTAGCAGAATATTCAACCGGTTTATCCATGGGACAGACGGCTGAGCAAATGGCAAAAAGCCATGGCATTACCCGTCAGGCTCAGGATGAGCTGGCGCACCGTTCTCACAGTCTGGCGGCAGAAAGCTGGCAAGCTGGTAAGCTGGCCAACGAGGTCATGACTGCCTATGCCGAACCTTATAAAGGCGCGCTGGAGCAGGATAACAACATTCGTTTTGATTCTAAAATCGAAGGTTATGCAAAGCTGCGTCCGGTATTCGATAAAAAATATGGCTCAGTCACCGCTGCGAATGCCACGCCGCTAACCGATGGTGCTTCTGCCGTATTGATGATGACGGAAAGCAAAGCGAAAGCGCTGGGCTATACGCCACTGGGTTACATTAAGAGTTATGCGTTTGCGGCTATCGACGTGTGGGAAGACATGTTGATGGGGCCTTCGTATGCAACGCCAATGGCGCTGGATAAAGCGGGTATGACGCTGAATGACTTAACCTTAATCGAAATGCACGAAGCCTTTGCTGCGCAAACGCTGGCCAATATTAAAATGTTCGCCAGTGACAAGTTTGCTCAGGAAAAGCTGGGCCGCAGCAAAGCCACTGGTGAAATTGATATGGACAAGTTTAATGTCATGGGGAGCTCTATTGCTTACGGTCACCCGTTTGCGGCCACCGGCACCCGAATGATCACCCAAATGCTTAACGAACTGAACCGCCGAGGCGGTGGAACCGGCCTGTTAACTGCCTGCGCGGCAGGTGGATTAGGTGCAGCGATGATTGTGGAGACAGCATAATGACAGAACAAACTCAAAGCGCATTTACCCTGACCAGACAGGATAACGGTATTGCCATATTAAGCATGGACGTGCCGGGTGAGTCGATGAACACTCTGAAGGCAGCGTTTGGCGAAGAAATGACCGTCCTGTTGGATGAAATTGAAAATGACAGCAGCATTAAAGGGGTTGTGCTGGTAAGCGGCAAGGATAACTCCTTCGTTGCCGGTGCCGATATCACCATGTTAGATGCCTGTTCTACCGCAGACGAAGCCATGGCATTGGCCAAAGGCGGGCAGGATATTTTTAATCGCATTGAAAATATGCGCCAGACGTTTGTAGCCGCTATTCACGGGCCTGCACTGGGCGGAGGCCTGGAATTGGCAATGGCGTGTCATTACCGAATTTGTACCGAAAGTTCAGCGACTCAGCTGGGCTTGCCGGAAGTGCAGCTCGGGCTGTTGCCGGGCAGTTGTGGCACGCAACGCTTACCCAAACTGGCCGGTATTCAGCAAGCGATTAAAATGATGCTGACTGGATCTTCCGTTCGCGCTAAACAAGCCAAAAAATACGGCATTGTGGATGACGTGGTACCGCGCTCTGTGCTGGTTGATGTCGCTTCACAATTTGCCGCTAAGTCGAAACCTTCCCGTAAGGCCGAACCTAAAGGGCTGGTAAATAAGTTTCTTGAGGGCACTGCCCCGGGGCGCAATATTGTCTTTAAAAAGGCGGGTGAGCAAACCCAGGCCAAAACACGCGGCAATTACCCGGCACCACAACAGATCCTCGATGTGGTGGCCATTGGCATAAACAAAGGCATGCAGGCGGGCCTGAAAGCAGAAGCTAAGGCTTTTGGTCAATTAGTAATGACGCCAGAGTCAAAACAGCTGCGGCAAATTTTCTTCGCTACCACAGCGATGAAAAAAGAGTCTGGTGTTGCTGATGTTCCACCAGAGAAAGTTAATAAGGTGGGTGTGCTCGGCGGCGGCTTAATGGGCGGCGGTATCGCCTACGTTACTGCTACCAAAGCAGGTGTTCCGGTGCGGATTAAAGATATTCAGCCGGCTGGTATTGCCAATGCCATGAAGTACAGTTACGACCTGCTCAATAAAAAGGTTAAGCGCCGCTTTATGCGTAAGTCTGAGATGCAAAAGCAGATGGCATTGTTAACCGGTACGCTGGATTACTCAGGCCTGCAGGACGCCGATATTATTGTTGAAGCGGTGTTTGAGGATGTTGGCCTTAAGCGTAAAATGGTGGCCGATGTAGAGCAGGGGTGTAAAGCCGAAACCATTTTTGCCTCGAATACGTCATCCATTCCAATTGCTGAAATTGCCGCTGAGGCTGAGCGCCCGGAAAATGTTATCGGTCTGCATTACTTCTCGCCGGTAGACAAAATGCCACTGGCAGAAGTTATCGCTCACGAGAAAACCTCTGACCAGACAATTTCTACCACTGTGGAGTTTGCTAAAAAGCAGGGTAAAACACCGGTAGTCGTAAAGGACGGGGCAGGTTTTTATGTAAACCGAATCCTCGCACCTTACATGAACGAAGCGGCAAGTCTTATTCTGGCCGGCGAGCCTATCGATCACATTGATAAAGCGCTCCTTAATTTTGGTTTCCCGGTAGGACCGGTGAAGCTGCTGGACGAAGTTGGTATTGATGTAGGCACTAAAATTATTCCTATCCTTATGGATGCCTTTGGCGAGCGATTTACCGCTCCCTCAGCGTTCGATAAAGTGCTGGCAGACGACCGTAAGGGCAAGAAGAATAAAAAAGGGTTTTACGACTATAGCGGCAAAAAGCCAGGTAAAGTGGTAGATGAGAGTATTTACCCGCTGTTGGGTGTTTCACCCTCTAAAAGCCGCAGTGAATCAGAAATTTCAGAGCGTTGCGTACTGATGATGCTCAATGAAGCCGCACGCTGTCTGGATGAAGGGGTTATCCGTAGCGCCAGGGACGGTGATATCGGCGCCATCTTCGGAATTGGTTTCCCACCATTCCTCGGTGGTCCTTTCCGCTACATGGACCAGTTAGGTGTAGCAAAAGTGGTGGAGCGGCTAAAATACTATGCTGATAAGGTCGATGCCAAGTTCAAACCAGCGGCCGTGCTGGAAACAATGGCAGCCGAAAACACCACCTTTTATTAATTTGGTGTAACGAAAATGTTAAAAAATCCGGCTTGGGCCGGATTTTTTCATTATAATCCAAATAAATGATGGTTTTGTTACCAAAAAAGGGTAATATTCGCCCGCTGAAATTGTTGAGTGTTTTCCAGCAAGTCAAAATCCTTATAGATTAAAAGGGCGTCAATATGTTGACAGTAATTTTAGTTTGTCTGGCCAGTAGCTGTTACTTTTTTGTCGAAGCGACAAAAGCCGGACTATCGGCAAAGCAGTGGGCGTTTGTAGGGTTATTGATGGGCCCGCTGGTGTGGCCAATGTTTTCCATAAGCCGTCATGTGCGGATGAGAAAAGACTGCGGCTTTAATAACGCTTATTTACGCGCGTAGCAGGCATAAAAAAAGGAGCCTGAGCTCCTTTTTTAGAATTCTAAAGCAAATTAAATACGTGCACCGCTGGTTTTCGGCTTGTATTGTTGCGTTTCAGTTGCGACTTCTTTTTTCTGTACAGGAGCTTTCTGAGCGCCTTCTTGCTTATCGGCTGCTACAGGTGCGGTTGTAGAAAGTACTAGGGCTACTGCATATGCTTTCAACATCTTTCTTTCCTCGTTATATTCTTATATACAAAACAAACAAAACTGATTGACAATCCTCATTGTCATTCTTAGTAATGCGAACCCTATGCCAACTTTTAATATCCTTTAAAAACAAAGGTTTGCAGCATCCTTTAGGACGACGTCAATTTTCCGTTGCCGGTAATTATTGCCGTTCTATGCATTTATCTGCCGCTTGTCAGAATACTTAAGGTAAAAGAGTCAAAAAATTGCCTTTATTCGATAAATATGCGCCAATTAGCACACATTTAAATAAAAGTGACAAAGTTATTTATATTTGTAACTGGTTAATAACATGAGGGGTTTTATCGAGGGACTGCATCAGATAGCAGTGTACGTACAAGTTGTAGGGCATTTAGTAGTAAAGTGAGTTTAAACACGTATGCATTAGCATTAACCCCCGGCTAGTATACTTTAATACACCCGGCTCAGGGGATAGATGAATAGCATTGGAAAATGAGGAACGCCCGCGATACTAGCCACCACAGGCTTAGTTAGGTTGGAGAAACCTTATTGATGATTTTATGCAGCAAGCTGTTTTCACGGAGTAGCTTCTCGAAGCGTTCGGCATTGAGTGGTTTGCTGTACAGATAACCCTGCAACATCTCGCAATCGTAGCGGCGCAGTATGTTGAGCTGCTCCTCATATTCCACCCCTTCGGCAACCACCTTCAGGCCGAGATTGTGGGCGATATTGATAATTGCCGCAGCCATATGACGGTCGACATTACTGTTGGCGATATCATCAATAAAGGCTTTATCGATTTTTAAGGTATTGAGAGGGAATTTCTTAAGATAAGCCAGTGAAGAGTATCCCGTACCAAAGTCATCCAGTGCCAGGTGAATACCGCGATCACGCAGCCGCTGCATCATTCTGAGGCCTTCTTCCGGATTTTCCATCAGGGTACCTTCAGTAATCTCACACTCTAAGTGAAGAGGAGACAGCCCTACCTGACGAAGCACGTTTTCTATGCGGTCATCAAGGTCTGGTAATTCAAACTGTTTCGCCGAAATATTTACAGCCACCCGGCCGCTGAATAAGCCCTCACTGACCCAGCGTTTGGTATCTTCGCAGGCTTTGCGTAAAACCTGTTCGCCGATCTCGATAATCTGCCCGGTTTGTTCCGCCAGCGGAATAAACTGCCCTGGGCTTACAATGCCTTTATTGGGATGTTCAAAGCGCACCAGCGCTTCCATGCTGACCAGCTTACCGGTGGTGATATCCACTTTCGGCTGATAATAAACAGTAAACAAATTGTCTTTTATGCCCTGACGGATCAGATTTTCAATCTGAAGCTGACGAACGGCGTTCTGGTTCATTTCACCACTGAAGAACTGATAGCTGTTACCACCATTGTTCTTGGCAAAATACATGGCCGTGTCAGCGTTTTTCAACAACTCCTGAGGTGAGGAGCCATCTTCAGGGAATAACGCGATACCAATACTGGCACCCAACACAAACTCTTGCTTGTTGATGATAAATGGCCGTGAAAGGGTGTTTAAAATACTCTGAGCAAAGTGGGTGATAGTATGTATATCCGAAAAATCTTCCATCAGAATACTGAATTCATCACCGCCGAGGCGATAGCAGGTAGAGTTACTGTCGGTCATGCGCTGGATACGCTTGGCAATTTGCTTAATTAATATATCCCCGGTTTGGTGACCGAGTGAGTCGTTAATCTTCTTAAAGTTATCCATATCCAGGCAGAGCAGGGCATGGGGAGTCGCCCTGCGCACCAGGTTGCTGTGACTGGCCTGGAAAAATGAACGGTTAGGTAACTCGGTGAGAGGGTCGGAGTTAGCCAGTTTCAATAATTCTTTTTCTGTACTCTTACGAGAGGTGATGTCTGAAAATACGCCTACAAAGTGCGAGATACGACCGTCGTCGTCGTGCACCGCATCGATATTCAGTTCGATTTCGTAACGCTCACCATTTACCCGGCTACTTTCAACTTCACCGCTCCAGTTTCCTCTGGATCTCAATGTTTTCTTAATCTCTTCGGTAAAGGCTTCCGGGTATTGATGGAAATACAGATAAGTTGCCAACGCCTGATCCCGGGTTTCACCGGTGTAGGTACAGTAAGCATTATTCACGGATATAAAACGGAATTTAGTATCGGTGATGAATACACCTTCAGAAATGTTTTCGATAGAGCGCTTAAACAGGTTGAGCTGCTCTTCGGCGTCTTTCAGGTGCTGAATATCTTTCAAGGTGCCCGTCATCCGGATGGGCTCATTGTTGTGGTCTCGCTGCACAACTTTGCCGCGGTCCAGGATCCATAACCAACTGTTGGTGAAGGTTTTGGTACGGTAGGCAATTTCGTAAAAGTCAGTTTTACCTTCCAGGTGCTCTTTCAAAGCATCCTGAACGCGCTTTAGGTCGTGAGGATGGATGTTTGCGTCATAAGCGCTGCTGGTGCGGATATCGTCTTGGGGAAAGTCCAGTGTGCCCCAGGTGTTTGACCGGTAAACCTGACCACGGTAAACATCCCAGTCCCATAATTCATCACCACTGCTCCAAAGCGTGAGCTTCAAGCGTTCTTCCGACTCAGAGACGGCAATTCGTTGTCGACGACGAACGTGGTATTGACGAACTACATACAGAGTTAAAATTGCAGCAAAGAATCCGTAAAATATAAGGGCTGCAGGATGTAACCACGCCGGAGGTAATATTGTCAGTTTTAATTCACGGGATTCAGACCAAATCTTGCCATTCTCACTAGCTTGAACCTGAAAAGTGTAGTCACCAAAAGAAACATTATTGTAATAAGCTTGCCGTTCAGGACCAGATTCTGTCCAGTTACTATCGAGGCCATCCAGACGGTATCTGTATTTGACGGCAGAGGGGGATACAGCATTGATTATGCCAAATCCAAAACTGAATCTTGAAACGTCACTAGCGAGAGTTAAAGAGTCCTTTAAGTATAAAGGCTTGTTTAATGATTCACTTTTGGGGTCAATTTTTTGTTCTTTACCAAACACTTTTAATGAGAAGAGTTGAGGTTTTTCGGAAAGAATTTCATTAACTTCCTTGAATGTTAAGAATTCTGGATAGAAAAAATGAAACCCTTTACCACCACCAAAAACTAGCGCATTGTCTCTTGTTTTTAATATAGCTCCCTCAGAATACCCATTATATTCAAGCTGTGTTTCGCTAAGGGTCAGATCAATTTGGACGTTAGGCAAAGCTATTTGATATATTTCGGTTTCCGTTGCGATCCAGATAGAGTCCTTGAACCCGACCGCTGATAAGACTTCTGAGTAAAACTCCGGAATGTTGTGATGGCGAACTAAATTCAGAGTATTTTTATCTAGTTGAAAAATTCCAGAAGAATGTGTAGTCAACCAGTAGTGATTACCCCAGTCGTAAACTGATTTTACCTGAGTCGCATCTTTACCATCTCTAAGCTTTAAATCAATTGTTGTAACTATTTCATCAGTTGAGGGATCAACTATCTTTATCTTACCCAGTGCTGTAAGCCAGATATTTCCTTCATTATCGGAGTACACAGGTACATTGATAGTATTTTTGAAAATATCCGCGTGATAGTTTTCAGAGTAATTTAATCGAGAGTTGAGGTTACGGCCTCCACTTGCTGTGTCAGGTTCTATAGAGACCAATCCTTTGTCTTGCGTCCAGGTCCATATGCGCTGGCCATCATAGTAAATGGAATCAACTATTTCACCTGAGAGAAAAGAACCTACCAAATTTAGATTATCATTTACTGGTACATACAGCTCCAGTCCTCTGTGCGTTCCTATCCAAATATTGTTTTTCGAGTCTATATCCATGTCCCAAATTTGACTCGAATAGTCTGAGATAAAATATTTGAGTGTTTTATTCGTGAGATTAAATTTGACTAGCCCTTTACCTTGAGTCGCAATCCACAGGTTATCATTTGAGTCTTCTTTTATTGCCCAAATGCGCTTTGAACCTCCGCTGTTTACGGAGTCGTCAATATGAGTATAAAGTGCCAGTGAATTAGTAGAAGGGTTGTGTCTGTATAGTCCTTCGTACATAGCAAGCCAAACAGAACCCGTAGAATCGGGATAAATTTGTCTGACAAAATGGTTATTAAGTTTGGTAAGGTTTCTGTTTTTTTCAGATAGCAGGGTAAGTTTGTCTTTGGTTGGATTGTAAATTCCCAGACCGTTTTCAGTCCCTATCCAGATAGTGCCATCTTCTACTTGCTTTATGGACCTTATAATATTGTTGACCATAGCTGGGTAGGTAGTGGAGTTAATCGCTTTAACCTGTTCACCCTGGTTATTAAATACTAACACCCCTTCACTAGTTCCAAGCCAATATTGTCCGTTTATGACCTGAATATCGAGAATAGATGTTGCGGTGAGGTTTATTCCCCATTGGTTGACCTGCTTAAGGGAATATAATCTGCGGGTCTTCTTGTCATATATATATGCACCGGATGCATAAGTACCAATCCATATCCTGGTAGGCTCATTACGAATAACTTCAATATCATCAGGAAAGTCGATACGAGGGTCAAGCACCTCCAGTTGGTTAGTTCCTGCATCAAGGAGATATAAATTTGAGGTGTCAGCTACAATAATATTACCTTGCTGATCTTCGGTAATTGACCATATATCGTCGCTTTTGAGTTGCGAATTATCACTGTTAAATACTGTAAAACTGTCGGTATCCGGGTGGTATTTCGCAAGGCCGTTATAGGTACCTATCCACAGCTCCTCAGCATCAGATAAATACATGTGTCGGGCAAAGCCGGGTGGAATAGAGTTTGGATTTTGTGGGTTGTGTCGGAAATGCTTGAAATTGTAGCCATCGTAACGATAAAGGCCATCAGACGCCCCAATCCAGATATAGCCGTACTGGTCTTCTACAATGGACATCATCGTGCTTGTAGAAATTCCATCCTCTCGGGTGTAATCATTAAAGCGGATATCACCAGCAGCCGCGGCAGCAAAAACTGCACGGGTAAATAGGAATAGCACTGAAATTATCAGTACAAAAGTCGTTCTTTGGGTTGAGCGCACCATACACCTTTGGCATTGACTGCCTTATCTTTTTTTTACTTCTTATCGTGTCTAGCTTCCCTACTATCCGCTACCCAATATGCCCAATAAACAGCGTCTCTACAAGGTTTTTTTTGATTGCCACCACTGCCTGTGTATTTCTTGGGCAACCAGTGGTGACGGCAGGGGGAAAGAGGGTATTTATTGCTCAGAGGTAAAATTCAACTTTAGACTTAAAATCCGCGATATTCGGAATAAAGACGTCATTTGCCACGTTCATGGTTTTAAATTTACCCGGGGCAAACAATACCAGCTGTCCGAAAGTCTGGTTGAGATTCATGTCTGTGGCGTAGCGTTCGATATCGCTGAATCGCATCGATTCGATAGCCTGCGCAAGGCGTTGGTTGGTATTAAGTTGTGGGTCTCCGGCTCCCAGGCTTTGCCAGATATTTTGTGAGCGCATGGACTGATTGATATCGACATCCTGCAACTGTTTTAACAGGTTGCGCTGAATGTGTGGCCAGTAACCTTCGTAAAACGCTTTTTCACTGGTTTGCTGCTGCAAAAACGTGGATATGTGATCGAGCAAAACCTGTGGTGCATTATTAGGGCTTTGAATGTAAAAAGCGATGCCCGGATGCTGATTATGCGGAACATAACCAGTTCCCACAATATAGCCGAGTTGTTTCTCTGTACGCAGGGTAGTGAAGAAGGAACCCGCCAACATTTGCTCCAATACCATGCACATGGCGACATCCTGGATGTCATTGCTGGGCGCCTGTAAATACAAAACAACGGCGGCGTCATCATGCTCACAGGCTACTTCATGATATAAGGTTTTGCCCACCGGTAGTTTGGCAACCGGTCGGGGCAGCGGCGGCGCTTTGGCAGAGACGGTTTGTGTCAGTACACTATCAACAATGCGTTGGGCAGCGCTGGAAGACCAGTTACCATGAATCAACCCGTCAACATGGTAATAATCAAAGGCTCTGTCCCGTAGTCGCTGAATATCATCAAACTGACAATGTTGCACCGCATCCAGCATCTCTACCGGCGCGTGTGTGTTCTTTTGAATTAATACACTCAGGCGCGAGAATAAGCGGTTAATCGGCTTATTTAGCAGTGTGTTATGTAAGCTCTGACACTGCAGTAACTGCACTTGTTTGAAAGTCTGTGGATCTGGTGTGAATCCCTTGATGGCATCTATCAGATGATTCAGTAATTGCCCTTGCTGGGCACTGAAACCACGGGTGTGGATACTGAAGCCACCTTGATGGCCGTATATCCGGTAATGCAGTCCGGCAATTTCCGCCCGGTAAAACCGGCCTTGTAGAAAATCATTGAGGGCTGCCAGCCATAGCCGCTTAGCTGCTACCTGATGAATATTTTGCGCCAGAGACGGGATGTCAAAAGACACGAAAATATCACCTTTGGGTACATTGAATATGTGATCCTGACAAAACCAGAAATCAAACCCTTTATCACTTACTATTTGTTGCGGCAGTGCAAATTGTGCTTCATTTTTACAAAGGCTGTAGCTATCACCAATAAAAGGGTTTGGAGGCGACATAAATATAGCCTGCACCGGGCTGGGAGTCTGCCACGCTGCCAGTTGCTGCTCTGTATAAGGCTCAATAGCATAGGCTGCATCGTAATAAGCACACCTTTTAGTGGTGTGCACGCCCTGAGCTATGACTTTCACCCGCATATTCGCCGGCGTAAAATAAGCCAGAGCATCACACAAGCTTTGCTGAGTTAAGGTTTCAGAAACACAGGCGTTGGCGATCTCATCCCAACTAAAATATTGATGTAGTTCAGCCAGTTCACTGATTGCCTGCAGAGGCTTATGGGAATCATCGTATTGCCGGGCCAATTGATTCAATTTGGCTTTTTCCTGCAAGCGCCATTCTTCCGTAGCGGCTTGCTTAAGTTGCTCAATCACATAAAACACCGCGTTGATGATATCGTTTTGCTGTTTGAGTCCGCTTTCGGTTAGTTGCAGGTTAATATTAAAATCTTTGAAATTCTGCCCTTCGATACCAGAGCCGGCAATCAGATTGCTGATCCAGCCTTTTGCTTTGAGATAGGCAAACAAGCTGCCTGAGGCCTCATCGCCCAGTACATGGCTGATAAAATCCAGCGGCTTGCTACTGATATCCAGATGCAAGGCTGGCAAAGCAAAAGTAATGATCAGGCGCTTTGCGGCCTGCAACGGCTCAATATTAATTTGCGTGCCTAATTGCCCCGCCGTATACAGGGGCGGTAATTCAAGTTCAGCAGCGGATCCCGCGGCGAGCAGGCCAAAGGAACCTTCCAACCAGGGCGTTAACTGACTAACGCTAAAAGGCGAATATACACACAAAGTAAGGTTTTTCGCGCAATAGTACTGCTCATGAAAATTGCTGAGCATTTCTTTTAGCGTAGATACCGGAAACTGGTTAAATATGAGTTCATTGCCAACTGAAAACTTGGCGAAAGGGTGCGCCGGGTTGGCCGTTTCCTTATGGATTTGATAGAGCCGTCGTAAGTCGTCCTTGCGTTTGTACTGATACTCCGCATCGATGGACTGAATTTCAGCCGCTATGCGCTCTTGCTTAAAGTGCGGTGCTCCCAGCATTGCAGCTAAAGCGGGCAGTAAGCGTGGCAACGCCTGGGCATGAGCCTGAAAATGGTAATTGGCAAATTCGGTACCGGTCCATGCATTGATAGACCCGCCAGCCTGTTCAATCAGGTCGTTAATGCCATTCGGCTCGGGGATGAGGTCGTTGCCCATAAACAACATGTGTTCCAGCAGATGCGCCAGCCCCGGACAATCAGTGGGGTCAAAGAAGTGGCCAGCCTTACCGCTAACCGACACGCAGCAGGTGTCTACTTCAGGTTTATGAATAACGAGTACCCGGAGTCCATTTTCGAGAACAAGTGATTCAGTACTGTTTAAGTCCTGGGAAATATTCAATGTATTTGTCTTCGCTTATTCGCTTATTATTATACTTCCGGCCCGGCTCACGGACTGAGTCATCCCACCTTAGTCTAAGTCAATGCGATAGTACTAGGCGAGGGGCGCGACCTTTGTTATCGTACACTTGTCATTTCTCATCATATTAGCAATGTTATGTCAGGTCAAAGCAGCAAAGACGACATTTTAATTTTTATCATGCGCCATGGTGAGGCCGAGGGACTCCTTACCGATGACAAGAGCCGGCGGCTTACTGCCGTGGGCAACGCGGAAGTTGGGGCCTCCAGCCATTGGCTGGCAGAGAGCTATTGCCCCGACAACCAGATCGCAACCGCACTGGTCAGTCCATACACCCGTACCCGGCAATCTTATCAACAGGTTGCCAGTACGTTGCATGCCAGTCAGTTTGAAATCTGCGCCGACATCACGCCTGATGGCAATGTAAAACTGGTTCACGATTACGTCGACGTCCTGGCCCGGCAGAGCATCAAGAACAACGCCGGTCAGCCGCTATTGCTGGTGAGTCATATGCCATTTGTATCGTTTTTTCTCGACGAAATCTGCGATGTGCCTAAGATGTCGTTGTTCGCCACTGGCTCAGTGGCGGTGGTGCGCTATTCATTAAGCCGCAGTAAAGGCGTGTTACTCAAGCACTATCAGGGGCTGTAACTGGCATACCAGTATGAGCTGGCGTTATCTGCAATCTTTCCTGCTTTTAATTTCTGTTTATTTTGATCCATTTTCTGCTTTAGAAATCCGGCCGCTTTCCGATATAGAACCTGTAGTGAGTCTATTAATTGAGAGAGTATGTCTGGCCAGTCGATCCCTGAACAGTTGCGTAAATCGCTTCAGCGTCATGTTGAGGAAGCAGACCTGCACGAAGATGAAGAGCTGACGCAACTGATGGGCAAATTAAGTGATTTGTCGGCCAAGGTGGCAGCGGCCAAAGCAAAGGCTCTGGCCAAGCGGAAGATTACTCGTTAGGGGTAGGCGCGCTTTCCCGGAAATACTCAGGCATCACCCGCACGGTTTTAATCATATTTTCGTTAATATCAATAATCTCAATTGGATATCCTGCTAAACGCAGGCTGACATTGTTCTCCGGAATTTCTTCCAGGTATTCCAGAATCAAACCGTTAAGGGTTTTAGGACCTTCGGTAGGAAAACTCCAGTCCATCTCTTTATTCAATTCACGAATGTTGGCACTGCCATCCACCAATACGCTGCCGTCTTGTTGAATGGAGACTTCCTTACTGTGGTCGGGCAGGTTAGTGGTGGTGAAGTCACCAATAATTTCTTCCAGAATATCTTCCAGTGTTACCAGGCCCTGAATATCACCGTATTCATCAACGACCAGGGCAATCCGCTCTTTCTCAGCCTGAAACTGATACATCAGGGTATGCAGGGGAATAGACTCGGGCGCAAAATAGATTTCCCTTACTGCGCGTAGCAGTGAGGCCTTGGTAAATTGATCTTTAGATAACAAGCGCAGGGCATCGCGCACATGCACAAAGCCAACCGCATCATCGATACTATCGCGGTATAACAATACGCGAGTATGTTGCGCCGTAGTGAGCTGCTTCTGAATGATTTTCCAGTCGTCATTAATATCAATGGCAACAATATCACTGCGCGGTACCATTATGTCTTCTGCAGTAACATTTTCTAGATCCAGGATGCTAACCAGCATGTCCTGGTGCTTTTTAGGGATCATGGTACCGGCTTCATATACCACCGTTCGGAGCTCTTCCCGGCTGAGAGAATCGCCCGCACCGTCATGTGGCCTGATACGCATAATCGCCAGAATGCCGTTGGTAATGCCATTAATAAAGGCTACGAAAGGGTAAAGGACTTTCAGTAACGGCGACAGTATCAGCGAGCTGGGAAAAGCGATCTTTTCCGGGTACAGCGCCGCCAGTGTTTTAGGCGTCACTTCAGCGAAAATAAGCAGGATGATGGTCAGGCCAATCGTGGTGGCAAATACCGCCCAGGTTTCGCCAAACCAGCGGGTACAAATAATGGTTGCTATGGCTGAGGCGGCAATATTTACCAGGTTATTACCGATAAGGATCAAACCAATCAAACGGTCTGGGCGGTCGAGGAGTTTCTGGACCCGTTTAGCCCCCCGGTGTCCTTCACCCTGAAGGTGCTTTAAGCGGTAACGGTTGATAGACATCATTCCAGTTTCCGAACTGGAAAAATAGGCTGAAAGTGCAATCAAAATGCCCAGTGCAATCAGCAGTGCACTGGTAGATATGTCGTCCAACTAAGGAATCCCTTGTACTAATTAGAACCACCAATGTAGACAGTCAGCTACGTGGTTTCAAGTGTTTATTCGGTGAATGCGACTATAAGAGTACTTCGCTGACAAACCGGCTGCCAAAATAAGCCAAAGAGAGCAGAATTACGCCAACTACAGTTAGTGATATGACTTGTTTTCCGCGCCAGCCCCAGAGTTTCTGGCCAACCAGCAGCACAATAAAAACAATCAATCCGGCAATGGATAATACCGTTTTATGGATATAACCGCGACTAAACATGTTGTCGAGGAAGATAAAGCCACTTAACTGAGCAATAACCAGCAAGATGGTGCCCAGTAAAATCAGCTTGAAAAGTATCGACTCAACCAGCATAAGCGGCGGCAGCGAAGAGTGTAATAAGCCAGCGCCTTTATGTTTAAGCTGGTGGGTTATATAAGACATCTGCAGCGCATATAAAAAGCCAATCACCAGCGCCCCGTAGGCAAACAGTGATAACGTAATATGAATCACCAGTCCCGGACGCATGTCGATATGCATAATATGGCTGACCGGTACAAACATGGATGCCAGCTCCGTAAACGCGGAAAAGCTGAATACCACGGGTAATAAGATGGTATTGGGTAACAGGCTGCTGGTAACCAGCATTGATAACGTTATCAGCCAGGCAACCAGTGAGAGTACGTTGGTAATACTCATATTCTGTCCGGCCTGAGCGGCCAGAATCGCATCGCCCAGATAAAATGAGTGAAATACCACTGCCAGTGCCGCAATACTCAGCGACAGCATGCGGTTAGGCCCCTGATTATGAAAAAATCGCCCCGTCACCGAAACCGCTGAAAACAAATAGGCAGCAACTGCCAACAGCGCAAACAAGGTAGCCATTCGTTGTAGATAACCCGTTGATGATAAATAAGTCCGTATAGATACGTCAGAATAACAAAGAATTCAACCAGATGTCTGCCTGATTGCGATAAATCGTTAATCCCCCCTACGTAAACAGCGTAAATTTCGGTATACTTCAGCGATTACTTTTTGTTTCAGGTTATTGATTTATGTTTGAGAATCTCTCCGAACGCCTCGGCCAGACACTTCGCAATGTAAGCGGGCGCGGCCGTCTGACCGAAGACAACATCAAAGATACGCTGCGAGAAGTGCGTATGGCACTGCTTGAGGCAGACGTAGCCTTACCGGTTGTTAAGGAATTTGTTAGTCAAGTGAAAGCCCGTGCCGTGGGTACCGAGGTCACCAAAAGCCTTAAGCCGGGTCAGGTTTTCATTAAAATAGTTCAGTCCGAACTGGAATCGGTGATGGGGGAGGCGAACGAAAAGCTGAACCTGGCAACACAGCCGCCGGCAGTAGTACTGATGGCCGGTTTGCAAGGGGCGGGTAAAACCACCTCAGTAGGCAAACTGGCAAAGTATCTCACCGAACGTGAGAAGAAAAAGGTCATGGTGGTCAGTGCCGACGTTTACCGTCCGGCAGCTATCAAGCAGTTGGAGACCCTGGCCGAAGAAGTAGGCGTAACATTTTTCCCGTCCACTATTTTGCAAAAGCCTATCGATATTGTTAACGACGCTATCGATGATGCGCGTAAGCAATTCTTTGATGTGCTGTTAGTCGATACCGCCGGTCGTTTGCATGTCGATAACGACATGATGGACGAAATTAAAGGCCTGCATGCAGCGGTTAAGCCGGTAGAAACTCTGTTTGTGGTAGATGCCATGACCGGTCAGGATGCAGCGAATACCGCCAAAGCTTTTAACGAAGCCTTGCCACTTACCGGGGTTATTCTTACCAAAGCCGATGGTGACGCCCGTGGCGGTGCGGCTCTCTCGGTACGAAAAATTACTGGTAAGCCCATTAAATTCCTTGGTATGGGTGAAAAACTCGATGCCCTGGAGCCGTTCCACCCGGAACGAATCGCTTCTCGTATTCTGGGCATGGGTGATGTGCTTAGCCTTATTGAAGAGGTGGAGCGCAAAGTCGACAAAGATAAGGCCCAAAAACTTGCCAGGAAAGTGCAAAAAGGTAAGGGATTTGATCTGCAGGACTTTAAAGAGCAGCTCGAGCAAATGCGCAACATGGGCGGCATGATGGGCATGCTCGATAAAATGCCGGGCATGGGCAATATGACCGCCAAGATCAAGGATCAGGCTAACGACAAGCAATTTGTGCAAATGGAAGCCATCATCAATTCCATGACGCCGGCTGAGCGTGAAAAGCCTGAAGTCATCAAAGGATCACGAAAACGGCGAATTGCAGCCGGTTCGGGCACCCAAATTCAGGACGTGAACCGGTTGCTTAAGCAGTTTACGCAAATGCAAAAAATGATGAAGAAAATGTCTGGCGGCGGTATGAAGAAAATGATGCGCCAGATGAAAGGCATGATGCCACCAGGTGGCGGCGGCCCGGGTGGTATGGGGGGGATGTTCCCACCACGGTAATGTAACCAACGCCGAACAGTCTGATTATTCTGTTCGGCGTTTTAGTATCGTTACATCATAAAATAAAAAGTTGTAACCGCTGTCTGCGAAAAGCTCATCGCAACGGCTATACTTACTCAACTCGTTATTGAAATCATGCTACTTGCTGTTAAATGGAAAGAACTATTCCCCCTGCTTTGCATACTGCTATCTTGCTGCTTACGTTGCTCACAGCGGATTTGTGGTCTGGTCAGGGCTCACTGGCTGCTGAAGAAACGCGCGCCAACCCCCAGGTGGATATTCGCTGGATAAAAAACCCATCACCGCCTTTTCATATTCTGGATGGGCATCATGCCGGCTACGGTATTTGCGATGTGCTGGTGGATAAAATAAATGCCAGGCTGTCACCGCTTGATACCACTATTGACGTGTACCCGCAGTCAAGAATAAACCGGTTAATCGAAGGTACGGAAAATCTGTGTTTTCCTTGCATGATTAAGCGTCAGGATACCGACCGTTTTGTCTATAGTAAAAAGACTACCGTCTACCCACCACTGGGTATTATTCTGCGTAAAGAGCTACTGACAGAATTATATCCAACTCCTCCAGAAGCGCTGTCACTGGCAGAATTGCTTAACAACGATTCGCTTATATTCGGCTTTGCCGGTGCGCGACGTTTTCCCGACGAGTTACAAAGTGCCATTGACGCTCACAAAGATGACGATAATGTTCTGGCGCTACCCGGCGTGTTGGGCCCGCTTCGATTGCTCAAGCAAATTGACTTTGAAAGGATCCACTACACGCTTGATTATCCCGGCGTACTGCGCTATTTCGCAATCAAAGAAAATAACCAGTCGCTTACTTATATGTTAACTAAGGAATATGGTGAGCAGCCTGTTTATGGCGCCATTGGTTGCACCAACAATGCCTGGGGCAAACGCGCGGTTAAAGCCATCGACTCGGTGCTGGATGAGGTAATAGCGGATCCGGAGTACCGGGAAAACCAGACATTCTGGTTGAATACGCTCCCCGAAAACCCTTAGTACCAAAAAGCTTGATTAAATAATGCGCGATTGTGTCGATTTTTTCTCATGAGCCCAAAACTGACCCCCTCAAACCTGTGCAACAGCACAATTTCATAATAAACTGACGCGTTAATTTCGCCGTGTAGTAAAGCCAGCCATCAGCCGCGCTGGCAATGGATCTTCAGTTAATAAACCAAACAACCACGGCGAAGAATATTCTAATAAAGAAACAGGAATCCTATGGCCGGTCTTAAACGAATTATACTTATCGACACTCATTTACCGGGCGTCGTTGAACTTAAGCTTGACGGGCACACTAACATCTGCGGAACCAACGCCTCGGGTAAAACCACGCTACAGCGTTTGATCCCGGTTTTTTACGGCGAATATCCGAGCCGGGTAGTGCCGGCAACCCGCGATAGTTTTGAACGCTGGTATCTGCCTCGTCAGTCATCCTTTATCATTTATGAATATACCCGCGCCGACGGCGAACTATGTCAGGCGGTCTTAAGCTCAAATGGCACCGGTGTTAACTACCGGTTTATTGCCAAAGCGTTCGATTTGGATGACTACCTGTATCAGCAAAAAAGCGGTAAGCATGCCTCGCTGTCCTCCACCGAAATCGCCCGCGCCATGAAGCGCAATAATATTGTGGTATCTAGCCTGTTAACCACCAAAGACTTTCGTGCGGTATTGCAAAACGATCAGGGTGTGCTGAATCAAAGCAGCAGTGCCCGTGAGTTACTGGGATACGCCAAGGTATTCAGCCTGAGTGAGTCTAACGAGCACTTACGTCATATCGAAAAGCTAGCAAAAGCGGTGCACTCCAAAGAAGGCAAAATGGAAACCATTAAGGCCATGATTGCCGCTATTCTGGAAGAAGACGGCGTGCAGCCGCCCACCTCCAGTTTGTCGCGCAATCGGGTAGATGACTGGATCCGCGAGTGCCACCTGATCCGCGCCTTCGACAAGGTGCGCCCCGAGTTTACCCGCCTGGAGCAGGCCAATATGGCCCTGCAGGAAGCCGAAAGCGGCCTTGCAGAAATCAGTCAGGCCTTTGAACTGGATAAAACCAAACTCACCGCACGCAGCGAAGAGGCCCGTCAGCAGCTTGATGATGTATTGCATCAGAAAAAACTCAGCGACAGCACCTGGAACGAACGCCGCGACGAACTTAACCAGCAGGTCTCCGCCTCGCGGGCCGATGTGGAAAAGTACACCGCAGAACTTGATGCCGTGGAGCGCGAATTCGATAACTGGCAGGATCAGAATATCGAACAGCTCAAAGAAGACGTAGCCAAACTGCCCCAGTGGCAGCGTGATTTAGAGCTGGTCTCAAGCCGCTACACGCTGCTTACTGAACAGCACCAGGATATTGAATCGGCCTATAACCGCCGGGTGGCTGAAATTGGCGAAACCTTAAGTGCCCAGGTAGAAGAACTGTCGGCAACCCGCCAGGAAGCTGCAGAAAAACGCAGCGAGCAGCAACAGCAGGAGCGGGAAGCGCTCCAGGACATTAAGGCCGACTACGAAGCACAAATTCATACCTTGAGCGACAGCTACCACGCCAAGCTTAACGAACTCAAAGTCAGCGAAGCAGAGGCCAAAGTGGCGCTGGCCAATGCCGGTTATAACGAGTTTGAGCAGTCTCAGCTTGAACTGCTCGATGCTGCCATTAAAGAGGCAAGCATCAGTGAAGACAGCGTACGCAGCGAATACCGGCAGACACAAAGCAGCTATCAGAAGGCGGTTCAGCAGCGCGATGCTGCCAACCAGGCGCTGGAAAAAGCCCGCACTGAGCACCGCAAAGCAGAACAGCAGGTAGAAGATGTAAACGCATTGCTGTACCCCGGTGAAGGCTCTCTGCTGGAGTATTTACGCGCCAATGTGGATGATTGGGAAGGCTCCATCGGCCGCCTGATCCGCCCGGAATTACTCGACCGCACGGATCTCAACCCTAAGCCGGCCGATAGTGCTGGTGGCCTGTATGGCGTAGCACTGGCGCTGGAACATTTAGAAGCACCGGCTTACGCGCAAACTGAGCAGGATTTAAAAAAGGCGCTCGGTGAGGCCGAAGCCGCGCTTTCTGATGCGCTGGATAAACAAAACGAATGTGAATCTGAGCTGGCTAAGTGTAATGAAGCGGTGCGGGTGGCCGAGCTGGCAATGACCCGTCAGGATAACGCGGTACGCAGCGCAGAAGCGGCCCGTAAACGCGCCACGCAGGATAAAGAGTCGGTACTCAGCGAATATCAGCATGCGCTTAAAGAGCGTAAGCAGCGTGCAAAATCGCAACTGGAAACAAACCAGCAAGCGCAAAAGAAACTGCAAAGCCAGTTTGAAATGGACCGCGATGATATTAAGGATCAGCAGCGCGAAGCGGTTACCGAGCATAGCTTCCACTGGCAGCAACTGATTGCCGATAGCGACGCCCGTCTGGCGCAGCTGGATGGCGAAATTAAGCAAGCTAAAGCGTCGGCGGCTCAGGATCGGGAAGAAATGGCCAAATGGCTGGAAAACGAGCTTAACCAGCGTGGTCTGGATGTCGATGAAATTGGCCAGCTTAAAAAGCAGGTGAAGAGTCTTAAAGACGCCATTTATAAAACCGAGACGCAGCGCCACAAAGTAGCCGACTACGACCGCTGGTATCAAACGGTATTTACCGGCCAGAAGGTTACCTGGCAGCAGGGCTTAACCAAAGCCCGCAAAGCTCTTGGTGAGGCGGAGCGCGAGCTCAACGAATTGCAGGTGCAATACCGGGAAACCCGTGAGACCTTAAAAACCAAACAATCTGAGCTGGAAAAACTACTCAGCGTGGCTACTGAACAGCTTGGTCAGGTAGATACACTGGCGAAAAATCTGGCCAAACAAACGCTGCCCAAAGTCGATACCGTGGCTGAATGGCAACATGACGAGCTGAGTATCACCCAGCGGTTATCCCGTGCTCAGGCGTTACTTAAAGAGCGCGAAGAGCTACTCAGCGATATCCGCAATTACGTTGAGCGTTTCGACCAGCTGATTGCCGCTCAGGCGGGCACCGGTTTGTCAGACACCTGGGAGCGCGCGCGGGAAGAATGCGCAGTGATCAACTCTCACGGCGTGAAAGGTATTGACCATCGCCGCATGGTAGGGCACTTATCCCAGTTATTAAACGTGATTGTGCCGCAGAAGATCCAGGGACTGCGCGAACAGGGCCGGATCTTTGGTGCCGATTTAAGTCAGTACTACTTTGTTCTGGCAGACATTGATAAGCGTATTGTTAGTCAGAGCCGCCGCATCAGTAAGGAAGTCGATGGCGAGTTATTCCTCGATGGCGTCTCGGATTCCGCGGTGAAAATCCGTTCCCGCATCAGTGAACTTGAATTCTGGCCGGAGCTGGAGCATTTCCGCACCCTGTACGACAGCTGGATGGAAGAGGGCGCCCACGAACTGCCGGATGATGAATACGGCCAGAGTATGCGCCGCGTGCTGGATATCCTTGGCCGTGCGGCTCTGTCTGGTGGTATCAGTAAACTGCTGGATATCGAACTGCACCTGCGGGAAGGCAACAGTGACTTGGTGATCCGCACCGACAGACAGTTAAATGAATCCTCGAGTCATGGTATGGCTTACCTGATTTTATGTAAGTTCCTGCTGGCCTTTACCCGCTTACTGCGTGGTGAAGCGGATGCGGTAATCCACTGGCCCATCGATGAGCTCGGTACGTTGCACCAGAGCAACGTGAAAAAGATTTTCGATGCCTGTCAGGCTAATAACATTAGTGTGGTTGGGGCGTTCCCGAATCCGGAATCTGATGTATTAAAGCTGTTTGAGAACCGTTATCTCATCGACAAAGTGTCTAAGCAATTACAGGTGGTTCAGCCGAAGAGTTCTAACCTGTCATCATTGATTCAGGCCCGTAAAGCCAAGCAGGAGGTGTCAGCATGATGACCGAACAGGGCAAAGTATTAAGCGCATTACTCAATGGCCAGTTTATTTGTCAGGTGAGTGACGAAGACAGCTGGCGCTTTTTAAAAAGCCGAGATAATGCCAGTAAGCTTGAACCGCATTTAAACCTGCTTAACCGCACCCTCGCAACCACTGGTGAAGGCGAGGTGTTTTTTGCCGGTTATCTCACTCTGGGCGACGAAGAACGTAAAGTGTTACTGCAGCAGTTTCAGGAAACCACATTAAGTCTGGTGCCACTGGTGGAGTGGTTGTTACTGGTACAACAGGCCAGTGAGTCGGATATGCCGCTCACCATGGGCAATGCTATCCGCTTAAATGAGCTACAAACCGTTATCGAAGACACCCCGGCATACAGTGAGCAACTGGAAAAAATCTCCCGCTACCGCTTGTTTGGCTCTACCAGTGTTAATCTGGACGGCCAGCTTAAGCAGGTGTTTAAAAAGCTCACGGATTTAGGGTACTTAATGAAACCCAATCCGGAAAAACAGATTTATCTGGCTACCGGCAAAGTAGAGCACCTATTCGAAGTGATCCGCTTTATTGATGAGACCGAGTCGCTGTCGTTGTCTGAGCAGGCGGAAGCGGCTATTCAGCAGGGCAGTCTGCTATGAGTCAGGTGCTTATTCAGGCAGGAAGCCGGTTTTTAAATGCACTGGGTCGCCACAGCGATCTCATTATGCACGCCTACGTAAATGGCTCGGTTGATGAATCAAACTTTAGCCGCAAGGTCCTCGAGCAACTTATTCAGTTGGGCATTTTATGGCGGCCGGATCCACAAAGCGCACTTCGCCTTAAAAGCGCGGTCAGGAATTTGTTGGAGAGCGGTCTGCAGGATGAGCGTAACCGCAACATCAACGCCAATATCGGCACCGCGCTGGCGAGTCTGAAAACCATTGCCGAGCACTACAAAGAGTCGTTGCACTATAACCGGTTTAACGAAGCTCACGCTTATATGACCGACCTGACTGAGCACGTATACCAGCTCACCGAATCGCTGGCCAACAGCGTGCGGGTGATGTTCAGCCGCATTAACAACGAGTTTGGATATGTGTCCTCAGTGGAAGCCAAAATTCGCGAAAATGAGTTGGCGCAGGGGCAGGTATCGGAGCTATTAAATCAACTTGAATGTTTCCGTTTTGACGAGCTCAGTGAGATCGCCGGCAGTAACCGTGAGTTGCGTCATTTGCTGGTAGTCGCTTTGCAGCAGAGCTTCTCTAAGGCAACCCAGGAGCTATCTGTAGCGCAAGCCCGGCTGCTTGATTTACTTGGCCGTTTTCGTGAGTTCCAGGGCCGTACTCGACTACTTAAAGGCTTTTTACTGCACATGGAGCATCACCCTGATTTTGCGCCGGGTAATTATCCGAATCTTACTCAGGTTCCCGTATTGTTCAATCAGTCGGCGGCCATGCTTAAACCGGCCAGTATTGATGTTAATCAGGTCGCTCACGAGCAGGAGCTACAGCAGATTGTTGCCTCGTTGAGCTCGGTGTATCGCCGTAAGCCTGTGGTAAGCGAACCGGAAAAAGCATCGACCATTGATGTCAGTGAACAGCAGTCAGTAGATTTAGAAAGCGATCCGCTACAGGAAGAGGTGGATGCCTATTTCTGTGAAGTGATTGATAACGGTCTGTCCTTATCGGCGCTGGATTATTTCAGCCAGCGCGAGCTGGAGTTCGATCCGGAAGTGTGGATCTATCAGGTGATTGGCGGTTATCAGGCACTGGATGATGAAGATAAACAGTTCTTTGCTATCGACCCGGTCGGGCACGCCGACGAAAAATATACCGGTAACTTTGTGATCCATGATGTCACTTTGGGACTAAGATAACTGTACCCAATCAGCGTGATGCTAAAACGGCTCGTTGTCGGGAGACAGGAGCCGTTTTTTATTGCCTTAATAAGCCGGTTTTTAGATGAAATTGGTCTTGGCAAATCACAATTTAAACTTATAATTAACATATGTGTAACATGATAGGGTACTATCTGTTAAAGAAGTTACCGGCCGGATGCTGGTTGTAGTGAACAGGAGCTGTTATGCATTTGTCAGAAGAACAAAGATTTAACCAGGCGCTGATAAAACTTGCGGTATTGTTTTATCAGGTCGACAGAAAAATTCTGCTCAGCGAGCAGGACTACCTTGAAGAGCTGGTAGAATCCCTCGAATGGGACAGTCCCATCTGCCGCGAAGCTTACGTTAACGAAGTTATCTATCAAACCCGAACGGCCCTGGATACCGGTGATGCTGCGGATATTTTACGCAGTCTGCAGGCTGATTTGGCGTTTAACGCCAGTCAGGCGCTGGAAGTCGCGATGGCGATGTCGGGAGTAGACGGCGAGCGCAGTGAAGAAGAAACCGAGCTTCTGAGCCTGTTAACGCACAAAATACTGGCCCGGGAACTAACCGCCAGCAGGGTAGAGCTGCCAGCTGCTTCCTGAAGCACTTATTGAAATACAGCCGGAACAAAGGTAGGGTCAGGGATATTTAGCGTAATCAAATTATCCCTGCCTGATGAAATTATTTAGGCTGTTTTGCCTGGTGATATTGGTGATAGCTGGCTCAGTCATGTTATTGAGCAGTTGCCAGCAAACCCGCGATGTACGATTTTCTCCGTCGGCCAGCCTCGTGCCGACCACAATCACTCCCTTTAGTGCTTACCAGCAAGCGGTAGCAACGTGGCTTAGTGGACACCGTCATGCCACCGGCCCGGATAAACGCTGGGAAGTACAAATTAATACTCCTTTTGAATGTGGTGTCGGCAATACCAAAGGTGTCTTGTTTATCCATGGTCTGGGGGATTCGCCATATTTTTTTCAGGATGTTGCCCAACGCCTGTGTGACCAGGATGTGTGGGTTCGGGCAATATTGTTGCCCGGCCATGGCTCTAAGCCCGGCGATATGCTAAATGCCAGCTACGAATTATGGCAACAGGCCACGAATTTCCATGTTGATCAGTTTTCACATGAGGTTGATGAGCTATATTTGGCCGGATTTTCTACCGGCACTAATCTGGCCGTTGTGGCGGCAGGCCTTCGTGATGATATTGCCGGGTTACTACTGTTTTCGCCGGCATTTGAATCCCGCTTTGCGGTAACCTGGCTGGCGCCGTATTTAACCGGTACCTTCAGCTGGCCGAACGTAGAACCTGAAGATAACCCGACACGGTATAACTCCATGGCCATGCAGGGGTTTGCCGCCTATCAGAAAAGTGTTGATACGGTTCAGGCGTCATTACAGCAGCAACCGGTTTCTGTACCTGCGTTACTGGTGGTGCCAGAGGGCGATAGTGTGGTGGATGTGAACACCGTAGCTGAGCTTTACACGGCGTATTTTCGTCACCCTGCGAGTCAGCTGTTATGGTTGGGGGAAGAAGAGGGGGCGCCTGCTGACAGTCAGGTGCTTAGCATGCAAATACCGGCGCAGCGGATCGGGGCAGCCTCGCATATGAGTGTATTGTTTAGTGCAGCCAATCCCTTGTATGGGATCGGTGGAACTCAGAGAATTTGTGACAATGGTCAGGGCAGCAGTAAAACAAAGCGCTGTGAAGCGGGCGAGGAGGTCTGGTATGGCCCCTGGGGCTTAACCGAGGAAGGTAAGGTATTTGCCCGTCTTACTTACAATCCTTATTTCGACACCATGATTGATGCGATTGAGCAGCTGCTGGAGATAGACCCACAAAAGGTGGTAAAGGAGTAACTAATCACTGCAGTAAGAGTTGATCAATTGCCCGATTGGTTTATTTGTTGAAGCATGTAAATTGACCGTGATGATTTCTGGTTTTAATCATTGGACTAAACCGCTCCGCGGTAGTAGTGCCGCCCCCACCTCATT
>TARA_B100000963_G_scaffold242103_1_pt1 | contig 34514 bp, 34 predicted proteins | sample TARA_B100000963 | Tara Oceans TARA_B100000963 (sample SAMEA2622097) | marine metagenome | biome: marine biome (ENVO:00000447); feature: surface water layer (ENVO:00002042); material: "saline water (ENVO:00002010), including plankton (ENVO:xxxxxxxx)" | depth 5 m | reverse complement strand
GCCTAGCCAGAAAGCCTGACAGTCTTGCTGAGTGGGCAAACTTCTATGCGGATTGGTATTGGCTACTGTATGCCCGCTTGGCCGTCGTTGCAACGCCAGCACGATAAGCTGGCGTGCGATGAAGTTAAAGGTGGTTTTAGAACTGGCGTGTTACCAGCCCATTGCCTGGGTAATAAAGCGTTGTTTTATCACCGGAATAGCATCGGCCGTGCACATCCCCACGCCGCGGATGAGCTTTTTGAGCGGATGACTGCCACCAAACAGTTGTTTAAAGCTTTCCATGGCAGCAATCATCTTCACCGCTTCACTCTTACGGGCCCGTTCAAAAGCCCTTAACTGACGTGCCTGATGAAACGCTGCCTGCTCGGCGGCCAGCTTCTGCAGGCTGTCCGCCAACGCAAAAGCATCCTGTAAACCCAGGTTGGCGCCTTGCCCGGCTAAAGGATGGATCGTGTGGGCCGCATCACCAATAATAACCAGGCCATCGCTCAGCCACTGACGGGCATAGCGCATGGTTAACGGAAAGTGCATGCGCGCGCTTTCAACCCCGATTTCGCCCACGTCACCTTCAATAGCCACCTGCAGGGCTTTGGCGAAGTCACTGTTAGATAACGCCAGTAACTCGTCGGCTTGCTGACTGTTCTGCGACCAGACAATCGAGCACAGGTTGGGATCGCTTAAGGGTAACAAGGCCAGCGGGCCGGTTGGCGTAAACACCTGACGCGCCACTTTACCGTGAGGCGCTGCGGTTTTGATGGTTGCTACAATGGCGGTATGACCGTAATCCTTAAACGTCAGCGGAAAGTTGGCGTATTTACGAATCGCTGAATTAGCGCCATCGGCACCCACTAATAACCGGCAGGACACCACTTCGTCGCTGTCCAGCATAAGCATGGTTTCGGATTGTCCGGCTAACACTTTGGCAATACGGGTCGACGGTAACATTTGCACATTGGGCTGCTGACTCACTTGATGATGTAGTGCGTTAACCAGAGACTGGTTTTCAATGATATGCCCCAGTTCAGAGGTGCCCATTTCTTCACTGCTAAACTGGATCCGACCAAAACTATCCTGATCCCAAACCTGCATCTGCGTATAAGCACTCAGGCGTTGCTGGTCAAGATGCTGCCACACGCCCAGTTGCTCAAGCACCTGTTTATTGGCCGCGTTAAACGCAGATACCCGCAGTTCGGGCTGCTCTGAAAGAGGCTTGGCTATGGGAGTGGTGTCGATCAGAATAACCGACAGATCCGCCTCTTTCAGAGACCGGGCCAGTGCCAGTCCCACCATTCCTGCGCCAACAATTGCGATGTCCGCCTGATACATATTTTAAGTCCTGTATTCTTTGGATTTACTGTCCAAAACCCATGGTCTGACGAACAAACTTTTGCGACAGTCCGTCGCAAAACTCCATTGCCAGTAAGCCGACATTCCGCCCTGCCACCAGCGGTGCATACCGATTGGAGAACAGTCTTACCAGACCATCCGTTAAACCGATGGTAGTCGCTTTATCCTTTACTCTGCTTTGCCGGTATTGGTTTAACACCGCAAAAGCCCCCGGGTCCGCTGCACTTTCCAGAATATCGGCCAATGCCAGAACATCTCTGAGCCCGAGGTTAAAGCCCTGCCCTGCAATGGGATGTAACGCCTGTGCACCATTGCCAACCACCACGCAGCGATGGCCGGTAAATTCGCGGATCTGATTTAACACCAACGGGTAACTGTGACGGCTGCCCACCTTGTTAATCACGCCATGACGGTAGCCGATTTGCTGCTGCAACCGGCTAATAAATTGCGCCTGTGGCCACGCCAGGGCAGCTTCTGCCTCGTCGTGGCCGAGCGTCCAGACTAACGAGTAACAGTTAGCGTAATCACTGCTGTCATCTTCAGCAACGGGCAGCAGGGCCAGTGGCCCGTTTGGCGTAAAGCGTTCGTGGGCCCAGCCGTTATGCGGCTCACTTAATTGCACATTGGCAATAAGCGCAGACTGGCCGTAATCTTCGCTGCTACGTTTAAAGTTAAGTTTATCGGCAAGCTCAGAACGCCCGCCGTCAGCCAGCACCAGTAAACCGGCGGTTAACGTGTTGCCATTGCTGAGCTGTAGCTCGATGCTTTCGGCAGTCTGGTTAACTTCATCAACCGTTACGCCTTCCAATACGCTGAGTTCTGGTAACCCGGCGGGAAAAAGCTGCTGGCCGAGAGCCTGAATGCCTACTACCTGACCAAAACTTTGCACCTGATAATCGCTGGCGTGCAGTCGGGTCTGGCCAATAAATCCCTGATCAGACACTAATATATGTTCGATGGGCGTAGCGAAGGCTTTTTTAAGATCGATACCCAGCTCACATAGCGCCTGTTCGGTGCGTTTTGCCAGTGCTATTACCCTGGCATCAAACCCCGGATGGCTGTGCGGGTCCTGGCTAAACTGGTTGGCGTCGATTAGGGTAACGCTGTGGCGCCCCTGCCTGACCAGCAAACGCGCCAACGCAGAGCCCACGGCTCCGCCACCCACAATCACAATATCTGACTGGTTATTATTTGCCACTGACTGTGTCTAATCCTTCTACGGGCAATTGGCCTCGGCCATTAAGGCTTCAATGTCTGTAATGGTTTTCGGCACGTCACCCGTTAACATCTGGTAACCCTCACCAGTAATAACGATATTATCTTCAATTCGGATCCCTATGCCGCGATACGGCTCGGGAATATCGTCTTCTGCCGGTATGTAAACCCCCGGCTCAACGGTAATCACCATACCGGCAACCAGCTCTCTGGGCTGGCCGTCCTGCAGGTAATCCCCAACATCATGGACGTCGAGGCCAAGATAATGCCCCAGGCCATGCATAAAAAAGCGTCGCCAGCTTTTACTGGCCAGTGCTTGTTCCGGGCTTTCTTGCAATAAGCCTAATTCGCACAAACCACGGCAAATCACCTCAATGACCACTTCAGTCACAGCCGGTAAGGTTACCCCGGCTCTTAGTTGCTCCAGAGCGGCCAGTTGCGCATCGAGTACCAACTGGTACACCCTGGCCTGCGCAGGAGTAAATTTGCCATTAACCGGAAACGTACGGGTGATATCGGCAGCATAGCCGTGAAATTCGGCCCCTGCATCGATCAGGATCAAAGAACCATCCGCTATTTGCTGGTTATTTTCGGTGTAATGCAGAATACAGGCGTTCTCGCCCCCACCCACAATGGTGCCGTAAGCGGGTTGCCGGGCACCGGCCATGGCAAACTCGTGATGTAATTCGGCTTCAAGCTGATATTCGTAACAGCCCGGCGAGGCAAACTGCATTGCCCGGCGGTGAGCCCGGGCTGATATTTCGGCTGCCTGGCCCATTACGGCAATTTCGTCGCGCGATTTAAGCAGCCGCATTTCGTGAATTAACGGCCGGCAGTCAATCAGCGCAGTGGGCGCTAAGCTTTGTTTCGGCGTTTTGCGCAGGGCATCGAGTACGGCAAATAACGCCTCATCGGCAAAGGCAAATTCACCCTGCGGGAAAAAGACCTGTTGATGGCCTTCGAGCCATTCGGACAGCACCTCACGCAACATATCGGTGGGATAAGCTTCATCCAGATTGAACGTTTCAAGCGCCTGCTCCGGGCCCAGGCGTCTGCCGTGCCATATTTCAAGCTGTGGTTCTTTAGGCTGACACACCATAGCCCGATAATCACCTGCAAAGCGCTCGTGATTAGATAGCAACAGCCAGGCGTCGGGTTCGTTAAAACCGGTGAGATACCAGAAATCGCTGTTTTGTCGAAACACATATTCGGTGTCACGGCTGCGGGTAACCAGTTGCGCTGCCGGCAGCACCAACACGCTCGATGGCGGTAACTGACGCAGCAGGCGCGTTTGGCGCTGGCGAAATTGTTTTACCGTAACCATTAATGTACAGAAGGCGAGTCTTGCTGGTCGTCGAGCAGTGACTGACCCAGTTCGTTAAAACACAGCAGTGCAGAAATGCGCACGTATTCCACCACCTCGTGCAGGGCTTGCTCTGACTCTTCATCATCATTCATGGGTTCTTCCATGCGAGCGATGTCTGAGAAATCCTCCAGTGCTTCGCGTACCTCATCAGAGCAATTGCTGAGCTTTTGCTGATACAAACCAAACCCGGCCATAAATCCCTGAACCCAGTTAATCAGCGCCAGACCGCGGTCGTTTATTGGCTGATTATCGTCGGGCAGCATCAGGCGTAAAGCAAACTGGCCATCCACCAGTTGCTGGCAGGTTTCGTTAAACAGGTTTTGCAATTGCGAAATCACCGGCGCAGCCAACGGTAGCCCCTGGTTCATGGTATCCTGCAACACCACCAGCCATTGCTGCTCACTCAGTGACATACCGCCACACAACATACCGCACATCATGCCGTGGATTTCAGCGCCATGCACAACCATCTCGTTATCGGCAAGGCATTGGGTTAAAGAATCGAATTCAGTGGACATAGGGTATTCCATAAACAATTTGGCCAATGCTAACAAATGCACTGGTTTAAATCCAAAACTCCCGCTTATATAAAAAGCGGGCGGGTTAAATAAACAGCTAAGCGGATACAAAGTAAGCATTTGAATATCATATGTCGTATCGTGTCTGGCAGTTCAGGGCTGATTCTACTATGATCACTTTTCGCAAGTTATTCATCACAGACTTGCATAGCGACACAGAGGGCGTAAACTTACTCCCTTGAACTCGCTAACAACAATGTCTCCTGGAGTGTTTGCCAGTCTATTCATGTCCCTGGCCGATGCTATTTACCAAGGAAGTTGACTTGTTACTATTGAGCAAGCTCGGCTCGTACCGAGAAGCCTACGGTGATAATGATGCTTCCGCCCTGAACTTTTCGGTTCTAGGGCGAACAATAGACAGCGGCACTTTGGGAGACGCCATTTATCGACGGAATTAATAATGGCAATAATAAACTTTGGATCGGTAAATATTGACCATGTCTACCAGGTCGACCACTTCGTTCAACCCGGCGAAACTATCGCATCAACTAATTACCAGCAATTACTTGGCGGCAAAGGAGCCAACCAGTCAATCGCTCTGGCGGCAGCCGGCGCAGAAGTTCGCCATGTCGGCAAGGTAAATCAGTCAGACAGCGCCTTTAAGCAAACACTGATTAAGCACGGTATTGACTGCCAGTTTTTGCAATGTGTGGAGGCGCCTTCCGGCCACGCCATTATTCAGGTTACCCCCTCAGGCGAAAACGCCATTGTACTGTTTGGCGGCGCCAATCAGGAAATCGGCAGTAAAGAGATTATGCATGCGCTGGATAAAGCCCGGCCGTCAGACTGGGTATTAACGCAGAACGAAACCAGCGGCCTGGCCGAAACGCTTCAGCAAGCCAAACAAAAGCATATTAAAGTGGCTTTTAACCCGGCACCAATGAGTGAATCGGTGAAGTCTCTGCCCCATGAATGCATCGACCTGCTGATCGTCAACGAAGTAGAAGCGGCTGAGCTTTCCGGCGAGCGGGAACTCGATGCTATTATTGAACACTATAAAACTCAGTGGTCACATGCTGAGGTTATCATTACACTGGGTAAAGCCGGTGTGATTATGCTTAAGAATCAACAAACCATTCAGGTCGACGCTTTTGTAGTGGATGCAGTAGATACCACCGCAGCCGGCGATACCTTTATCGGCTATTTTTTAGCGGCTTACAGTCAGCACGCGGATGCCCGTCAGGCATTAAAACGGGCCTGCGCGGCATCAGCCATTTCCGTCACCCGGGCTGGCGCGGCTCAGTCGATCCCCGAAGCCAAAGAAGTGGATCGCTTTTTAGCGAAACACACCGGGTAAACGGCAGAGTAAAAAGCATTAATTGAGAATACTATGACGCACAAAATTATTATCGACACGGATCCGGGCATCGACGATGCTATGGCGATCTTTTTTGCCTTTCAGTCACCTGAAATTGACGTACTTGGCCTGACCACTGTGTATGGCAACATTCCGGTTAGCATGTCGGCCCGCAACGCACTCACATTATGTGATATCGCTGGCCGCCAGGACGTACCGGTTACAAAAGGTGTCGCGTTACCCTGGGTAGGCCCCGAGTCTGATTACGCGCACTTTGTGCACGGCGACGACGGCTTCGGTAACATCGATTACCCACCTTCAACCCGCGAGGTTGACCCTCGTAGCTCGGCCGAATTCATTGTTGAAATGGCCCGCAAGCACCCAGGCGAGATTACCCTGGTAGCCATTGGTCCGTTAGGCAATATTGCCCTGGCGCTGCGCCTGGAACCTGAATTACCAAAACTGGTAAAAGGGATCAGCATTATGGGTGGTGCCGCTTTTGTACCCGGTAATGTTACGCCGGTAGCGGAAGCGAACATCTGGAACGACGCCCACGCGGCTGACATTGTTTTCTCAGCCGACTGGGAAGTTAAAATGTTTGGTCTGGACGTTACCCTGTTTGCCCCAACCGACCCGAAATTTGTTGATATTCTGGCCGAGAAAAATCCGGTGATGGGTGGCTTTATGCAAAAAGCATCACAGTTCTACATTGATTTTTACTCGCAAAATCGCGACGAAAAAGTGTGCTTTTTCCACGACGCCTTCCCGATTGCGCATTTGGTGAAGCCGGAACTGTTTGAGTTTACCCGTGGCAACATTCGCGTATCTACCGACGAATTAAACCGGGGCCAGACTGTAGTCGCCAAGCCTGGCACCACCGCCAGCCCGCTCTGGACCGAAGCAAAATTTGTGCAGGCCGCTACCGGCGTGAAACACGACGAGCTTTTCCAGCTGTTTATCGACACTTACGCTCTGTAAAGTATTACGCCCTGCCACCTGGCGGGGCATTTTATTCCGCCTATGACTAACACCAAGCCATTAACCCGCCGGGCACTGCGCCAATCACTGCGCGCTCAGCGCAATGCCTTAAGCCCCGGCCAGCAAAGTGAAGCAGCTCGTTTACTCAGTGAGCAGATTCAGTCGATTATTACCCGGCCGAATAGCACCGTAGCGGGGTATCTGGCTAACGACGGTGAAATTGATTTAACATCCACCATAAAAGCTTGCCAGCAAAATGGTGTAGTTACACTACCTGTGTTACACCCGTTTACCGGTAAGCATCTGCTGTTTCAGACCTTTACTGAGCAGACAAAAATGACTTTAAATCGCTTCGGGATAAGCGAACCTGCCCCCAACAGCACGGCTATCCGCTTGCTAAGCCAACACCAGTTGCTGCTAATGCCATTAGTTGGATTTGATGCTCAGGGTAATCGTTTGGGTATGGGCGGCGGCTTTTACGATCGCACTCTGGCCAATATTAACACCCTGGATAACCGACCTACCCTGGTTGGCGTTGCCCACGATTGCCAGCAGGTTGATGAATTACCCATTGAGCCCTGGGATGTGCCATTGGATCTTATCGTTACCCCAACGCAAATCATCTCCACCCGCTGATCCAGCTTATACGCTCTTCATTTCCTGCCGTGATATTCAGTTTTTAACGCCGGCGGATCCTATAATTCCCTATGCGAAGTGAGGCAAATTCGGCTAAAATACCGCCTCTTTTTTTCAGCGGGTATTAGCATGGATCAGAACGCGAAAAAGCAGGCCGTTGGCCGCGCTGCAATTAAATATGTTGAGCCAGACACCATTATTGGCGTTGGTACGGGCTCTACCGTTAACTATTTCATCGACGCACTGGCCGATATTAAACATCAGATTGCTGGTGCAGTATCAAGCTCGGTCGCTTCCACTGAGCGCTTAAAAGCGCTGGGCATAGACGTATTTGAACTCAATGAAGTCGACAGCCTGTCTATTTATGTTGATGGCGCTGATGAAGTTACCGAACACAAGCACATGATCAAAGGTGGTGGCGCGGCACTAACTCAGGAAAAAATCGTTTCTGCAGTCGCTAAAACCTTTGTGTGTATCGTGGATAACAGCAAAGAAGTGGGCGTGCTGGGTAAGTTTCCCTTACCGGTAGAAGTGATCCCCATGGCACGTTCTTATGTGGCCCGCGAACTGGTAAAGCTGGGCGGCGATCCGGTTTACCGCGACGGTGTGGTCACTGATAACGGCAACGTGATCCTGGACGTGCACAACCTGGAAATCCTTAACCCGGTAGAGTTAGAAAAAGCCATTAATAATATCCCTGGAGTGGTAACTAACGGGATCTTTGCTTTACGTGGCGCTGATATTGTGCTGGTTGCTACCGACGAAGGTGTAGTAACACGGTAATAAATCCATCAGACACTACTGGATAAGCCCTAGCAAAACCGCCGGGGCCAGACATGGCTAAAAACGACCAATTCGTTCCTAGATATTCCAAAGTGATGCAACAAAGCACTTTGTTCTACCCGGGAGTTTATGGTACTTTACCCGTATAGACGTCCAGATGTCTCAAAAAATTCCCTGACTGAGAGCGATGTAATGAGCAAATTTTCACTATCAAAAGATAAAATTAAGATCTTGCTGCTGGAAGGTGTGCACAAAAGTGCCCTGGAAACCCTGCAGTCTAATGGTTATACCAACATCGAGTATTTAAAAACCTCGTTACCGGAAGATGAACTCATCGAAAAGATGAAAGACGTTCATTTTGTGGGAATTCGCTCTCGTACTCATATTACCGAGGCTGTGGTTGAAGCGGCCAGCAAACTGGTAGCGGTAGGCTGCTTTTGTATCGGTACTAACCAGGTAGACCTGAAAGCTACCCAGGCCCGCGGTATTCCGGTATTTAACGCACCGTTCTCGAACACCCGCTCGGTAGCAGAGCTGGTGCTGGGTCAGTTGATCCTGTTACTGCGTCGGGTGCCTCAGAAAAATGCTCAGGCGCATCGTGGCGGCTGGGACAAGAGTGCAGAAGGCTCTTATGAAGCCCGTGGTAAAACACTCGGTATCATCGGTTATGGGCACATTGGTACCCAGCTGTCTATTCTGGCTGAACACCTGGGTATGCGCGTGCGCTTCTTCGATATTGAAGACAAACTGGTACTGGGTAATTCCGAACAGGTCAAATCAATGGATGACCTGCTCGCTATGTCAGACGTAGTTTCTCTGCACGTACCGGAAACGCCGGAAACCAAAGACATGATTGGCAAGGCGCAATTGGCTAAAATGAAAAAAGGCGGTATTTTAATTAATGCCTCACGCGGTACCGTGGTCGACATCGATGCGTTAACTGAAGCGCTGGCGTCTGGTCACATCGGTGGTGCTGCTATCGACGTATTCCCGGTAGAGCCTAAGTCGAACAATGAAGAATTTGAATCACCACTGCGTCAGTTCGACAATGTTATCCTTACTCCACACGTGGGCGGCAGCACCCAGGAAGCACAGCAAAACATCGGCATCGAAGTGGCTGGCAAACTGGCTAAGTACAGCGATAACGGCTCTACTCTGTCTGCGGTTAACTTCCCGGAAGTATCGCTGCCAGAAAACGTGAAGCGCTCTCGCTTGCTGCATATCCACGAAAACCGCCCTGGCGTATTAACCCAAATCAACCAGGCATTTGCAGCCAAAGGCATCAACATTGAAGCGCAGTACCTGCAAACCAATGCCGATATTGGTTACGTGGTTATCGACGTGGAAGCCGACAAAGCCGAAGACGCTCTGTCTGAATTAATGCAGATCAACGGAACTATCAAAACCCGCGTACTGCACTAATCAGACTTCACCGAATAGCTTATCCAAAAGGCTGTCTTCATTAAGACGGCCTTTTTTATGGGTAATGCAACGGCATCAAAACCGACTGTCGTACCGCTCAGGAGATCCCCGCTCAAACGCATGCGGGGATGACGAAGGAAGTGCATGCGGGGATGACGGTCGTTGCAACATGCGCGGATGACGGGAGTTTTTAGCATAGCTAAAAGGGCTTACAAGGTTGTTTAACATGAATTAAAACAGCCACAATAATTCCGTCTTCCCGGAATTTGTGCAGCAAATATCCGGGATCTCCCTATAAAGCTCAAGTTTATCACCGCAGTCAATTCGACCGCTCTTAACCTGTTCGGTTATTGCGAACTATTGATAAACAAAAAGCTTCAGGTAATCCGTAGGCTTGTCACGGACGACGAGCCAGGGGCAGCGCGGGCAGGACGCCCGCTCTGCTCGTTAGGTTTGCCCTTTTTGTTTCTCAATAGGCTTTTTCGCAATTTAGAACTGAGCGACGCTGTTATGAAGAGCCTAAGGGGTGGCCTCACTGCCACCCCTGGTCGTCGTCGGCGACCCGACAAAATGTGGATATAACCTTAGCTTTTTATAAGGATGTATCGGATGAGTCAACCTGCTCAGGAGATCCCCGCTCAAAAGCATGCGGGGATGACGAAGGAGGTGAATGCGAAGATGACATAGGAGGTGCATGCAGGGATGACCGAAATTTTTAGCCGCGTATTGATACCCTTTCTTACACAAACAACAAAGGCTGTCTTTAAAACAGCCTTAGCAATTAAACTCAACGGTAGAGTCGAATGAGCCCTATGCTTAAAAGAAGTTGTAAACCAGGGTAACCGCAGTTTCGGTATCCAGTTTTTCAACGCCTTCCGCAACATTGCTGTTGTGGTCCAGACGTAAAGAGACCTTCATTGATAAAGAGCCGCTGATAGTTGCAGTTAACGCTGACTCGGCACGTGATTTGGTGTTTTCAGAACCCACCTCGGTACTCGCTGTTTGGGTAAACTTAGCCGTATCAGAGATAAACCATTTAAACGCTGCTGAGCCACGAACAATGAAACTGTCATTGTCTACACCTGCTTGCGTCTCAGCCCACGAGTAACCCGGACCGACACTGTATTCAAAAGCAGTCTTTTCCGTTTTCCACATCTTTTGTGACCAACCGCCGGCCAGTGTTGCCTGATAGGCGAAGTTACTGAAACGGTCATCTTCATAAGAAGAGAACACGAATAAACGGTGATCAGGATTTTCTAATTTGTAGTTACCCTGCGCCGAGGCGAAGAATTTCTGTGCCGAGGTTCGCTCTACTTCTTCGTCGTCCTGAACAACCGTTTCCTGTTTGTAAAGACCTTCTATTTGATAATCATTACTCCAGTTTTCAAGTTCTTGCTGAGCCGTAATACCAGCAGTGGCAGAAGAGGTTTCGGTGTTACCCGTAGTCACTATCAACCCAAACTCGCCATCCATGGTAAATGGCTTTGGTTCATCCTGAGCAATAGCGCTGGCAGCAACGCAGGTACCGGCGATGGCAAGTAGTAGTTTTTTCATGCGGGGGGTTCCTAAATAAATTCAAATCCTGTTCGCCAAGTCTGAGGGGAGAAGACTCGCTCAATGGCTAGAAACCGCTATGTTAAAGCATCTCAGAGCAAAATCAATTCATCACGAGGACTAAATTCAGAAAAAACGGTAGACAATAGTCACGGCCGTTTCGGTGTTTAATGACTGCGCATTATTCACCGGGCTGGTGTTATGTTGCATAATGAATGAAAATTTTAGCGCCAGTGATTCAAATAAATTAGCGCTCAAGGATGTCTCGGTACGCGACTTGATGTTTTCATCACCCGCTTCCATCGAGACAAACTGACGAAGTTTAGCCCCGGTAGGCCAGATGTAGTGATATTCTGCCGACGCCCGGACAATTAACCCATCAACCTGATCGGCCCGCTCACCGTTATCGAATTTAGCAAAGGCATAACCCGGCCCCACACTGTAGCGAAAGTCGCTGATTTCATTCTGCCACATTAGTTGTGACCAACCGGCTGCGATGGATGAACGGTAGTCGTAACCATTAAAACGATCATCTTCGTAATCGCCATAAACGAACAACCGACGGTTTTCCTGTGTCAGTTTGTAGTCGGATTGGGCGTAGGTATACAGTCGCTGTGCAGTGGTTTGATTGACCAAACTGTCGTCCACAGTTACTTCGGTTTCCTTATACAGGAACTCTACCCAGTAGTTATTCGAGAAGCGTTTGGTTTCGTGCTCGGATTTAAGACTGCTTTTAATTGAGGTCGCGTTGGTATTCCCCGAGGCAAATATCACCCCAAGTTCACCGTCGAGCGTAAACTTATCCTTTTGATCTTCGTCGTACTCGACGAAGTCGGCATGATACAACGTACTGATCAAATCTTTATCAGCGCCGGATGCCGACATACAAAACAGCGCCAGAACAAGTGGCGCTGCCTTTGCTAAAAATTGATGTAACATGGAAGCAGTTTTTATGTTTTGTTTTTATTGCCTAAGGAGCGTTTACAAAACTGACACTGCTACCTTGTTAGTTTCTTTTTGGGCAAACAGTTTGGCGTTTTGTAACACTTCGTCGTCTAGCGGCAACAACCGCACCATGTCGGGTGATATAATATCCAACTCCGGATACCGTTCCCGCTGATAATGAGCCGTTGACAGCCGTATTGCACAGGTTAACAAAGACACGTCTAAGTCGCTAGCCAATTTGACCCGATTGTGGGCAAATTTAACCGGATAAAACAACGGCATAGGCAGCTTCCACTGTTCCATAATTGAACCACTGCATTCAGTAAATAAAAATCCGAAGTGAGCCACCTGGCGATCCCAGGGTGTACCCGGTGAATCATCTTTCGCATACTGTTGATATTTCTCAGGTTCACACTTTGCAATCACCAGTTCACTCAGGTTCTGCAAAATTCCCATAACAAAAAAACGGTCGCTGCCACGCACATTCATGTCTTTGGCGAGGTATTTTGCCAGCATGCCGGTAAATACCGACTGCTCCCAGTGTTTATCAACAATCAGGCACTGGTTGTCAAAATGCTTAAAGGCGATATTCGCGGTTTCGGCGAGCACCAGGTTATACAACGCCTCTCCACCAATAACGCTAACCGCTTTGGTGATGGATTCTATTTGCGAAGGGAAGCGGAACAGTGCACTGTTAGCCAGACGAAGTAATTTAGCGGTAAGTGAAGGATCGATGCTGATGAGCGCGGCGATGTCGTCCATATCTGAGCGCGGATCGTCCAGCACATTACGTAACCGTAAACAGATGTCCGGTAACGTAAAGGATTGCGTTGCGTATTCAATAAATTGATTCATTACCCTGTGACCTTTCCTCGATCATAAATTAAGTATATCAGAGCGTTAAAACCTCGCTGCGTTATTTGTCAGGCTCACCACCAAACAAATCCTGTTGCAACGGCTGCGTATCGGATTGGTTATTTGATTGTGACTTACGGCGTTGATAATAGCGCTTACGTCGCTTACAGGCATCGAGTATTACGCGTCGCGTGCCGTCATCAATATGTAACCAGTACAGCCGCTCTTCGCGGGAGCGAAAGCAGCCCTGACAATACCCTTTTGGCCCACTTTGACAAACGCCAATACACGGACTCGGGATAGTAAAAAACTCAAGCTGAGCTGGCTGCTTGTCGTCTGCCATGGTTACAGAATTTAATAATCAATATTATTAGCTTAGCACGCCTTCACAGGCGTAAAGTATAGTTTTTAATCAGTTAGTGTATATTCAATGGTAGAGACTACGCGCACCTGTTTGATGTGGGGGTGCTGGCTATCCCTTTCAAAAATAGAAAACTGGCCCTGATTTGCCCGTTTGATTTTACCCAGTTGACTGTTGGAATCATCGGCAAACTTCTCTGCCACTTCACGGGCGTTAATGGTTGCTTCCTCTATCATTTCGGGTTTTACTTCGTTTAACCGGGTAAATATAAACTCTGTACGGGCATTATAGTTTTCGGTACTCAGTGCTACGCCCTGCCCGAGCAAATCAGATAAGTTTTGCTGCACACTGCGTACTTTCATCACATCGGCAGAATACACTGTCACCGTTTGCGTGCCGCTGTAGCGAAACTTTACGCCATTATTGCTGCCATAACGCTGGGCCAGCTTATCAGTCACCTCAGGCAGTCCTACGGTAATCTCCGCAAGATCTATACCTTGTAGAATAAGATAAGCTTTTACCTTCTCGCTATTAGCCGACATGGTGTTGTATAACGATGTGAGGTCATTGCCGGCTTCAACAAACTGTAGTGGCCAAATCACTTTATCAGCCACATACTCACGCTCAGACAAGCCCTTTACCACAACCGAGCGCTCCCACTGTTTGGCTTCGATTAACGCATTACCGCCCAGGCCTCCGAGTGCTGCTGCGCCGAAGAAGATACCCAGAGCCAATATTCCGGCAGCACCTTTATCCATGTTATGTCCTTTTGATTATGATTGATTACGCCACTCACTATAAAAAGACATTATGGCAAAATCTGGTCGTTCTAGCGATGATTCAGGGCGATTCAGCGGGCATACTGAACGGTTTAAGTCAGCTAACCTGCTCAGCAGATACCGACTCTGATCCCGTCTGCAGGAAGCCGCTTGCGTCTATCCGGTATCTCCTAATCTGTCATGGTGCGGTTAAAACAATAAACGAAAAATAATAGCTTGAGTCAATCTGCTCAGTAGATCCCCGCTCAAAAGCCTGCGGGGATGACGGAGATATCGGATGCGGGGATGACGAGGGAGGAGCATGCGGGGATGACGGGCTTAATTTAGCCCGGTGACGATTATTTCTTAGCCCACCTATCCTGTCATGCCGGAAGCCGCTTGCGGCTATCCGGTATCTCCTTGCAATGTCCAGGTTTAACACCGCAGTCAATTCGGCTGCTTTACCTGTTCGGTTATTGCGAACTATTGATAAACAAAAAGTTTCAGGTAATCCGTAGGCTCGTCACGGACGACGAGCCAGGGCAGCGCGGGCAGGACGCCCGCTCTGCTCGTTAGGGTTGCCCTTTTTGTTTCTCAATAGGCTTTTTCGCAATTTAGAACTGAGAGGGGTCCAGGGGGGGCCTCACTGCCACCCCTGGTCGTCGTCGGCGACCCGACAAAATGTCAATTATTCTTAGCTAATTAACTGTCTCGATTAGTTTAGACAACCTGGTCAGGAGATCCCCGCTCAAAAGCTTGCGGGGATGACAGTATTTTTTTGCGGGGATGGCGGGATAATTAATACCGGATCAAAGCCCACACTCCCCGTCTTCCCGGAAGTTTCGTAGAAACTATCCGGGATCTCCCAATATGTTATTGGCTTTTTGATGAGGCAAACAAAAAAGGTTGTCTACAGTGAGACAGCCTTTTCAATATTCTTTTGTCCGAACAGTCAGACTGTTCAGGAGATCCCGGTCTTCGCTGAGCGAAACCGGGACGAAGAAACGCTTTAGCAGGAGGTCCCGGATATCGCCGTTGGCGATTCCGGGACTAAAAAACGCTTTAGCGTTTTTTAGCCTTAGGGTTCGGCAGATCAGTGATGCTGCCTTCGAAGATTTCAGACGCCAGACCGATTGACTCGTTCAGCGTTGGGTGAGCGTGAATAGTCAGCGCTACGTCTTCGGCATCAGCGCCCATTTCGATGGCTAAGCCGATTTCGCCCAGCATCTCACCAGCGTTAGTACCAATCATGGCACCACCGATTACACGGCCAGAGTCTTTGTCGAAAATCATTTTGGTCATACCGTCGGTGGCATCAGAGGCAATCGCTCGACCCGAAGCAGCCCATGGGAACGTCGCTGTTTCATAGCTTACGCCCTGCTCTTTCGCTTCTTTCTCGGTTAAACCAACCCAAGCCACTTCTGGCTCAGTGTAGGCTACTGAAGGAATGCAACGCGGATCGAAGAAGTGCTTCTTACCAGCGATGTTCTCGGCAGCCACATGGCCTTCGTGAACCGCTTTGTGGGCCAGCATAGGCTGACCAACCAGGTCGCCAATCGCGTAGATGTGGCCAACGTTGGTTTTCATTTGCTTATCAACAGAGATAAAGCCGCGCTCGTCAACTTTAACGCCTGCTTTGTCTGCAGCAACCAGGCCACCGTTTGGCTTACGGCCAACCGCTACCAGTACCTTGTCGTAACGTACTGGCTCAGCCGGTGCGTTTTTACCTTCAAAGCTTACGTACAGGCCATCGTCTTTGGCTTCAACGCCGGTAACCTTAGTTTCCAGCATGATGTTGAATTTTTCTTTGTAGGTCTTCATGAAGACCTTCATGATGTCTTTATCGGCAGCCGGGATTAACTGGTCGAGGAACTCTACCACGTCAATGTTTGAACCCAGAGCTTCGTATACCGTCCCCATTTCCAGGCCGATGATACCACCGCCCAGTACCAGCATTTTTTCCGGAATGTCTTTCATTTCCAGCGCGCCGGTTGAGTCGATTACGCGGTCGTCTTCAGGAATGAACGGCAGTGATACCGGCTCAGAACCTGCGGCGATAATGGCGTTTTCGAAAGAGATGGTGGTTTTACCGTCTTTGCCTTCTACTTCCAGGGTGTTAGCACCGGTAAATTTACCGTAGCCCTGAACGTGCTTAACTTTACGCATTTTAGACATACCTGCCAGACCTTTGGTCAGCTGGCCAACTACGCCGTCTTTGTATGCGCGGATTTTATCCAGGTCGATTTCAGGTTCGCCGAATGATACACCGTGGCTGGCCAGGTGCTTGGCTTCTTTCATCACTTTAGCAACGTGCAGCAGGGCTTTGGAAGGAATACATCCCACGTTCAAGCATACACCACCAAGGGTTTCTCTGGCGTCAACCAGAACTGTTTCAATCCCCATATCAGCTGCGCGGAAGGCTGCTGAATAGCCGCCGGGGCCGGCGCCTAGTACCACTAACTGCGTTTTAATTTCGCTCATCGTGACCTCAAATCTGTCCTGTTTCTATACGAATGTAAGTGTCTGAATTGTAACTAGCTGCGTCACAGCAGTAAAGGTAAACTCTCTAATTCAGATTACGATTCGCCCTGCACGAAGCAGGGCGAACAATGATTTACAGAATTAACTGGCGTAAATCTTCCAGTACTGACTTCAAGTGTACAGCAAACCTTGCTGCGACCGCGCCGTCAATAACACGATGGTCGTATGACAACGATAAAGGTACGGTCAGGCGAGGTTCAAACTCTTTACCATTCCACTTCGGTTTGATGTCAGATTTCGATACCCCAAGGATAGCGACATCCGGTGCGTTTACAATTGGCGTAAACGCAGTACCACCAATACCACCTAAGCTTGAGATGGTGAAGCAGCTGCCCTGCATGTCGGCAGCTTTAAGCTTACCGTCGCGGGCCTTTTTACTGATTTCCATCAGCTCTTCGGAAATTTCGTAAATGCCTTTCTTATCAACATCACGCACTACCGGTACCACCAGGCCTCCCGGAGTATCCACAGCAATACCAATGTGGATGTACTTCTTCTGGATCAGGGTATCACCTGATTCACCCAGTGAGGTGTTAAAGATTGGATACGCACGCAGTGCATCGGCCGCCGCTTTCATCATAAACACCAGCGGAGTGATTTTTACGCCCAGCTTGCGCTTTTCAGCAATGGCATTCTGCTCTTTACGGAACGCTTCCAGATCGGTGATATCCGCTTCTTCAAACTGCGTTACGTGTGGGATAGTTACCCAGTTGCGATGCAGGTTCGGGCCGGAAATCTTCTGGATACGGGTCAGCGGCTTCTCTTCAATTTCACCAAACTTAGCAAAATCAACTTTTGGCTGTGCCAGTACCTGCAGGCCACCACCGTTACCACCAGCAGCTGGTGCTGTGGTACGCGGACGAGACAGCTCTTCTTTCACATAGGCCTGAACGTCTTCTTTAAGAATACGGTTCTTCGGACCACTGCCTGGTACTTCTGATAAATCCACACCAAACTCACGGGCAAGACGACGCACCGATGGTGAGGCGTGCACTTTACCTGTTTTTGGCTTGGTACCGGCCGAAGGATGATGCGGCACAGGGGCTTTTTTCGGTTCTGCAGGCTTGCTGGCAGCTGGTGCGCTATCCGCTTTAGGCGCAGACGCAGCACTTTCTGACTTAGCAGGCGCTGGTTTGGCGCTACCTGCCACTTTCAGCATACATACCTTGTCGCCTTTCGACACTTTGTCACCGGATTTAACCAGTAACTTGGTAACCACACCTTCTTTCGGCGACGGTACATCCATAGTAGCTTTATCGGTCTCAAGAGTGATAAGACCGTCTTCAACCGCTACGGTATCGCCTTCGGCTACCAGGATTTCGATAACATCAACGTCTGATGCATCGCCAATGTCTGGTACGGTGACTTCAATTTCTTCTTCACCTGCCGGCTCTTCAGCAGCCGCTTCGGGTGCAGACTCGGCGGCAGGTGCAGATTCGGCTTTTTCAGCCGGAGCACTGTCTGAGCTGCCCGAACCGGCAACTTCAAGCAGTAATACCAGTGAACCTTCGCTTACCTTATCGCCCTCTTTTACCTTCACCTCAACCACTTTACCGGCCTGTGGGCTCGGTACATCCATGGTTGCTTTGTCGGTTTCAAGGGTGATCAGGCCATCTTCGGCTTCAACAGTATCGCCTGCGCTGACCAGAATTTCGATAACGTCTACGTCAGCAGAATCGCCAATATCCGGTACCGTTACTTCAATAGTTTCGCTACCGCCACTGCTTTGCTCGGCAGCCGGCTTTTGTTCGGCTGCCGGCGCTGATTCTTCTTTAGCAGCTGAGGCTTCTTCCACTTTTTCTTCCTGAACCGGAGCTTCTGCGGCATCGCCGCCAGCGACTTCCAGCTTGGCCAGTAAGTCGTTGTGGCTGATTTTATCACCCACTTTTACGCACAGCTCTTTGAGCGTACCGGCAAAAGGTGCTGGTACGTCCATGCTGGCTTTGTCACTTTCAACTGTTACCAGGGCGTCTTCGGCTTCAACCGAATCGCCTGGTGATACGCACAGTTCAATGACTTCAACTTCATCTTCACCTAAATCCGGTACTAATACGTCTTTAATGTCTGACATCGTTTGCAGTCTCCCTGAGCTTATGCGAACAGCGGGTTAATTTTGTCCGGGTCAATACCCAGATCCTGCATGGCTTTATTGAGCGTTTTACCATCCAGTTCGCCTTGTTTATACAGCTCGTAAAGGGCTGCAAAAGTCACGTACTCCGCATCCACCTCAAAGTGACGACGCAAGTTAGCGCGGCTGTCTGAACGACCAAAACCATCGGTACCCAGTACACGGTAAGCACCTGGTACATAAGCACGCACCTGTTCACCATAGTTCTTGATGTAATCGGTAGCGGTAATAGTCGGGCCATCAAAGCCTTCGTTAAGGACTTCAGTGATAAACGGCACTTTGGCATCCGCATCCGGGTGATACATGTTGAAGCGGTCACACTCCTGACCGTCACGGGCAAGCTCGTTGAAAGATGGTACTGAGTACACTTCAACCGCTACACCGTAGTCGTCATGCAGCTTGTTAGCCGCGGTACGAACCTGCTCTAAAATGGTACCAGAGCCCAGCAGTTTCACTTTCTTCTTAGCGTTGCTGCGGCCAATGGTTTCTAACTTGTAGATACCTTTGATAATGCCTTCTTCAACGCCCTTAGGCATAGCTGGCTGCTGGTAGTTTTCGTTCATTACGGTGAGGTAATAGAATACGTCTTCCTGCTCTTCGAGCATTCTGCGCAGACCGTCCTGAACAATCACAGCAACTTCGTAGCCGTAGGTTGGATCGTAGCTTACACAGTTAGGAATAAGCGCCGCCTGGGTATGGCTGTGGCCATCCTGGTGCTGCAGACCTTCACCATTAAGCGTTGTACGACCAGCTGTACCGCCTACTAAGAAACCACGGGTCTGGCTATCACCAGCGGCCCAGGCTAAATCACCCACACGCTGGAAACCAAACATAGAGTAGTAAATGTAGAACGGCACCATTGGCAGATCGTTGGTGCTGTAAGAGGTACCGGCTGATAACCATGACGCCATGGCACCCAGCTCGTTGATACCTTCCTGCAGTACCTGACCTTTCTGGTCTTCACGGTAGTAAGCTACCTGATCGGAATCCTGCGGCTCGTATTTCTGCCCCTGGCTTGAGTAAATACCTACCTGACGGAACAGGCCTTCCATACCAAAGGTACGGGCTTCATCCGGAATAATTGGTACTATGCGCTTACCAATCTGCTTATCTTTAAGCAGTGCAGTCAGTACGCGAACAAACGCCATGGTGGTGGAAATTTCACGGTCACCAGAGCCTTTAGTTACTGCCTCAAAGGCTTTCAGTGCTGGTGCTGGCAGTTCTTCAGTAGACTTAGCCAGGCGGCGCGGCATGTAACCTTTCAGGGCTTCACGACGTTCACGCAGATATTTCATCTCCGTGCTGTCTTCTTCAAACTTGTAGTATGGCAGTTTTTCTAATGCTTCGTCAGATACCGGAATGTTGAAACGGTCGCGATAGTGTTTAATCGCATCCATGTCCATTTTCTTAACCTGGTGAGCAATGTTTTTACCTTCACCGGCTGCGCCCATGCCGTAACCTTTAACGGTTTTAGCCAGAATAACCTGTGGACGACCTTTGGTGTTTACGGCGCGATCGTAAGCAGCGTAAACCTTAACCGGATCGTGGCCACCACGGTTTAAGCGCCAGATGTCTTCGTCAGACATGTTCGACACCATTTCTTTCAGCTCAGGATACTTACCGAAGAAGTTTTCACGGGTGTACGCACCGCCCTTCGCTTTGAAGTTCTGGTACTCACCGTCTACGGTTTCGTTCATTAACTGCAGCAGTTTACCGGTTGTATCACGGGCCAGTAGTGGATCCCAGTAGCGACCCCAGATTACTTTGATAACTTCCCAGCCTGCGCCGCGGAAAGTGCCTTCCAGTTCCTGGATAATTTTGCCGTTACCACGTACCGGGCCGTCCAGGCGCTGCAGGTTACAGTTAACCACGAATGTCAGGTTGTCCAGGCCTTCACGAGACGCCAGACCAATGGCACCTAAGCTCTCTGGCTCATCAATTTCACCGTCACCTAAAAAGCACCATACGCGCTGATCAGAACAGTCTTTTAAACCACGGTTAGTCAGGTATTTCAGGAAACGGGCCTGATAAATCGCCTGCATCGGGCCAAGACCCATGGATACCGTTGGGAACTGCCAGAACTCAGGCATTAATTTAGGGTGCGGATAAGAAGACAGACCTTTGCCGTCTACTTCCTGACGGAAACCGTCTAACTGCTCTTCAGTTAAGCGACCTTCGATATAAGCTCGTGAATAGATACCCGGCGCGACGTGGCCCTGGTACATAATAAAGTCGCCGCCGTCTTTGTCGTTCGGCGCTTTAAAGAAGTGGTTAAAACCTACATCATAAAGCATGGCAGAAGAGGCAAAGCTTGAGATGTGACCACCTAATTCAAGGTCTTTTTTAGACGCCCGTAATACCATCATCAACGCGTTCCAACGCAGTGCATTACGAATGCTACCTTCAATCGTCTGGTCGCCTGGCATGGTGGGTTCCTGCCCCGGCGGGATTGTATTGATATAAGCAGTGGTAGCGTCGTACGGCAAGTGCGCACCGTTGCGGCGGGCTTTCTCAATAAGAGACTCTAACAAAAAGTGCGCGCGTTCTACCCCTTCTTCCTCCAGAACCGATTCTAACGATTCCAGCCATTCCTGGGTTTCCTGCGGGTCAACATCTTGGTGCATCATATCACTCATGGTGCCATCCTATAGTTACTGATATAGAAATACATCCACACTCTATATGGCTGGTTGGCACATATGGCGGATGAAATACCTAACAAATTGTCTGACATGGCAACGATACTGCCGCACCACGTCGCTTTGTAATACTTACCTGACTGCCTCGTTATACTGCTGAAGCCGTCATGTGTTCTTAAATTTCCAACCGGCGCAACGCTCGTTGCACACGACTGTCTCGCTGATTAATTGCCAACAACGTTTTCTCGATGTAGGCAAGGTGCGCATTACAGGCCTGACGGGCCGCTTCCGGATCCCGGCTTGCAATGGCTTCAACAATCTCTTTACGTTGCTGGGCAATGTTATCAACCGCTTCGTCACTGGCATGCAAGGCCAGCATTTCAAAGTTGCGTTCGATATTGTCTACCAGCATGGTTTGCATGGTGCTCATCACATGGAGTAACACCATGTTGTGCGAGGCGCGCGCCATAATGACGTAAAAGCGCCCCAGGCATTCTGCCTGTTCGCGTTTGCATTCAGTGCGTTTGGGCGTGGGCATTTGTTCCAGTGCTTCACGCAGTGCCGCGTAATCTTCAGGCTGGCCACGCAACGCAGCGTAATAAGCCGACATCCCCTCAAGGGCATGCCTGAATTCAAGTAAATCAAACTGGGTTTCAGGCCGGCCACTGATAAGGGCCATTAGCGGATCGGTCATAGCAGAATTAAGCTGACGACTAACAAAAGTGCCGCCTCCCTGCTTACGCTCTACCAGCCCGCGTGCCTGCAAATTACCAATGGCTTCACGTAACGATGGCCGTGAGACCTGAAACTGTTCCGCCAGTTCACGTTCCGGAGGTAAGCGCTGACCGGCCAATAACGAACCGTCGAGTATCATAGACTCGAGTTGCTCGGTGATAACGTCTGCAAGCTTTTTGCGGCCGGTTTGCATAGGAAGAGATCTGACTCCGAAACATTGTTAAGTAAACGAGAATGCGTTCACATTAAAAATTGGTATTACCATTTTACCTATCTAACTAGTGTAGAGCAGAATATCACGGAGGTAAATAGTAAACATAGACCAAGTTTTATAAAGTTTCTGTAACAAACTACTTAACTTTTGAAATTATTCATAAAATTTCACGGGCTAAACTGGTTTAACCAGCCCCAAAACCCCGCATTTTTCGGTAATTTAATTACAGATTGGGTGATTTACAAAATGGTAAGCCATTGTTTTGCAGTGCAGCATTTTATTACCAATCACCTAATAATTGCGATAAAAACCTGCTCGACTCACCTTGCTTCTGACCCGTAATGCTGAAAAATCGCACGTATTGTTAAAAAAACCATCAACAAGGGCCATTTGTACCGCCCGATTGCGGTTAACGATCAGATTTATAAAGGAATAGATAAAGAAAAGGGCTGTCAGCGCAGCCCTCGTTTTAATGAGATGAATGTTGCTAGTTAACCAGCCCAAGTAATGTCAGCACTGCAATAACAGACAACAGCAGCATCACATTACGTTTCGCCAGAGTCACCAGGGCCTTAGGTTCACAGGCAGGATCCGCCTGTTGCGATTCAGTAAAGTCGACATCTTCGGCTTGTGCCGCGACTTCAGTTAATACTTTTTCCCCGGCTATGGAAGGATGGGTCAGGTAGCTCAACCAGGTCGGCAGCGCGCGGGAAAAGTGGCCCACCAATAACAATCCGAATGCGGTAATACGTACCGGCAACCAGTCCAGAATATGCATCCAGGCGGCCATCCCTTTTTTACGTTCATCGTCACTTTCACACCACAGGCGGAAACATTCCCTGCTGGTTACATACGCAATAGCACCTGCTGCGCCAAACACGGTAAAAAAGATAATCACTGCTGCGTAATGCTGATAGTTTAACCACAGTAAATGCTGGCCAAAACTTTTCCCCTGTTGGGTAGGCTCATCGGCGACTTCAAGCGAAGTACAATGGCCCAGTTCCCGCGTATATAAATGACAGGCTTCCAAATCGCCGCGTTCAGCAGCCTGTAAAAACGAGCGATAGGTATTGCGCAAAGGCTCACTGCCCAGGCACAAAAACAATATAACGCTTTGTAGTACAAAGCTGATAAAACCACCAAATAACCACTGACACACTAAAAAGGTAACCAGTGCCGGCAGCGCTATTTGTAGTACCAGTTGAATAGGCACGCTTTGTTTGGCTATCCAGTCCTGCCCCTGTGTCCATTGCAGGTATTGGCCCAGATGATTTTCAACATGCCACACCGGCGGTTTACGGATTGCCCTTTCCAGTGACAAGACCAATAGCAAACTGATTAACACCATGGTGGTTTCACCTTTTTATATGTTGACTAAGCGCCTGGCGATAGCCAGCCCAGTTAAATGCCACGCCCGGATCGGTTTTACGTCCGGGGGCGATATCGTTATGCCCCACTATTCTGCCCAGTGTTATAGCCGGATACAACGAAATTATCTGCGCACTCACCGCTTCCAGCGACTGATACTGGGCTTCGGTATACGGCTGCTCGTCCGTGCCTTCGAGTTCAATCCCAATAGCGAAGTCATTACATTTTTCTTGTCCCTGGAAGCTGGAAAGCCCGGCATGCCATGCTCTTTTGTTAAAGGGCACATATTGCTCCACCGTGCCATCACGGCGGATCACGCAGTGAGCCGATACCCGCAAGTGGGCGATTTCGGCATAAAAAGGATGTTCCTCAGGATCCAGAGTGCCGGTAAACAGCTGCTCGATGCCTTTGGTACCAAACTGCCCCGGCGGCAACGAGATATTGTGGATCACTAATACGCTCACGGCGCTCTCGTCTGGCCGCTCATCAAAAAAAGGCGATGCCTTTATTACTGCGTCTTTATATTGATAAGAAACACTCATAGTAGTGAATTTTTTAAGTAATTCATTAGAATAGTGTGACAGCGAAGTCGCCGGTTGACAATCTAAAGGCAAGGTATGACCCAACAAAGCACTGACACCAGTAAAGCCGCCAAGTGGATGCTTATTCTTGCCTGGGCCTGTTTATTTGGTCTTTTGACTCTGGTATTTGGTGATTTGCTTGAGCAACAGGCAAACCCTAATCAGCAGCCGGTAAGTATAATGCGAGGCGAGCAAATCGAAATTCGACTGGAACAAAATCGTCAGGGTCATTATGTGGTCAGTGGTAGCATTAATGGTAAGCCAGCAGTTTTTCTGGTTGACACCGGCGCTACCAGCGTTTCTATCCCGGCCCATCTAGCCGATGAGTTTAACCTGCCACGTGGACGCAGCGGAATGGCCTCCACAGCAAACGGCAGGGTTAAGATTACGCTTACCGAAATTGCCACCCTAACTCTTGGCGGCATTACACTGCAAAACGTAGCGGCGAATATCAACCCAGGCATGCAAGGCGAGCAGATTTTGCTGGGTATGAGCGCCCTAAAACAGTTAGAATTCACCCAACGAGGGGAAACCCTTATTCTCCGTACCCTATAAAAAGAAGTATTACTGTGAGTCAACAATCATTGCCATCCCAACAAAGCATTCAGCAACAAGTTACCCAGGCGCTGGCCGAAGACCTCGGCGGCACGCCTGAAGCCAGTGCCGACATCACGGCCAATCTGATCCCTGCCGCGCATCAGGCTACGGCGACCATTATTACCCGCGAAGATTGTGTGGTGTGTGGTGTGGCCTGGGCCCAACTGGCATTCAGCCAGGTGGATAGCAGCATCGAACAAAGCTGGCAGGTAGCAGATGGCGATAAAATACCAGCAGACTCTGTACTGGTTTCGTTAAAAGGGCCAGCCAGAGCCCTGTTAACGGCTGAGCGAACGGCCCTTAACTTTTTGCAACTGCTTTCGGGTACGGCCACAGAAACCGCTTTTTATGCCAGTCTGCTAGACGACTCTGACACCCGTATTCTTGATACCCGCAAAACAATCCCGGGGTTACGGCTGGCACAAAAATATGCCGTTGCCTGCGGCGGCGGCAAAAACCATCGCATTGGCTTATTCGACGCCTTCCTTATAAAGGAAAACCATATAATGGCCTGTGGCGGTATTGCCGAAGCGATCAGCACAGCCAAAACACAGGCGCCCGGTAAACCGGTTGAAGTGGAAGTAGAAAGCCTTGAAGAATTGCAACAGGCAATTAATGCCGGTGCCGATATAGTGATGCTGGACAATTTTACTAACGAACAGATCCAACGCGCAGTTAGCCTCACGCAAAAACGGTGTAAACTGGAGGTGTCGGGCAATATTACTTCTGAAAGATTATCTTCTCTGGCCTTACTGGGCGTGGATTACATCTCTTCAGGAGCGCTTACCAAGCATGTCAAGGCAGTTGACTTGTCATTACGCATAAATTTGTAATAACAGCTAACCGCCTGAATTCCCTGGCTTAGGTATCTTTACGTATGCCGGATTGTACAAATAGGTAGCAGTTTCCAACACTAGAGTATAATTCCTAATACTTGTCAGATGCTTAGATGGTTCTATACTGAGAATCAAGTACCGGGGACGTAAGTGACGACGCCTCAGGTATCAACCTTAACCTTATTAAATGCTGACATTTTATTGTTTTGCGACCCGGAGAATGTGACCATGAAAAATATCAAATTGAACAACAAAGGCTTTACCTTAATCGAACTGATGATCGTTGTTGCCATCATCGGTATTCTGGCAGCGGTAGCATTACCTGCTTACCAAAACTACACCAAGAAAGCGCGTTTCTCAGAAGTAGTTCTGGCAACTCAGGGATACAAGACAGCTATTGAAGTCTGTGCCCAAGCTGAAGGCGGTTTAACTAACTGTACCGCTGGTACTAATGGTATCCCAGCTGACACAGCCTCTGGTGCTAAACTGTCTGACTACGTTGACTTCATTACTTACACTCCTGCTAATGGTATTATTGTAACTCCTCAAAAAGCGGGCGGCTTAGAAGTTGCAGACACTTATACTCTCAAACCAAATTACACCAACGGGGTTGTTACTTGGGAAGAAACTTGCGCCAATGCAGACCTTTGCTAATCACTTAGCAAATCACCTAAGCCCAGTTTTACTGGGCTTTTTGCTTTCTGACAGTGGGATTAAGTAATGGCTAAAGACAATGCGTTATCCACCTATACCTGGCAAGGCAAAAATGCCAAGGGTGACACCATTAAAGGTGAAACCAGTGCCACATCTGTTCAGGAAGCGAGAAACCTGTTGAGACGTCGTGGCATATCAGCCACCAAAGTCAGAAAGCTTTCCAAGCCTTTATTCGGCCGCGGCGGCGAAAAAATCACTGCAGCCGATATTTGCATGATTTCTCGTCAAATAGCCACAATGCTAGCGGCTGGTGTTACTCTCATTCAAACTATCGATATGCTGGCCAAAGGCCATGCTAAAGCATCGATGCGCAAGGTTCTGCACCAGATAGGTGATGATGTTAAAGCTGGTACGCCACTTTCTAACGCGCTGAGAAAACATCCGAAACACTTTGACGATCTTTATTGTGATCTGGTGGAAACCGGCGAACACTCAGGTGCACTAGAGACTATCTACGACAGGATTGCCACTTATAAAGAGAAAGCCGAAGCACTTAAATCGAAAATCAAAAAAGCCATGTTTTACCCCATTGCGGTACTCGTTGTGGCCTTTGTCGTAACGGCCGTACTTCTGGTATTTGTTGTTCCACAATTCGAAGAGATATTTTCAAGCTTTGGCGCTGAACTACCGGCCTTTACTCAAATGGTACTGGCTATTTCGCGCTTTGTTCAGGACTACGGCGTGTTTATGCTGGCCGGAATGGGCGTATTCGGCTTCTTGTTTAAACAATATTACGCTAAGTCCAAAGATCTCCGTGATAATCTGGACGCCAAGCTGCTAAAAATGCCAGTTATAGGTGAAATTCTGCGTAAAGCATCCATCGCCCGTTTTACCCGAACCCTTGCTACCACCTTTGCAGCGGGTGTGCCATTAATCGGCGCTCTGGAGTCAGCCGCAGGTGCAGCAGGTAACGCGGTATATCGCGACGCCATTTTATTTATCCGTAAAGAAGTCGCCGGGGGTATTCAGATGAATGCCGCCATGCGCAGTACCGACGTTTTTCCGGACATGGTAACCCAGATGATTGCCATTGGTGAGGAGTCGGGCGCCGTAGATGAAATGCTCAGTAAAATCGCCACCATCTACGAAGGCGAAGTGGACGACATGGTCGACGGTTTAACCAGCTTGCTGGAACCTATGATCATGGCGGTGCTTGGCGTGGTTATCGGTGGCCTGATTGTTGCCATGTACCTGCCGATTTTCCAAATGGGTATGGTAGTTTAACGTTAGCTAAGCTGTTATTCTTAATTGCATTTTCTGATAATAGGTTACGCCCTACATGCAATCTGTCATTGAGCTTAGTTTACACTCACCCTGGTTCTTTTATGCCCTGGCGGCCATTATCAGCCTGATGGTGGGCAGCTTTTTAAATGTGGTTATCTACCGCTTGCCCATCATGATGGAGCGTGACTGGCAGCGGGAATATCAGAGCTATTTCAATCCCGATGAGCCGGCTCCCGAGACCGAGCGCTTCGATTTAATCAAACCCGACAGCACCTGCCCTAAATGCGGCCACCGCATTCGCGCGTGGGAAAACATTCCCGTACTCAGCTATTTGTTTTTAGGCGGCAAATGCAGTCAGTGTAAAACCGGCATCTCATTTCGCTATCCGGCGGTGGAATTACTGACCGGCATTCTCTCTCTTTGGGCAGCACTTCATTACGGCCCGTCCTCTCAGGCTTTAATCGTAATCGTATTAACCTGGTTACTGGTTGCCATGACCTTTATCGACCTGGATAAAATGATCCTCCCCGATCAACTGACCCTGCCCCTGCTGTGGATTGGCTTGTTGGCCAGTATCAACCACATTTTTGTGTCGCCCACCGAAGCTATTCTGGGTGCGGCCATCGGCTATCTGAGTTTATGGAGTATTTACTGGGCATTTAAACTGATCACCGGAAAAGAAGGCATGGGTTACGGCGACTTTAAATTACTCGCTGCACTGGGTGCATTTACCGGCTGGCAGGGTTTGCTGATTATTATTTTACTGTCATCTTTTGTTGGCGCGATCTTCGGTATCATCATCATGATCCGGCAAAAGCAAGGTAAAGAGTTAGCAATTCCTTTTGGCCCCTATCTTGCCATTGCCGGCTGGCTTACCTTGCTATATCAGGAACCTATCAAAACCGCCTACCTGAGCTGGGCACTGGGTTACTAGAATGAATGATAAACGCCCTTTTCTGGTTGGTGTTACCGGCGGTATCGGTTCGGGTAAAACACTGGTAACCGATACCTTTGCCAATTCGGGTATTGAGGTGGTCGATGCAGATATTGTAGCCCGGGATGTTGTGGCGCCAGGTTCGCCTGGACTTGCTGCCATCACCGCCCACTTTGGCGACACCATTTTAACCGCAAAAGGTGAGCTGAACCGGGCAGCTTTGCGAGAGTTAGTGTTTACTAACGAAGAGCGGAAACAATGGCTGAATCAGTGTTTACATCCGCGAATTCGTGAGGCGATGGCCGAAGCGATCAGCAACATCCGCTCTGAATACGGTGTGCTCGCGGTACCACTACTTATTGAGAACGGTATGCAAAAGATGGTCGACCGCATTGCGGTAGTGGACTGTCCGGAGTCTGTTCAATTGGAGCGTGCGCTTTCACGCGATGGCAGCAGCGAAGCGGCAATAAAAGGCATTATGGCAGCGCAGGTTTCGCGGGAAAATCGCCTTGCAGAGGCTGACGATGTAATTGATAACAGTCGGGATAGAGAGTACACCATTGCTCAGGTTAAACAGTTACATGAGCAATATCTTGGGATGGCCCGCACCTTTACCCGTTAGCACTCAGTCATAAATTTAAGCGCTATAGCATAGTCTGTTGCATCCACATTCTGGCAAACCGCCAGACAGCTTTACGTCGCCGATGGGCCTTGTGCGGATCGTCATCGTGCCAGCCCTTAAACGCACCGGCCGAAAAACTTCCGAACAACCCCAGTGGCGTTGCCAGCAGTTGCTTGGAGGCAGCAATGGCATCTTCCTGACAATATTTGCCCAGCAGTTTAATTTCTTTGTATTCGTGAACTCGTTGGTTGCGCTCCGCAATTGCACGTTTTAAAAACAGATTGGCCATATTAACTCTCCTGTTTACTTTGCTGTGCTTTGTCACTGCCCTCTTCAGGCTCACCTTTTATGGCTGCGACCAGTGGTTTTATGGAAATGTGTTTAAATGCATCGTTCGCCACGCGCCAGGCCAAGAACATCAACAGCCCGTTAACCAACAACAAGATACCTGCTACTACAGCGGCATGTAATCCGGCTTTAGCCAGTAAAACAGCCGAAGCTGCATTAAGAATCAACCAGCAAACACAACCAAAGGCAAACGTTGCCAGGGTTGCAAGCGCGGTAACCAGCACAGACTGTCTGAGCAGTTTTGCCTCGGCCCCCAGCATTTCCCATTGCGCACTGAACTGAAGTTTCTTTGCCTCAATAAGGTCAGACACTGCGGCAACCACTTCATCCAGGGTTATGTCTGGCTGCGGTGCCTGCTCAGCAGGTTGTTCCTGATGCGGCGACGCCCCGTCGGGCACGTGACTGTCCGGTCGGGGCGTTGCTGAATCATTAACAGATGATTGATTCATCCATCACCTCTGATTATTTGCTTTTTTTCAGCAAAGAGGCCACCAGCATACCGGCTGCAAAAGTAATACCCGCTGCCGCTACAGGGTTTTCTACGGCGTAATTACGCACTGAAGAACCTAACCATTTTTGCTTCATCAGACGACGACGAGCGGCCAGATTATCTGCCGACTCTGAAGCCGACTCACGTAAACTTTGTTCAGCAGTTGCCGCTTTTTCTGCGATCGTATCCAGCGAATCATGCAGTGTAGATTGCAGTTTATCAGTCATAGGGTGACCTGAAGTATCTGCACCATTAGCGGTAGATTTTGATGTAGCCATTATTCTCTCCTTAAATTAAATTGTACTTCAATGAGACTTTTGCAATGTGACTGTTGCAACTGCTGTTCCAGGTTAAAAAATCAAGCTAAGTCTATGATTTTTGGATATTATTAAAATAACGCCCGCTAAACTTACGTGTTTGTAAGTAAATTCTGCGCAGCGGTCATGTAATTCCTTCCTGTTTGTAAGACCAGATAACCGCCATAGCTGGCGAATGCATTGGTAAATTACTGGCTGGGCTGGTACGCTAATGCGAATAATTGACGAGGAACCGAATGTCAAACACAACAGTCTACGAATTCCCGCTGAAAGAAAAAGTTCGTAACTATCTGCGTATCGAACAGTTAATGGGACAACTGAAACTGGGTGCCGCGGGCCTTGATAATGGCTTATCGCTGTATTTCTTTGAGCAGCTGTTTACCTTACTTGACTTGTTTGAACGTATCGACATTCGTACCGATATCATTAAAGACCTTGATGCCCACGAGAAAAACCTGGTGCATTGGTCGCAGCTGCCCAACATCGATAACGATGCCCTGCAACAAACCCTGAAAACCATTATCAACGTGCGCGACCAGCTCAAGGTCAGTAAAAAAATCAGCGCTGTACTGCGTGATGATAAATTTCTGGCCAGTATTCGTCAGCGCTTTGCCATCCCGGGCGGTACCTGCAGTTTTGATTTACCCAATTTACATTATTGGTGTCATCGTCCGATTGCCGCACGCCAGGAAGATATAAAACAGTGGATCATGAGCTTCGCACTCACCGAAGAGGCAATCAGCATTGCCCTGTCGTTTTTACGAGAGCGCACCGCTTTTAGTGCAACGGAAGCTGCCAATGGCTTTTATCAGGGTGTAGCAGACGATCGCAACGAACTGATTAGGATCCGTTGTGACACCAGCGAAGAATATTATCCTGTACTGAGCGGAAATAAGTATCGTTATGTCATCCGCTTTATGTACTATAACCCACCTGAAGGCCGCTCCGGTGCGGTCGAGAAACCGGTTCAATTTGATTTAGCAGCGTGTTAATTGTGAAAGTAAAATGCCCAACCTGTCAGCAAGAAGTGGAATGGTCACCAAGCAGTGAATACCGCCCGTTTTGCAGCAAAAAATGCCAGTTGATTGATTTAGGTGAGTGGGCTGGTGAAGAAAAAGTTATCTCCAGTCCGGCCCAGGAGTCTGATATCAACAACCTGGATCCCGAAGATATTGAAGCCATGCTGAGTGAACAACACAGCGACTTTTTTAAGCATTAGAGACCAAGCCCAATGATCGCAAACATTACTATTGTGGGCGGTACCCACGGTAACGAAACCAGTGGTATTCAACTGGTTAGAAACTGGCAGAAGTTTGGCGTGCCCGAAGCCTATAACGGGTTGAATATCGACTGCCATTTATCGAATATGGCAGCTATCGATGCCAATGTACGATTTGTTGAGGAAGACCTTAACCGCCAGTTTACCCCTGCCCTGTTGGCCCGCCAGCCGCAGTGTCAGGAAGCCCGTTTAGCTCATGCGCTTAATCAACAATGGGGGCCGAAAGGCGAGTCAGACATCGACCTGCTCATCGACATCCACAACACCACCAGCGCCATGGGAGCCACTTTAATCATTCTGGAAGCCGATGAGTTTCATACCCAACTGGCCCGCTATGTAAAACAGCAGATGCCAGAAGCCAACATTCTGGTAGAGGACGAAAAGCCGCCATCAGAGCATGCTTATCTGTGTAGCATTGGTAAGCGCGGTATCATGATTGAAGTAGGCGCACAGCCTCAGGGCGTATTGCGCGCAGATGTATACGATCTAACGGAGCGTATGGCCCTGGCAATTCTCGACTTTGTGAATGCCTATAACAGTAATTCAGTGCCGGAACTGCCGCCCTGCGATGTGTTTCGTTTTATTGAAAACATCACCTTTCCGCTCAGCGAAGACGGTGAGAGACTGGCCATGATCCACCCTGCCTTACAAGATAGTGACTTTGCTCCCGTAAGCGCCGGACAACCGGTGTTTTTGTCTTTTGATGGGCAACCACAAGCCTGGCAGGGCGAAACCATCTACCCTCATTTTATTAACGAAGCGGCCTACCACAAACTTCACGTTGCCTTCGCCACCGCCACTAAGGCGCAACTTTAATCTTCTGCATAAATCAGGTCAGCCTTCTACTCGCTGACCTGATTTAACATTTATTAAACATTTCCGAATTCAGTCTATACTTAAAGCAGTATCAACAAAAGATGGCTGAATGCCCCGTTCAGACATGACAGTCTTTGCTGGTGTATTTCCACTGCCAAAAGCAGAAGTGCATCACCTGATAACTTCGTAACGAGGCAGACTGATGATTATTTCACTTACCCGCCATAAGGCAGAACTCGGTAAGATAAAAGCGCTGGCCGATACCGCGCAGTACCTGATCCGCTCAATTAGGAACTCTGTAGCCACTATTCAATTTACGCCAAACGGAGAGATCATCGACGCCAACGAACTGTTCTGTAACGCCGTGGGCTATTCATTAAACCATATTCAGGGCCAGCATCACCGAATGTTTTGCTCATCCAGCTATGCAAAAAGTCAGGATTACACCAAATTCTGGCAACAGCTCCGAGATGGGATACCGCAAACCGGCACATTCGAACGCAATAAGGCAAACGGCGAGTCAATCTGGCTTGAGGCTACTTATATTCCCGTTGTTGACGCCAACAACCAGGTAAGCTCAATCCTTAAAATTGCCTGTGACGTAACCGACAGAATGGATGAAGTGATGTCACTTAAGGCAGTTAATGACTCACTGGATAAATCAACCGCCGTTATTGAATTCACTCCAACTGGCGAAGTTCGTAAGCCAACCGCAACTTTCTTAACGCCATGGGATATTCACTGGACCAGATCAAAGGTAAACATCACGCCATGTTCTGTACCCAGGAGTTTTTAGAAGCGAATAAAGACTTCTGGAAACGTCTGGGTAGTGGTGAACACCAAAGCGGCTTGTTTGAACGGCGCACCGCCCAGGGTAACCCAATCTGGCTGGAAGCAACTTACAACCCCATATTGGGGCCGGATGGCAACGTTATAAAAGTGATTAAGTTTGCTACCGACGTGACCGCTCAGGTAGAAGAAAAACAACTAATCACCAAAGCTGCGGAGCTGGCTTTCTCGACAGCAGAAGAAACCGCGCAAATAGCCGAACAGGGCAACGTTATGCTCAAAAAATCAGTAGTAGCATCCGACTCTGCCCGCAGTCAGGTAAATACCGCCAACGATCTGATGGCTAAGCTTATCGAACAATCAACAAGTATTGGTGCCATTGTATCCACTATTCGCTCGATTGCCGAACAAACCAACCTGCTTGCCCTGAATGCCGCAATAGAAGCAGCCCGGGCCGGCGATCAGGGACGCGGTTTCGCCGTTGTAGCCGACGAGGTACGCCAGCTCGCCAGTCGCACCAGTGAGTCCACAGTGGAGATTGAGTCGGTGGTCAGTGAAAACAAGCTGTTGTCGGGCAACGCATCGGAACAAATGAAAAATGTCCGTCTTAATGTGGATCAAACCAACGAACAGATCACTCAGGTGCAGGGAGTAATGGACGAAATCCACAAAGGCGCGGTAAACGTCTCGGTATCGGTGTCTTCGCTGCTTAAATAGCTGCTCGCCATTACAACATTAAGTTACTGTCATGCAGTCTACACACCAATAGAAAACCAGGCAGATCCCGGCCAGATTATTTCTGTCATCCCGACCAAATATATCCGTCATCCCGGCCCACGAGCCGGGATCTCACAAACAGTCTGACTCAGCTCACATAGCCTTTTCATGAGATCCCCGCTCAAAAGCAAACGGGGATGACGAGTTTATTGATGACTTCATCCCCCTTAAAAGCAAACGGGGATGACTTTTTTAATTCTGTCATCCTGGCCAAATATATCCGTCATCCCGGCCCGGATATATCTGTCATCCCGGCCCACGAGCCGGGATCTCACAAACAGCCTGACTCAGCTCAAATAGCCTTTTCATGAGATCCCCGCTCAAAAGCATGCGGGGATGACGAGTATATTGATGACTTCATCCCCCTTAAAAGCACACGGGGATGACATTTCTTAATTCTGTCATCCCGGCCAAAAAATCTCTGTCATCCCGGCCCGGATATATCTGTCATCCCGGCCCACGAGCCGGGA
>TARA_B100000963_G_scaffold361678_1_pt1 | contig 34773 bp, 34 predicted proteins | sample TARA_B100000963 | Tara Oceans TARA_B100000963 (sample SAMEA2622097) | marine metagenome | biome: marine biome (ENVO:00000447); feature: surface water layer (ENVO:00002042); material: "saline water (ENVO:00002010), including plankton (ENVO:xxxxxxxx)" | depth 5 m | reverse complement strand
TTTTTATTTAGTTTATAATGATAACTATATTACATCTAATATTTTTGTTCCTAAAGTAAGAAGTCTTAATTTTAAACTAAGTTATTGGTTTAATTTGTAAAAAAAAATGACGAATTATATACTAAAGTTTTTAATCACTTCAATATTCATAATAAGTTGTAATTCTGAAGAAAAGAAAAATATGAATATCACTGGATCAATTGACGGATTAAAAAAAGGCACGTTATATTTACAAAAAATATCAGACTCACTGATAAAAAATGTTGATTCAATTGAAATTGACGGAAACAACAAATTTAAACTAGGTGATAATATCAGTGATTCTCAAGTCTATTATCTTTATCTTAAAAAAAATGATGGAGATACTCTTAATGATAGAATTCCTTTTTTTGCAGAAAAGGGCGACATAACAATAAACACTCGTCTTGCAACATTTGAGAGTAGTGCAAAGATTAGTGGGTCAAATAATCATACAATATGGCAAGAATATAAAAATATGATGAGAAAATTTGACGATAGAAATCTTAAAATAATCAATGAGTATATTAATAATAAAGATAATATGACAGACAAAGAGAGACTCATGATATTTGATGAAGAAACAAATAAGCTTTTAAAGAGAAGATATTTATACTCTCTCAACTTTAGTATGAGAAATAATTTCTCAGAAGTTTCAGCATTTATAGCACTATATGAAATTCCAAATACAAACCCTAAGTATATTGATTCTATATACAATAATTTCACTGAAAATGTAAAAAATTCAGTTTATGGCAATCTACTAAAACAAAAATTAAACCCAGAAAATAAAAATTGATTACATGTGAATATGTAATATTTTTGTTTTTTTTCCTTTTAGTTTTATTAATTCAATTTCAGCTGGTAAAAAAAGAGTTTCTCCAAAATGTAACTTCTTTTTAATTTTTGTTTCATAATATAATATTTCACCTTCTAAACACATTAATATACTAAAAGAGTCTATTTTTTTTAACTTTAAAATAATTTCACCATCTACTAAAATTAATTTCGTGATAAATTTTTCAGTATTAGTTAAAGTGACACTTTTATTTTTTTTAGGTTTATATCTTACAAAATAATTTTCATCTTTTTCAATTTTAATAGCTCTATTGGCAAGATTTGTATGAAGCTCTCGCTCATTTCCATTTTGATCTTTTCTCCCATAATCATAAATTCTATAGGTAATATCCGATGCTTGTTGTATTTCTGCAAGTAAGATATTTTTACCTATTGAATGAACTACTCCAGGATTAATTAAAAAAACATCATAAGGTTTTACTTTTTTAAAATTTAATATTTTTTCAAGATTATTTTTTTTTAAATAAGTTAAATACTTTTCACGACTTATATTTTCCCTAAAACCTACTGATATTTTTGAATCTGGCATTGATTTAATTATGTACCACATTTCTAATTTTCCATTTGAGTTGTGGTGCTTCTTTGCAATTGAGTCGTCTGGATGTAGTTGAACTGACAAATCTTGTTTTGCATCAATAAATTTTATCAATAAAGGAAATTCATATCCAAATTTTTCAAAAATTGATTTGCCAATTAATCGATATTCGTAGTCGATAATTAACTTATCCAATTTTTCTCCCTTAAAGACACCCTCTGAGACTATGGATACTGAGTTTTTAATAGTAGATATCTCCCAACTCTCCCCAATGCTATTACCAAGAAAAGGTTTTTTTAATTTGTTTTTTAAATTATCACCACCCCATATTCTCTCTTTTGGTTGTGGTATAAACTTTAAAGGTGGTAACTTTTTCATATACCTTAACCTATGGTCCAGTATATTTTACAAAATTACGAGGTGTCTCATATAATGTGATTTCTAGATCAAGATCCTGATCTATCTTCTTTTTTAAAATATTATATATCACTACAGCAATATTTTCAGCAGATGGCATTAATTTTTTAAACTCAATAACATCCATATTTAAATTTTTGTGATCAAAACGTTCTTCGACCTCCAATTTTATTAAATCTTTCAATTTTTTTAAATCCATAACATACCCAGTTTCAGGATCTACATCACCAGTAACACTTACAATTAATTCATAATTATGTCCGTGAAAATTTGCATTAGCACATTTTCCAAAAAAATCTTCATTTTTTTTATCGGACCAATCACTTCTATACAATTTATGTGCTGCATTAAAATGAGCTATTCTACTAACAGTAACTTTCATATTTAAATTTTAAATTTTTCTAAAAAATTATCAAAAATAAGTTTAAACCAAAAGGTGTATCTTCCAGAATTTTCTATTAAGTCTTTTTTAATGTCCTTAACACTCATCCATTTCCAGTCCGAAACCTCTAAAACATTAATATTGGGAGATTCACTATACTTCCCGTAAAAAACATGATCATACTCATTTTCAATCAAACCATTCTCAAATTTGACTTTATATTTAAAATGAAATATTTTTTTTAAACTTGTCTCAATTCCCATCTCCTCTAAAAGTCTTCTCTCAGCAGCCTTACTAACTAATTCATCTTTTCTAGGATGACTGCAACATGTATTTGACCACAAACCAGGTGAATGATATTTATCTAAAGCTCTTTTTTGAAGTAAAAATTCATCATTATCATTAAAGATGAAAACTGATAAAGCTCTGTGTAATTTACCTTGTTTATGGGCATCTAATTTTGACATTGTTCCAATAATGTTATCATTTTTATCGACCAATACAACTTTCTCTTCCATAATATTGTAAAATTACCTATTTATTAATCAAAAACCTATATTAGTTTTAATAAGAAAATTTATTTTTGAAAAAAATTATTATGGATAAATCAATTTTTTTTGAAAGAAGAACATTTGGAATTATTTCTCACCCTGACGCCGGTAAAACAACTTTAACTGAAAAGTTATTGTTATACGGAGGAGCTATAAATGAAGCAGGTGCTGTGAAATCAAATAAAATAAAAAAAACAGCTGTTTCGGATTTTATGGAAATTGAAAAACAAAGGGGGATATCCGTTAGTACGTCAGTCCTAGCATTTACCTATAAGGATAAAAAAATAAATATTTTAGATACACCTGGTCACAAAGATTTTGCTGAAGACACATACCGAACTATTTCGGCAGTTGACAGTGTTATAGTTGTCATCGATATTTCAAAAGGAGTTGAAATACAAACTGAAAAATTAGTTGAAGTTTGTAAAATGAGAAACATTCCAATAATTGTTTTTATAAATAAATTAGACAGAGAAGGTAAAGATCCATTTGATGTTCTTGACGAAATTGAAAGTAAACTTAAATTAAAAATATGTACTTTAACTTATCCTATTGGTGTTGGTCAAGATTTCAAAGGCATTTACGATTTTGAAGAAAAAAAAATAAAAATTTTTGAAAATTATAACAAGTTAAAATTAAGCAATCCAACATATAGTTATTCCCTTAATGACATAAAAGCTTTTGAAACACTTGGAAATAATACAAAAGAAAACTTAATTAATGAAATTAATCTAATAACTGCAGTATATCCTAAATTTAATTTAGAAAGTTACCTAAAAGGTCATATGAATCCTGTTTTCTTTGGTTCTGCATTAAATAATTTTGGAGTAAAAGAGTTATTAAATATTTTTATTAAAATAGCACCAGAACCTCAAAAAAAAGAAGCATTAGAGAGAGTAGTAATGCCTAATGAAGAAATGTTTTCAGGATTTGTTTTTAAAATTCATGCCAATATTGATCCAAATCATAGAGATAGAATTGCTTTTCTGAAAATTATTTCGGGTAAATTTTTAAGGAATAAACCTTATTTACATGTAAGACTTAATAAATTTTTTAAATATTCAAGACCAAATACTTTTTTTGCAGAAAAAAAGAAAATAGTTGAAGTTTCACTTCCAGGAGATATTGTTGGCCTCCATGACACAGGTAATTTTAAAATTGGAGATTCCTTAACCTCGGGGGAAAAATTAAATTTTAAAGGTATTTTAAGCTTCTCCCCAGAAAATTTTAAATATATTAACAATGAAAATCCCCTAAAATCAAAACAATTAAATAAGGGCATAAGTCAATTAATGGATGAAGGTGTGGCCCAATTATTTATATTAAATATAAACAATAGAAAAGTTATTGGGACTGTTGGCGCTCTCCAATTTGAGGTTATAAAATATAGACTTGAAAATGAATATGGTGCAAAATGTAGTTACGAAGACCTGAAAATATATAAAGCATTTTGGATTGACGATAAAAATAGTGACAAAAAAGAATTGGATGAGTTTAAAAGATTAAAAAACAAATTCTTAGCCACAGATAAGGATAATAAGAATGTTTATTTAGCTGACTCTAAATTTTCTGTCCAAATTATTAAAGAAAAATTTCCCAAAATAAAACTTCAGGAAAAATCTGAATTTAACTAAGCCTCACCGGTCGGACCAAAATTAACCGGGAATCTCGGTTCAATTTGAGTTTTAATTTCACCGTTGGAAACTTCAAATTTGTCTATATTTTCTTTTAATGCTTTGTTTAATCTCTTGGCATGTTCAGGTGTTATAATTATTCTTGACTTAACTTTAGCCTTAGGTGATCCGGGCATCAATGAGATAAAATCAAGAATAAACTCAGATGAAGAATGGTTTATGACAACTAGATTGGAATATTTACCCTCGGCAACTGAGTGATCTAACTCGATATCAATTTTCGCACCACTTTTTTCTTCTTTATTCATCAGTATAATTTAACTCCTCTTTGTTAATTAATAAACTTGTATATTCATCTTTAGATCCAACAATTATGTCGTCATATTCTCTTAAGCCGGTACCAGCAGGAATTTTATGACCAACTATAACATTTTCTTTCAATCCCTGTAAAAAGTCCTCTTTTGCATTAACAGCAGCTTCATTTAATACTTTAGTAGTTTCCTGAAAAGAAGCAGCTGATATGAAAGATTTGGTTTGCAACGATGCACGAGTAATTCCCTGTAATTCAGGAGTTGCAGTTGCTGGATTGGCATCCCTAGCAAGTAACTCTTTTTTACTCTCCCTTTTTAAAATTGAATTTTCATCTCTTAATTGACGTGATGAAATTAACTGTCCCTCACTGTAATTTTCTGATTCGCCTTTATCCTCAACAATCTTTTTTCCATATAACGAGTCATTCTCACTAATAAAGTCATATTTATGAACAAGTTGATTCTCCAAGAAAATTGAATCGCCAGGATCATTAATTTTAACTTTTCTCATCATCTGCCTGACTATAACTTCAAAATGTTTGTCATTTATTTTTACTCCTTGCAATCTATAAACTTCTTGTACTTCATTAACAAGATATTCCTGAACAGCTGACGGACCTTTAATTTTTAGAATATCCACAGGAGAAATTGCCCCGTCAGAAAGTGGCATACCAGCTTTTACAAAATCATTTTCTTGAACTAAAATTTGATTGGATAGCTTTATTAGATATTTCTTAATATCACCAAATTTAGATTCAACAATAATTTCTCTATTGCCTCTTTTGATCTTTCCAAAAGTTACAACACCGTCAATTTCGCTTACAATAGCGGGGTTTGACGGATTTCTTGCTTCAAAAAGTTCTGTCACTCTTGGTAATCCACCTGTAATATCTCCAGACTTAGCAGACTTTCTAGGAATTTTAACTAAAATTTTACCTTCTTTAACTTTTTCTCCATCTTCAACCATTATGTGAGCACCTAATGGCAAGTTGTATGTTCTAAGATTATTTCCCTTATTATCAGTAACTATAAGACTTGGAATTATTTTTTTGTTTCTTGATTCAGAAATCACCTTTTCTTTAAATCCAGTTTGTTCGTCAATTTCAACTTGATAAGTTATCCCCTGCTCAATATTTTCATATACTATTTTTCCAGAGAATTCTGAAACAACTACACCGTTGAATGGATCCCATTTACATAATTCATCATTTATTTTGACTTTATCACCATTTTTAACGAATAATGATGAACCGTAAGGTATATTTTTTGTGCTTAGAACATTTTTAGACTTCAAATCTATTAATCTAATTTCAGCAGTTCTAGAAATTACGATAGTAACCTTTTTACCTTCCTCATCTTTGGTTTCAACAGTTTTTAAATCAACCAATTCAACTTTAGCATTGAATTTTGAAATAATTTGATTTTCCTCAGATACATTACCTGCAACACCACCAACATGAAAGGTTCTCAATGTAAGTTGAGTACCAGGCTCGCCAATAGATTGTGCTGCAACAACTCCAACAGCCTCACCTTTTTGAACCATTTTATTATTAGCTAAGTTCCTTCCATAACAAAGTGTACATATTCCTTTTGGTGCCTCACATGTTAGAGGTGATCTAACCATAACTGATTCAATTGCTGAATTATCAATAGAATCAGCAGTATCATCTGATATTTCATTTCCACCCTTTACATAAATTTTATCTGTAATTTGGTCAACAACGTCATATAAGGCAACTCTGCCCCTTATTCTTTCGGCTAAAGTCTCAACAATTTCTTCATTTTTTTTCAGGGCTGTTACCTCAAGACCTCTTAGGGTTCCACAATCCTCTATATTTATAATAACATCTTGTGAGACATCAACAAGTCTTCTTGTCAAATAACCGGCATCAGCTGTTTTAAGAGCTGTATCAGCTAAACCTTTTCTGGCTCCATGTGTTGATATAAAATATTCAAGGATAGAAAGACCTTCCTTAAAGTTTGATAAAATAGGATTTTCAATAATCTCTCCCCCTCCAGCATTTGATTTTTTTGGTTTGGCCATTAATCCCCTCATACCTGTTAATTGCCTAATTTGTTCCTTTGATCCTCTAGCTCCTGAATCAAGCATCATGTACACAGAATTAAATCCCTGTTTATCCTCACTAATTCTTTTCATAGATAAACTTGTCAAATGAGAATTTGTTGAAGTCCAAACATCAATAATTTGATTATATCTCTCATTATTTGTTATAAGACCCATATTATAATTTCCAAGGATGCCATCAACTTTTTTATTTGCCTCGTCTATTAATGGATTTTTTTCAGGTGGAATTATTATATCACCTAAGCTAAATGAGAGACCACCCTTAAATGCAAAGGCATAACCCATATCTTTAATTTTGTCTAAAAATTCGGAAGTTTCAGGCACACTAGTAAACCTTAAAATTTTTCCAATAATTTCTCTTAGTGCTTTTTTGGTTAAAACCTCATTAAAATAACCAGCATTTTTTGGAACAACTTCATTAAATAAAACTCTACCAACTGTGGTGTCAATAATTTTAGACTTAGTTATTTCATTTTCAACAAATGAAATTTTAATTTTAATTGATGCATTTAGATCAACTTTTTTTTCATTGTATGCAATATTTACTTCTTCAGAAGAGTAAAATATTAATCCTTCCCCTTTAACTTTATTGCCTTTTGTTGACTTTAATTCCTTAGTCATATAATATAATCCCAAAACCATATCCTGAGATGGAACAGTTACTGGAGATCCGTTGGCTGGATTTAAAATATTGTGAGATGCTAGCATTAATAACTGAGCTTCTAAAATTGCCTCAGATCCAAGTGGTAGATGAACAGCCATTTGATCACCATCAAAATCTGCATTAAAAGCAGTACAAACTAAAGGGTGTAACTGAATTGCTTTACCCTCAATTAATTTTGGTTGAAATGCTTGGATACCCAATCTATGAAGAGTGGGAGCTCTATTGAGAAGAACAGGATGACCTTTTAAAACATTTTCAAGTATATCCCAAACTACAGGTTCTTTTCTATCAATAATTTTTTTTGCTGACTTTACAGTTTTAACAATTCCTCTCTCAATTAACTTCCTAATTACAAATGGTTTATATAGTTCAGCTGCCATACCTTTAGGTAATCCACATTCATACAACTTAAGTTCAGGACCTACAACAATTACTGATCTAGATGAATAATCAACTCTTTTTCCTAATAAATTTTGTCTAAATCTACCTTGCTTACCTTTAAGAGAGTCTGATAAAGATTTTAATGGTCTGTTAGAGTCAGTTTTCACAGCTGAAGATTTTCTAGTATTATCAAATAAAGAATCCACTGACTCTTGAAGCATCCTTTTTTCGTTTCTCAAAATCACCTCAGGAGCTTTAATTTCAACTAATCTTTTCAACCTATTATTTCTTATAATAACTCTTCTATACAAGTCATTTAAATCAGAAGTGGCAAATCTTCCTCCGTCTAGAGGAACTAGTGGCCTAAGCTCTGGTGGTATAACTGGAATAGCTTTCATAATCATCCACTCAGGTAAATTTTCTTTTCTTTCGTTAGCCTCTCTAAAAGCCTCAACAACTTGAAGTCTCTTGAGAGCTTCAGTTTTTCTTTGTTTTGATGTCTCATTATTTGCTTTATGTCTCAACTCGTATGAAAGTTCATTCAAATTAATTCTAGACAATAACTCGATTAAACAATCAGCTCCCATTTTTGCGATGAATTTATCTGGATCATCGTCATCTAAAAAATTATTTTCTGAAGAAATACTTTCCATTGCATTGAGATATTCCTCTTCAGTTAAAAAATCCATTTTCTTTAATGGTTCTCCTTCAGAATCTTTTGCACTTCCTGGCTGAATCACAACATATCTTTCATAGTAAATTATCATGTCAAGTTTTTTAGATGGTAAACCTAGAAGATATCCAATTTTGTTAGGTAAAGATCTAAAATACCAGATATGAGCAACTGGTACAACTAAGCTAATATGGCCAACCCTGTCTCTTCTAACCTTTTTTTCAGTGACCTCAACACCACATCTGTCACATACAATTCCTTTATATCTAATACGCTTGTATTTACCACATGCACATTCATAATCTTTTACTGGTCCAAAAATTCTTTCACAAAAAAGACCATCCCTTTCAGGTTTGTGAGTTCTGTAATTGATTGTTTCTGGCTTTAGTACTTCACCTCTAGAACTACCTAAAATCACCTCGGGTGATGATAAACCAATTGTAATTTTATTAAACTTTTTCTGTGTTATTGATTCATTATTCTTAATCATAAATTTAATCTTAATATTATTATAAAATTATTATTCCTCGAGTCGTATATCTAAACCAAGACCTCTAAGCTCATGCATTAGAACATTAAATGATTCCGGAAGACCAGGTTCGGGCAAAGAATCTCCTTTAACTATTGATTCATATGTTTTTGCTCTACCAACTACGTCATCTGACTTAACAGTCAAAATTTCTTGGAGTGTACTTGAGGCTCCATAAGCCTCTAAGGCCCAAACCTCCATTTCACCGAATCTCTGACCTCCAAATTGAGCTTTACCCCCAAGAGGTTGTTGCGTAATTAAAGAATAAGGACCTATTGATCTGGAATGCATCTTATCATCAACCATATGCCCTAATTTCAACATATAAATTACCCCAACAGTAGCAGGTTGGTCAAATCTTTCACCTGTACCACCATCATATAAATAAGTATGACCATATATAGGTACGTCTGCTTCTTTAGTAAGTTTATCTATTTCTTCAGAAGAAGCACCATCAAAAATTGGAGTAGCGAATTTCTTTCCTAGCTTTTGTCCAGCCCATCCAAGAACAGTTTCATATATTTGACCAATATTCATTCTTGAAGGAACTCCTAAAGGATTTAATACAATGTCAACTGGTGTTCCATCTTCTAAAAAAGGCATTTCTTCTTGTCTTACGATTCTGGCAACAATACCTTTGTTACCATGCCTACCTGCCATTTTGTCTCCAACCTTTAACTTTCTTTTCTTGGCGATGTAAACTTTTGCTAGCCTTTTTATTCCTGCGGGAAGTTCATCACCAACGCTAATTGTAAATTTATCTCTTCTTAATGATCCTTGAAGGTCATTCTCTTTAATTTTGTAGTTATGAATTAGATCAGCTATAATTGCATTAGTATCATCACTTATTGTCCAGTCACCCTTTGTTAGATGGGAATAATCTTCAACATTTGATAACATTTTTAATGAATATTTTTTTCCTTTTGGAAGAATCTCTTCACCTAAATCATTTTCAACACCTTGACATGTCTTTCCATTAACAATATTAAAAAGTTTATCGACTAAAATTACTTTTAAATCTTCAAATTTCTTTTCAAATCTTTTTTCAAGTTCCTCAAGTTCTAATTTATCTTGGTTTCTCTTTCTCTTATCTTTAATTGATCTTGTAAAAAGTTTCTTATCAATCACAGTACCGTGGAGGGAGGGAGGCGCTTTCAGAGATGCATCTTTAACATCTCCAGCCTTGTCTCCAAAAATTGCTCTCAATAATTTTTCTTCTGGAGTTGGATCTGATTCACCTTTGGGAGTGATTTTTCCAATTAATATATCACCTGGGTTAACCTCAGCTCCAACTCTAATCATACCGAATTCGTCTAAATCTTTTGTAGCTTCTTCACTAACGTTTGGGATATCATTAGTCAATTCCTCAGCTCCAAGTTTTGTATCTCTCACATCGAGAGAATACTCATCGATGTGTATGGATGTAAAAACGTCATCTCTCACAACTTTCTCAGATATAACAATAGCATCTTCAAAGTTGTAACCTTTCCAGGGCATAAATGCGACTTTCAGATTTCTGCCTAATGCTAATTCACCGTTTTGAGTTGCATAGCCTTCAGACAAAATTTGCCCTTTAAAAACCTTGTCTCCTTTTTTGACAAGAGGTTTAAGATTAATGCATGTTCCTTGGTTTGTTTTTCTAAATTTAATAAGGTCATATTTTTTTGTATCACCTTCAAATCGTACCAATTTTTCAGTTTCTGTAAAATTATATTTAATAATAATTTTTTCTGCATCTACATACTCTACCACACCATCACCCTCAGAATTAATTAAAACTCTTGAATCAGAGGCAACTTGTAGTTCTAAACCGGTTCCTACAATGGGAGACTCAGGCCTTAGAAGAGGAACTGCCTGTCTCATCATATTTGATCCCATTAGAGCTCTATTAGCATCATCATGCTCCAAAAAAGGGATTAAAGAAGCTGAGATGGATGCAATCTGATTAGGAGCTATATCAGTGTAGTTTATAGAGGTTGAATCAACAACTGGAAAATCTCCTTCTTGTCTAGCAATTGTTTTACTAACAGTAATTTTACCAGATTTATCGTAAGGAATATTTGCCTGAGCAATATATTTATTCTCTTCCTCTTCCGCTGATAAATAAACAGTGTCTTTTAAATTTATCTTTCCCTTCTCTACCTTTCTGTAAGGTGTTTCAATGAAACCTAAATTGTTAACTTTAGCATAAACTCCTAAAGAAGATATTAATCCAATATTTGGACCTTCAGGAGTTTCTATAGGACATAGCCTTCCATAATGTGTGTAATGAACATCTCTAACCTCAAATCCTGCTCTCTCTCTGGACAAACCTCCTGGTCCAAGTGCTGACAATCTTCTCTTGTGAGTAATTTCAGCTAATGGATTTGTTTGATCCATAAACTGAGAAAGTTGATTTGTTCCAAAGAAAGTATTTATAACTGATGATAAAGTCTTTGCGTTAATTAAATCTATTGGAGTAAAAACTTCATTATCTCTAACATTCATTCTCTCTCTTATAGTTCTTGCCATTCTTGCAAGACCAATACCAAATTGAGTGGATAATTGCTCGCCAACAGTTCTAACCCTTCTATTGGATAAATGGTCAATATCATCAATTTCGGCTTTTGAATTTATTAACTCGATAAGATATTTAACAATTGTGATTATGTCTTTTTTTGTCAAAACTTGATTTTCCATATCAACATCATTACCAAGCTTTTTATTCATTCTATACCTTCCAACATCTCCTAGATTATATCTTTGATCAGAAAAAAACAACTTATCAATTATACCACGAGCAGTCTCTTCATCTGGAGGTTCAGCATTTCTTAATTGTCTGTAAATATGCTCTACAGCCTCCTTTTCTGAATTAGTAGGGTCTTTTTGTAAAGTATTGTGTATGATTGCATAGTCAGACATATGAGCGTCCTCCTTGTGAAGTAATATTGTCTTAATATTTGATTCGAGAATCAAATCTATGTGAGATTTTTCAACTATAGTGTCTCTATCAATAATAATCTCATTTCTTTCAATTGATATAACTTCGCCAGTGTCCTCGTCAACGAAATCTTCATGCCATGTGTTTAAAACTCTAGCCGCTAACTTTCTACCTAATATTTTCTTTAAACCTGCTTTTGTTACTTTTATCTCTTCAGCCAGATCAAAAATTTCTAGAATATCTTTATCCCTTTCATAACCAATTGCCCTAAATAGAGTAGTTACAGGTAACTTTTTTTTTCTGTCAATGTATGCATACATAACATTATTAATATCAGTTGCGAATTCAATCCATGACCCTTTGAATGGAATAACACGAGCAGAATACAACTTAGTTCCATTAGCATGAAAAGATTGTCCAAAAAAGACACCGGGTGATCTATGTAATTGAGAAACAACTATCCTCTCAGCTCCGTTTATAACAAATGTTCCACTCGGAGTCATATAAGGCATCGGGCCTAAAAAAACATCTTGAACTATTGTCTCAAAATCTTCATGTTCAGGGTCTGTACAAAAAAGCTTTAACCTCGCTTTTAATGGAACAGAATATGTCAGACCTCTCTCAATGCATTCTTGAATAGAATATCGAGGTGGGTCTATAAAATAATCAATAAACTCCAAGACAAACTGATTTCTTGTATCAGTTATGGGAAAGTTTTCTTTGAATGTATTATAAAGTCCTTCCTCAACTCTCTCAGTTGTCTTAGTTTCTAATTGAAAAAAATCTTGAAAAGACTTTATTTGAATATCTAAAAAATCAGGATATTCAGGGGACTTATTTGCTGTAGCAAAAGTCTCCCTTAAATTAAAATTATTTGACATTATTTATTTTTTACAACAGTTAATAAATTGATTAAAAAATCAAGTGTAATCTTTATCCGAATTAATATTATTTTAACTCGACCTCAGCACCAGCTTCTTCAAGGGATTTTTTTAGACCCTCAGCGTCATCTTTAGCTATTCCTTCTTTTATTGGTTTAGGAGCATTATCAACTAAATCTTTAGCTTCTTTTAAACCTAACCCGGTTAGCTCTTTAACTAGCTTTACAACTGCTAATTTAGATCCGCCTGGCGCTTTTAAAATTACGTCAAATTCAGATTTTTCTTCACCACTATCACCTGAATCTGATCCAGATTGAGGTCCAGAGACTGCAACAGCTGCCGCAGCTGCAGGTTCAATTCCATAATCATTTTTTAATATTTCAGCTAGCTCATTTACTTCCTTTACTGTTAAATTAACTAGTTGCTCTGCGAATTGTTTTATATCTGCCATTTTAATTATTTTTAATTAGTATTTCTTGTAAATCTTTCATCTATTAGATAAGGTTTTTATTATTCCAGAAATTTTTTGATCTCCAGATTTCAGTAATGTTATAATATTTTTTGATGGAGACTGGAGAATAGTAATAACTTCTCCAATTAACTCATCTTTGGATTTTAATTTGGATAGTAAATCTATCTTATCATCACCAATGTATACAGACTCTTGAATAAAAGCACCTTTTAAAATTGGCTTATCTAATTTTTTTCTAAAGTTTTTAATAAGTTTAGCAGGTGCACTACTAACCTCGGAAAACATAAGAGAAGTATTACCTTTAAGTGTAGATTTTAGTTCTCCAAAATCTCTTTCACAACTTTCAATTGCCTTTTTTAATAAGGTATTCTTGACTACTTCTAACTTGATATTTTCTTTGAAACATTCTCTTCTCAAAGAGGAGGTTTCTTTAGCATTTAAACCTTCAATGTTTGTAAAATAGATAGAGCTGTTTTCAAAAATTTCAGTTGCTAAATCTTTAATTACCCTTGATTTTTCTTCTTTGGTCATAACTCTAATTAAAAATTTTGTTATCAATTTGAACACTGGGACTCATAGTAGTGGAAATATAAATACTTTTAAAGTAATTTCCTTTTGCTGACGAGGGTTTTAATTTTGATACAGTTCTTAAAAATTCATTGATGTTTTCAGTAATTTTTTGTGGTGTGAAAGAGGACTTAGCAAGAGCTACATGAATAATTCCAAACTTATCAACTTTAAAATCAATCTTACCACTTTTTACGTCTGATACAGCCTTTTTAACATCGTTAGCTACAGTTCCAGACTTTGGATTTGGCATCAATCCTCTGGGACCTAAAATTTTTCCTAAAGGGCCTAGCTTTGGCATCACGCTAGGTACGGTGATAATAACATCTACATCAGTCCATCCAGCCTTAATTTTATTAAGATAATCATCCAACCCAACAAAATCAGCACCGGCTTCTTTAGCATCATTCTCTAAATCAGGAGGGACTAAAGCAAGAATTTTTACTGACTTACCAGTGCCATTAGGTAAAGAAACTACGCCTCTAATCATTTGATCTGCTTTTTTTGGATCTACTCCAAGTCTAACAGCTAAATCAACAGATGAGTCAAAATTTTGATTTGTAATTTCTTTAACTAAAGAAGAAGCCTCATCAACTGTGTAGAGTTTTCCTTTTTCTAATTTGTCAATAATTTTTTTTCTATTTTTTGATATTTTTCTCATAAATTATTCTTAACTAGGGAATTTTCCACTTACTTTAAATCCCATAGATCTAGCAGTTCCAGCAACCATTTTCATGGCAGACTCAATGGTAAAAGCATTTAGGTCTTGCATCTTATCCTCTGCAATTATCCTTACTTGATCCCAGGAAACAGTTGCTACTTTGTTTCTGTTGGGTTCACCGGAACCTTTTTTCGTTTTAGCAGCTTCCATTAATTGTACTGCGGCAGGAGGAGTCTTGATAACAAATTCAAAAGACTTATCCTTAAAAACAGAAATTACAACAGGTAAAATCTTACCTTGTTTATCCTGAGTTCTTGCATTGAATTGCTTGCAAAATTCCATAATGTTTAGTCCTGCAGCTCCAAGAGCAGGTCCAACAGGTGGAGAGGGATTTGCTCCACCGCCTCTAACTTGTAATTTCAATACCTTGTCAACTTCCTTTGCCATTATTTAAATTTTTTCGACCTGCATGTAACTTAATTCTAATGGAGTTTTTCTACCAAATATTTTAACCATAACCTCTAACTTTCTCTTTTCTTCATTTATATTTTCAACTGTTCCAGTAAATCCATTAAAAGGGCCATCTATGACCTTAATAGTTTCACCTAAAACAAATGGTATTACTGTCTGTTCCCTATTTAATGCAAGCTCGTCAACTTTACCTAACATTCTGTTGACCTCTGAAATTCTCAATGGAACTGGATCACCCCCTTTGGTTTCTCCTAAGAACCCAATAACATTTGTAACTGATCTTATTATGTGCGGAACCTCTCCAACTAGGTTCGCTTTGATCATTATATAACCTGGAAAATAGACTTTTTCTTTATTTATTTTTTTACCATTTCTAATTTGCACAACTTTTTCTGTTGGCACTAGAATTTCTTCAATATGGTCTTGAAATCCAAGCCTGGAAATTTCAGTCATTATATAATCTTTAATCTTAGATTCTTTTCCACTTACAGCTCTTATCACATACCACTTATTTTCTGAAGTTTCAACCATTATTAGCCATTTATTAATTTAAAGTATGAAGTAATAATACTAGAGAGAACTGTATCAGCACCCCATATCGCAACAGAAAAAATTAAAGAAAAAAGTAGGACAACAACAGTGAGCTTTTGAAGCTGATTAATAGGAGTCCAAGAAACGTTGTTTCTTAATTCATCAAAAGACTCTTTAATATAATTAAAAACTGTTATCATTAAATTAACTATTTTTAAGCACGGGTTGAGAGACTCGAACTCCCGACACCTGGTTTTGGAGACCAGTGCTCTACCAACTGAGCTAAACCCGTTAAAAATTTAAATACGGTAAACATTAATAAATTGCCACCTGATTAATACTAAATCTATAAAATCTTTGTTACTTGCCCTGCACCAACAGTTCTTCCGCCTTCACGAATCGCAAATCTCAAACCTACACTCAAAGCAATAGGTTGAATAAGATCTACACTTATTGTAAGGTTATCACCAGGCATAACCATTTCCACACCCTTAGGAAGATTAATTGTTCCTGTCACATCAGTAGTCCTAACATAAAATTGCGGGCGGTAATTATTATGGAAGGGAGTGTGTCTACCACCCTCTTCTTTTTTCAATATATAAACCTCAGCTTCAAACTTATCATATGGTTTAACTGAACCAGGCTTACAAATAACCATTCCTCTTTTAATATCAGTCTTTTCAATACCCCTTAATAAAATACCTACATTATCACCAGCTTCTCCTCTGTCAAGAATTTTTCTGAACATTTCAACTCCGGTTACTGTTGAAGATAGTTTTTCGGCACCCATACCAATAATATCAACAGTATCTGAAGTATTAAAAACGCCTGTTTCAATTCTGCCTGTTGCTACTGTTCCTCTACCTGTAATTGAGAAAACATCTTCAACAGGCATTAAGGCATCTTTCTCAACATCACGTTTTGGAAGTTCAATGTAATTATCTACCTCTTGCATTAATTTTTTAACAGTTTCAACCCATTTTCCATCACCATTAAGTGCACCAAGCGCTGAGCCTAAAACGCAAGGCGTATTATCACCGTCATAGTCATAGAAAGAAAGCAATTCTCTAACTTCCATCTCAACAAGTTCTAACAATTCCTCATCATCAACCATGTCAGCTTTGTTTAAAAACACTACCAACCTAGGAACACCAACTTGTCTTCCAAGTAAGATATGTTCTCGAGTTTGTGGCATAGGTCCGTCAGTAGCAGCGACAACTAATATTGCTCCATCCATTTGGGCAGCACCAGTCACCATATTTTTGACATAATCGGCATGACCAGGACAGTCAACATGAGCGTAATGTCTATTTTCAGTTTGATATTCAACATGTGAAGTATTAATAGTAATACCTCTTTCTTTTTCTTCAGGAGCATTATCGATTTGATCGAAACTTTTTGCTTCTGAAAATCCTGCATCAGCAAGTACTTTTGTTATTGCAGCAGTTAGTGTAGTTTTTCCGTGATCTACGTGACCTATAGTACCTATATTTAAGTGAGGTTTCGAACGGTCAAATGTTTCTTTAGCCATAATTGAGTTATTTGAATGTTATTTAAGGTTTGCAAATTTAGAAAAAAAAATGTATTAAACTCAATGTTAATCAAGTTTTTTTGAAATATTTTTTTTTAATAATTTGGAATTAAAATAACATGTAATTTGGTGAAGTTTCACCGGATGCTCTCTGAATTACAATTGCTTTTGATTTATGGTGCGCTTGATGCTCATAAATTTTGACCAAAGCCCTTACTTTCGTTATTTCATATTTACCGAACATTTTAATTTCATCATTATAATTGTTTTGATCAAATGAACTTAAATTTTTTATTACAAAATCATAAGAACTTTCAACTTGTTTTAATAAATTTTGTTTAGTTAAATTTTTGGGGAAATCCTTGCCAATATTATCCACCTCAAAAACAGCAGATGACATGCCATAATTAGCTGTTACAATATGAAAAAATTCCTCAGCAAAAGTTCTTGTTCCTTGGCTTACTTTAAAACTTAATTTATTTTTTGGCATAGAATTAATAATAGCAACAGAATGTCGCTTTGATCTTTGCCAATCCTCAACTAGTTCATTTAATGTTGATTGAGCATTTGAATCAAATAACAATAATAACGTTATCAATGTAAATATTTTTTTCATTGTTTAAAATTTTTTTGATGAGCTAATATATAAAATCAAAAAAAAATGATGCATTTTTTATAGTATAATTAACCAAAAAAATTAAAGATAAATCGCTTAAAAGGTATTTTTTCATCCTACCCTAAATAAATAATTAAAAAAAAGTAAAAATCTAAAGGTTTAATTATCGAAGAATATATCTATTTATCATTTGAATCACATTTTGTTTAAAACAATTACATTGCAAAGGAGTATTCTTAATGATAAAAAAGATGAGGTTTATTCCATTTAAAATCTAGACAAGTATTATACTATAGTTTTTTTTAAATTCAAACGACAAATAAATTTTATATACTTTGTTTTAAAACGGATAATACTCCTATCAAAAAAAAAAACACAGATAATATGATGTAAACTTTTTTTAATAAATAATTTTCAGTCAATTCACTTTGTAATGAAAGGTATACACAACCCAAACTAGTAATTAAACAAAGCCAAAACATTTTATTCGATATAATTATTCTTAATACTTTTGAAAACTCATTAATTACATAGATTTCTTGTCAAAAAATATTATCATAAATATCAAAACTAAAACTGATAAAAATAAAATAGCCAACAAAAAAAAGTGATTTGATGCATCTTGAGTAAATAAATCAACCATCAACTTCTTGTTAACATAACTTATAATTAGAGCTAAAAATGCCAATATAGTAATTACTAAAAAGATTTTTTTTATTCCTTTCATATAAATTTTAAATATCTATTCTTTATTTAAATATAACATTTTAGGAAAATAAATGTTAATTAATTATGAAAGAGTTTATAAGTTTTTTGTGTGTTGAAGGAGAATCATAGTCATTTGAAAACAGAAGATATTCATAAAGTTTTCTGTTATCAAGAGACTTTTTCAACTTAAGATTATTATTTCTGGAGTATACCCTATTCCATTGTTCTCTAACTGATGTCCATTTATCAATATTGTCAAACCACCATTCTTCTGCAACTTTACATCTTTTGGGGTCAACTTTCTTGTAAGGTGAATATCCTTTTTCTTCAGCTAGCAAAATTTTTTTATTATTTTTTTTTATAATTTTTTTGTTATCTTGGTCGTGAACCCAACCTGATTTACTTATTTCATGTCTATTTCCTCTAATCATTATATTGTAATCATTTCTCTTGGTGTATTCTCTTCTTGGAAGCGGAGCAGGAGTTGAGTTTTCCCAATAACTTAATCCGTCTACATGAACCCATGTAGAGGAACCTTCATATCTGGGACTGTCATCGACCTGAAATACTTTTTGAGTCCATTGGCCCTTAACCTCGTCCTTCGTCTTAGCAACATATTTCCAGCTATTTTCTGAATCATAAAGATAAATGTTAGTATTTTGAAATAACCAGTCTTGCCTCCAGTGTTTTATAATTGACTGACTAGACTCTGGTCCAACAATAAGCAAGTGTTGTATTGATATCTTTTTTCTTTCATTTACAATTGGAATAGCTAACTCAAGTGCATATGACTTGTAAACCCCTGATGGTTTGTAATTATCATCCTCTGAATAATTAAATGTTTCTGCAAAATTAAATTCAATTTCAAAACATCCACACATACTTAAGATTGCCTCCCGATCTTTTGACATTTTAGACTGACCAAATGAAAAATTAATAGAAAACAAACAGATAATTAAAAAAATTTTTCTTTTCATAGAATTTAATATTTATGTTAGGACAAATATCTATATAAGATATATTTCACTAATTTAATACATTCTCTTATTTAGAACAAATCTAAATAAAAATATATAAATAATTATGAAAGAAAAAAAATGCAATAAATGTAAAAATGTATTCAAAAAAATGTTTAGAATCAAATATAGGGAGTTGCATTACTCAAATAAAATTTGGTTGTTCTTATGTGAAAATTGTTTGAAATTGGTTAGGAAAAATAATTGTTTTTACAGATACGGAGGTACATGGAAAAAATAAAATAATTTTTCAGGATCTATATTTTTCTGTTCCAAAACCCTCACCAATCTTATTTTGAATATATTGTCTAAGACTTTCCAGATATTTTCCCCAGCTGTAATTTATTCCAGCATATAAATCGTTTTTTTCAGAAAATCCTGACTGAGAAAATCTAATTCTAGTTTTACCATTTACTTGTTCAAGATCAAAAGTAGTTTCATGCCCAATAACTTCTTTAAAAAATTCATCTGCATCAACACATACCCACTTTAAAAATTTATTGTCAATTATTTCTAAAAGTTCAACTGAATATCCAACATCTCCAAATTTGAATGTTAGTCTTGAATTTAATTTAGATTCTCCTTCAATATCATTTGTATACCATTTTTTTAAATGATTCTTATTTAGTATGGCTTCAAATACATTTTGAGGAGTGCTATTTATATGAAATAAATGTCTGATTGATTCCATTGGTATATTAAATTTTGATTTTAATTAATAATAGATATTATAAGATTATATTCGCTTACTAAATATATAAACAAATTATGGAAACTTTAGATATAATTGGATGGATTGCTACAGCTCTTGTCATTTTTTCATTTATGATTAATGATATGCTAAGATTAAGATTTGTTAATCTAATAGGAGCAGCCTTTTGGCTTGCATATGGAATTATTGATTTATCGAGCTCTATAATTTTTTTAAATGTAGTTATTGTATCTATACAAGCCTTTAAAATTTCAAAACTAATTAAAAAAGAAAAAAATAAAGTTTAATATCTATTTTTTAACTTTATAATTTTAATTTGTACATGTTAAATTTAAGAATGTAATAATTATGAAAATAAAAACTATTTTTTGGATATGTATTGTCTTAATATTTCTTCAAGGATTGCCTCTTTTTCTTTCAGTTCTATCTCATGAGTTTAAATTGTCACTTATTGGTGATGCCTTTGGGAGTGATCCATCGGAAGATGCCATTATAATATTTAATACTTTTGCCCTTGTTGTTGGATTACTAGTCGTTGGAGTTATTTTTTTAATCATTGGTACAATGAAATTTACTGACCTGAGTACACTAAAAAGAATGTCTTTTCTTTTTTTTGTTTTACAAGGATTTTTTGCTCTCCCTGACTTAATTAGCTTTTTAAAAGGTGAGCCAACAGCACCATTACCAGTAATAATGATAGGTCTTGTAACATTAGGGCTGTTCTATTACGGATCAAAAAAAGGAACTGCATAATTAGATTTGTAATAAAAAATAACAAAATCCAATCAAAAGAATTATGTATAACAAATATTCCCTAACAGTTTTCATATTATAAAATTAAAAATTCATAAATAATTTTAAACTAATGATACAAGATTTTTTCGGTCTGATAATAATTGTAATATTGATAGCATTAGTTTTATTTTTTTTCATTAAAAATAAAAAAGAGGGAAAAGATAATTATGAGGATATGAATGATGGATCTGGAAATATTAATTAAGTAGTTTAAATAGTTGCGTAAAAAAACTCATTTTTTTCAATTTTTATTTATTTGGTCTAAATACCATAATCAAAGTTAAATTATAATGATAATTGGTTAAAAATTTTCAGCAAAGAAATATGTTGATATTATTTTTTTATGCTAATTAAATTATTAAGTTAAAATCAATTTGATGAATATGATTTAATTCCAAATGATGATGCATCAATTCCCATTAATTCATCCTCCCTTGAAATCCTGACTCCAAAGGAGATTTTAATTAAAATCATGACAATGTAAGTTAATGTGAAAGAAAAAACAGATATGGCAGTAACCCCAATTAGTTGAGTTAATAACAATTCATATTCTCCATCAATAAATAAACCTCCAGATGATGCAAATAAACCCACAGCAACAGTACCAAAAAAACCATTTACTCCGTGGACAGCAATAGCACCCACAGGATCATCAATTTTTAATCTATCAATTAACTTGACAGCTTCATCAACTAATACACCTGCAATTAATCCAATAATTAAAGCAAAGATTGGGTGAACAATATTACATCCGGCAGTTATTGAAACTAAACCTGCCAAAACACCATTAATAACCATAGCAATATCAATTTTACCATACTTGAAATAAGTATAAACCATGGTTGAAACTCCCCCAGCTGCAGAAGCTAAAAAAGTATTAACAACAACAGATCCAATCAATTCCCAATTACCAACAGCACCTAATGTAGAGCCTGGGTTAAAACCAAACCAGCCAAACCATAGTATAAATCCTCCAAGAGAGGCTAATGGTAAATTATGACCAGGAATTATTTGTGGTTGCCCCACCTCATTATATTTACCAATTCTAGGACCCAAAACCTTTGCAGCTGCAAGAGCGGCAAATCCGCCCATTGCATGAACTGCCCCAGACCCTGCAAAATCATTGAATCCCCTTAGTGCGAGCCACCCATTAGGATTCCAGACCCAATTTGCAACCACAGGGTACATAACCGAGCAAAAAAATACAACTAGTATAGTGTAAGACCATAGTTTCATTCTTTCAGCCAAAGCACCGGATACTATTGATATTGCAGCAACAGCAAAACCAAATTGAATAAACCAAAAAAGATTATTTGAAACAGTAAGGTCTAATCCTAAATCATATTGCATTATTCCTAAATCAAATGCAAACCATCCGTTTGAATATCCGTAGGCTATTCCAAATCCGACTGTAAAAAAGGCAATACCACCAAAAATAACATCAATTATTACTTTAGCTATTATGCTCATGGCATTTTTAGCACGAACAAAACCTGATTCTAGGAAAGCAAATCCTCCCTCCATAAAAAAAATCATTGCTGCGCAAATTGAAACCCAAATTGTATTTATTGCGTTTATTAAATCTGTTTCCTCAATAACGGGTAATATGATATTTTCCATTTATTAATAATTTAAATGTTTTTTTTGAAATATAATAACTAAAAATTAAATTTCGATTTAAATTTTAAATTTTTTTTTTAATTTTTAATAAATTTATTAACATTAAAAAATCGTTTTATAATCACGTAAAATTTTTAATTACGATTATTAAAAAAAATTTTAAAACATTATATTTGGATAACTAGTTTAAAATTTAACCTTTTGTTTTCTAACAAATTTTTCAAATTCATCGGAGGTTTTTTAGCCTTCGGGTTCACATTTTTACAAGGAGTTGATTGGATATTCAACAAATACTCTATTGATAATAAATTTTTTAATTATATCCTTTTTTTATTACTGATTGGGTTTTTATTATCATTATTGATTTTATTATTTTTTAATAAATCTAATTCCAATAAAAATCCTTCATCAAAACCAAAAAAAAACAAGTTTATCAAAATTGGTAATATAATTTTAACTTCACTACTGTTATTACTATTTATTTATTTTTTTAGGAAATCAAATTCAAAAGATTTGCTTTTAGATGACATTCTACCCAAAATTTCAAATGCGTATGATGAAGGTGATATTTTATACGTTTTTAAAAATACAAAGAATCTTTTAAAGGAATATCCCAATAACGAAATTTTAAAAAGTTTTTTGACAAAAACATCAAGAAATATTAATGTAAGTAGTGATTTACCTCAAACTAATATTTATATCAAATTTGCAAATGACAGTATCTGGAGTTTTGTTGGTAAAGCGCCAATAGATAGCATAAGTGTTCCTTTACTTGGTGATGCTAGTGACTTCAAATTAAAATTAATAAGTGGAGACATAGAACATATTGCTGAAAACGAAGAGTATGGAGATTTTGAATTAAGTTTAATTCCTAAATTACCACCAAACTTTGTTCTTAAAAAAGCGGGTGAAAATCAGTTTATGAATTTTCCTGGGGTTTATTTTGGAGATGATATTTCATGGCCTGCTTTTGGAATTTCCAAATACGAAGTAACCAATCTTGAGTATAAAAAATTTGTTGAAAATGGAGGGTATTTAAATCCTGATTTTTGGGACTTTCCCATTGAAGTTGACGGGATAAAATACAATTATGAAAAAACTATTAAAAAATTTACAGATAAATTTGGAAGATACGGTCCAAGTAACTGGAGGTACGGACAGTTTCCAAAAAACGAGGAGAATTATCCTGTTACAAATATTTCTTGGTTTGAAGCTAGGGCTTACGCAAAATATAAAAAATTAAATTTACCAAATGTTTTTCAATGGCTTCACGCTGCAGGTTTATCAGGTTTTACAACACTTACTGAAGTTAGTCTTTCAAATTTTAATTCAAATAAATTAAATGAGGTTAATTACAGTATTCAAAATAATTTATTACCAAATATTGCTGGCAATGTAAGAGAATGGGTGAATAATCCTAATGGAGAAGATAAATATTCTATTCTTGGTGGAGCATATATGGATAACACCTACACATTTAATAGCTATTACAGCTTATCCCCATTTGATAGAAGTAATGGAAATGGACTCAGGCTAGTTAAAAATTTTACTAATGATATATCACAAGACTCAATCAAAATTAATTTTGTTAAAAGAAATTTTGATCTTGAAAATGATGTTAGTAATGAAGTTTTTGAATATTATAAATCACAATTTGATTATAAAAAATACCCGCTTAAGGTAAACACTTCTGAGATCAAACATAAATTTGAAGACTACACAATTGAAAAATTTGAAATGGAAGCTCCCTACAAAAGTGATGAAAAACTCTATGGTTATATTTCTTATTCAAATAAATTTAAAAATAAATTAAAACCAATAATACATTTCCCAAGTGCAAGATCACTATTTACTTATGATGATTCCTGGTTTGTCAATTCATCAATTGATGAATTTAAACATTTTCTAGATGAAGGTTATTCAATGATTATGCCTGTCTATCACTCAACTTGGTCAAGAAAACATACAATTGACTCTTGGTGGCCAAATGAATCAGATGAGTATAAACAAACCATTATTAAAATTGGAAAAGATTACAGAAGGGTTATAGATTACATAGAAACAAAAGAAATTTTTGATATTTCCAAGCTATCTTATGTCGGTTTTAGCTGGGGATCTGTATCATCTAATTACTTACTAGCAATTGACAATAGAGTTAAAAGTGCAATGATTAGTGCAGGAGGATTAATGCTTCAAAAGAGTAAAAAAGAAATTGAACCACACATTTTTTTGCGAAGGATTAATATTCCAATTTTACATATTGTAGGTACTTTAGACGGAATATTTGAATATGAAGAATCATTTCTTCCATGGAATAAACTAATTGGAACTCCTGAAAAGGACAAGAAAATTATTGTAATTGATGGAGCAGGTCATGGATTAGAATGGGATGTTGTGATAAAAAATCAATTAGAATTTTTAAAAAAATATAATTGATTAGTTAACTTAAGTTCAATAGTTTTTACTAAAATTTAATTAAAATGAAAAAAATATATTTATTGCTATGCTTTTTAGGAATAATGCTTCCATATTATAATCTGTTTAATTTTTTAAAAGATAATGATTGGTCTATGAGTGGATTTTTTGAATTGTTGTTCTCTAACTACGCAGTTTCAATGATTGCAATGGACTTAAGTGTTGCTGCAAGTTCTTTTTTAATTTTTATTTTGTATAAATTTTGGAAAAAACCAAAAAAACTTTTAAGATATATTATTCCACTTTTTTTAGTCGGATTTTCATTATCACTTCCTCTCTACTTGTATGATAACGAAAAGTTATAGTATAATGAAAAAACGTATTTTATTTTTCACTCTTTTAATAATTGTTTTAAAAACTTTAGGTCAAAAAAATAAAATATTTAAATCTGAAATTTTGAACGAAATAAATTTTAGTTCATTTAAACACTTATTCATATTATCAGGTCAATCAAATATGGTTGGTTTAAATCCAAATGAGTCATTCATTCCAATTATTGAAAAAAAATTTGGTAAAGAAAAAATTATAATAATAAAAGATGCCAAATCAGGACAACCAATAAGGAGATGGAACAAAAATTGGAAAGGCAAAAATTTTGAAATAAAAGATTCAATTGGAAATTTGTATAATAGTTTAATTAATAAAGTAAGAAAAGCTGTAATAAATAAAAAAATAAAGACTGTGACATTTATTTGGATGCAAGGAGAAAGGGATGCTCGAGAGGAGCTCGCTGATTATTATGAAGAAAGCTTAATTGATTTGTACAACCAGCTTACTAATGATTTAAAATTTAAAGACATCAATTTTTTAATTGGACGAATAAGTGACTTTGATCTCTTAAACAAAAACTATAAACATTGGACAAGAATTAGAGATATTCAAGTTAAAGTTGCTGAATCAGATACAAGATTTGACTGGATTGATACTGATGACTTAAATGATGGAATTAACAAAAAGGGAATTAAAATAAATAACGATCTTCACTATTCAGTTTCTGGTTATAGAAATTTAGGACAACGCTTTGCTGAAAAAGCAATTAAAATGATTGATTCTTTATAGCAAACTCTTAATTTTTTACTGAAATTTAAAATTGTATGAAAGAGACACAAAGACGCTGTTTACAACAGACAAATTAAAAGATCCAAGAGGACTTTTACCAAATAAATTTCCAAATTGAGAACCATTTTTTTCTGTATAATATCGATTTAGTGGATTTTTAGCACCATATAAGTTATAAATTGTAAGTGTCCAATCTCCTCTCCACCTATCGTACTCACTCTTATTATAGGCAACCTTCCATGAAAAATCTAATCGATGATAGATAGGCAACCTAGAATTATTTCTTTCTAAAAAAATTGGCACTGCTTTGTTATTTAAATCAAAAACTCCATTTGCTACAGTGTAAGGTCTACCAGATTGAGCCGTAAAATTAAAACTCCACGTATTATATTTCTCTGTCTCAAAATTAATCGTTCCATTGAATGTGTGGGGCCTATCAAACTCTGAATTATACCATTTATTTCCATTAATAATTTCACTTTTTATTGTCCCATTTGATTTTAATAAACTTTTAGCCCAAGTATAGTTCATCCATCCATTAATTCTCCCTGAAGGCTTTCTTAAACTAAATTCAACTCCATATGCCTTACCATCTATTTGAATCAAATCATTTTCAGGATATTGTTCAAGAAAAAAATCAGCACCTGGCTTATAAGTTAAATTATTTTTTGTTGATCTATAATAACCCTCAGCAGACAATTCTAGTTTGGAATTTATATTTTTAAATATTCCAAGACCATAAGTATTATTTGATTGAGGCAAAATAAAAGGATCAGAGGTTTTCCATCTTGATGTAGGTAGAGGTGTTGTTGTATTATATATATTTTGGATGTATTGATTTATTCTAGCAAAACTTAATTTAACAGAACTATTGTTACTAAGTTTTACACTTGCCCCTAGTCTAGGTTCAATCCCTGAATAACTTTGAACTTTTTCTCCACTATTATAATTTGTGACACCTATATTTAGACCATTATTATCGTATAGATTTTTTGTGTAAGGTCCATTCAAGAAAAAATTTGTGTATCTAATACCTAGAGATAAAGATATTTTTTCTGTTGGAGAAAAATTAAAATTTGAATAGCTTGATAATTCGTAACTTGTTTCATTATTAAGACTTACTGGATTTATGCTATTTCCAGTTCCAGGATTTAGCGAACCAGGATTAATTTTATATCTATTTACTTGAAGTCCAACATAGTAATCAAAATTATCACTTACATTTTTTGAATATTCAGTATTAATTTTTGAAAAGTTAATTTTTGATTTATAAGTTATTATATTATCAAACTCGCTCTCTTTAAAAAAAGTTTTGGGACTATAACTACCATTTACAAAAATTGTTTTAATAAAGCTTTTATTAGAGATACTTCTAATCCAACTTAAAGTCTGATTGAAAGTACTAAAATCATAACTATTATCTGACGAACTAATATTTTCAATATTTGTAATTAAGTCTAATTTATAGAAATCAGTAGTATAAAAATGCGTAAAACTCATCTGATCTTTTTCTGATGGTAAATACAAAAACTTAATAGTGTTGTCTGTGAAATTTGCTTTTGTATTCTTTAGTTTTTTTGAAAACAAGGGAAATAAAAAGTCTGTAAAACCAACCCTTCCTCCAGCAATCATAAGCAACTTATCCTTAATAATTGGTGTTGTTACTGTGAGTCTACTTGACACCAATCCAACACCTCCCTCTAACTTTAATCTATCAGTATATGGATTTTTTACTTTAATATCAAGAACTGATGCCATCCTTCCTCCATATCTGGAGGGTATATTTGCTTGATACATGTCTACTCCTGAAATAACATCTGGAGTAAAAACAGAAAATAAACCAAAAAGATGGGTTGGGTTAAATACTGGAGCATAGTCATAAATCATTAAATTTTGATCTAAAGAACCTCCCCTAACTGAAATCCCATTACTTACATCACCAGCATTATTTACACCTGCTAAAAGGGTCATACCTCTTAATACATCAAACTCTCCTAAACCAGAAGGAATTTTGACAAGATCCCTAGTAGACAATTTAAATACTCCCATCTGAGGGCTTTCAACATTGTCGTTTAAATTAATGGCATTAACAATTACCTCAGACAATTGTTCTTTTGACTCATTTAATTCAATTTTTAATAAATTATCTTTATTTAAATTTATTGTAAACCTCTGCTCAGAAAATCCCAAAAATGTAACTCTAAAATTATATATTCCTTCTTTTAATTTTATTGAAAAAAGACCGTTTTTATCAGTAATTCCTCCACTATTTATCTCATCAATTATAATAGTTACATCACGAAGAGGTAATTTATCTTCAGAATTTGTAACATTTATTTGAATTTTAAATGATTTTTGAGAATTTGAATTTTCTTGTGAGTATGACAAGTTGAATACAAAAGTGTAAAATATTAGAAAATAAAACTTTACAATATAATATCTCATATTAATCTTGACTATAGTTTGACCAACCCTGAGGTTCAATAGCAGTTCTAAATCTAGTTTCTTCACAAGGAGCAAAATAAGTTAAGGGTTCAGGTAGTGGCATTCCATATATTTCTGGGTCAATTTTCTTTATTCCATATGCACTGGCATTATTATTTACTTTGTCACGTAAATCTTTTCTGTTTTGAAAAAGTGACGAATTTGATTCACTAGCAACAGTAAATCTTCCCAAAACAAATTCTTCAATATTATTTGGATTAAATAAATTTCCAATTAATGCCGTGGGTAAAGGAGCATTTAAACTAGATGTGTTTTCTGAAACATCCTTTAGAGTTTTATAATAATTAAAAGCAGACTGAGTTATGTTAAATTGTTGAACCGTAACAAAAAAAGGATTGTCAGAAATTAGAGGTACATTTCCAATTTCATACAGTTTTACATTCAATCCATTAGTAAACTCATCTGAGAAAATTTTAGTTTCATCATTATAATTAATATCCCAACAAGGAACCTCACATCCATAAGTAAAATCTCTATTAGCTAAGTAATAGGCTCTTTGAAATCTTTGATAGGGAGGAAAATCTAATACTAAACATTCCCCGTTTCTATAAACCCCATCTGTACATGTCTTACAAGTAACAGTCTTTTCGTAAACTTTAAATCTGTGTAAATAATAATTTTTTTCATCTATTGGATCATCAAAATCTACAAGAATTTTATGGCCAGATATATCTCTTTCCACACCAGACAAAGATATAACAGATGTAACTTTTTCGTTAAATATTGCATTTACTGAATTTACATTGACAATTGATGGAGCTATTTCTGGAATTGAACTGTAATTCTCTCCATTTGGAAGAACAACATTTAACTCCCATTTCTCTCCAGGATTTATTTTGAAATTATTATCAGGCAGATAAACACCTTCAATTTCATAGAGGGATATAATTCTGTTTTGATTTTTATTTATAAAACTCACTTCGCAGCCTGAAATTGGCGTGGTAACATATAATCCGTATTCAAGTTTGGATTCACGAACTGAAACATATGAACCTTTAGTTTTGGTTGTAATGAATCCATCAATAAAGACTAGCTCCTCACTAAATTCAAACTCAGGAGTTACAGGGTCTATACATTTTTGAAATAAAATAATGATTAAAAGGCAGGGTAAAATTATTACTTTACAAAAAATATTTTTCAAAAAAACTATTTTAGTGTACAATTTGCTCCAAATGCTTCTAATAATGCTTTAGAAATATCTAGTAAATCTTTACTCAAAACTTCTCCAGTATCAGGGTCCTTTTCACCTTCACAAACTTTTTCAAAAGTTTCACCTATAATCTCACAATCTAAGCAAACACCCCTACTGCTAGTGTCATCATCTTTACTACAACCTGAAAAAATCAAAATAAAAATTATAGATAAAGTACAACTACTCTTCTTCATTTCACTAATATAGAAATATTAAATTAAATATTTTTTAAATTAAATTTTACTTAATTTAAATTGAGAAAACTTATTTGATCATCTCTAGACTTTAGCATAAACTCATCAAATTCTTTATAAAAATCTTCCAAACTAATACCCCAATTTTTGTTGAAAGAGTATTTGTAGCCCTCACCAACGTAATCTCGCTCATTTTCAGCCAAATCTTTATAATAGTCAATTAAAATACCATCTAGAGTTGTATATTTTTTTTCAATTGCATAAATATGAGCAATGGATCCAGCAGAATATTGATATGCTTTTTCTCTTGCTACACCTGCAGGGTTAGAAGAAGATTCAAGTTTACCAATAACTTTACCAATTTCATAGTCCTTAAGAGATACAATATCACTTCTAGATGCAGCGTCAGCAATTACGCTTCTTGCTTCGTCTAAATATTCTATCATACTTTTTTTATAATCAATCCAACCTTTTTCATCTGACAAATATATTGCTGCAAACTCAGCACCTCCTTCTTCAATCCAAATTGGACCTAACATTGGGACAGCAGTTTCACTATCTCTTAGGGAATTTATTTGTTCTTGATTCCAACCAAAAGATTGTGATTCTTCAAAATAATATTTATGAGAATTTTGATGAATGTGAAATATTTCGTGGTAAATAATTTTTTTACCAATTTGTAAATCTCTGAAAACAGCCTGTGAAATCTCACCTTGACCTCCATTATGGATATTTTCCGCATCTACACCAGCAGCTGCAAGGAAGTAATCAGATTCAGGAGGACCTAATTCAAAACATCCACCATTTGTTAACTTTAAAGCATCCCATTTTTCACAAACATCATTTAGGTCTGACACTCCACCAAAAACTGCAGTTATATTAATAGGAATGATTTGGCCTAACCTATCGGTTGCTTCATATATCACCTCCTCTATTAATTGTTTGTCAGCACCACTAACACCTTCGTAAATATTTACGCATTTACTTTTGTATCCCTCATCAAGTTGCCATCCAAAAATATGATATTGATAACCATTAGAAACTGAATTTGGCTCAGGTTTTACTGGATAGGAAGGGGTATTGCAGACAAAAACTGAATATCCTTTCGATTTCGCTAAATCAAGTGGAGATAACTCTACATTAGAATTTTCAGTATCTGAAATATTTGATTGTGAGGAGTTTATTTCAACTAATTTAGAATCTAAATTTTCAGAAGAATCTTTTCCACAAGATATAACAATAAGAATTATTAGATACTTTAAAAATTTCATAGTTTACTTTTTTTAATATTTGAAAAGGAATTAAAAACTTTTATATAATCAAAAGGTAATATAGTGATTTGATACAATATCTTCAGCTTTTAATAGTTTTTTTTCAATCTTAAATTCATATAGCCAATCTAAAAATATCTGTATTTTTTCTAAGTCCATCTTTCCCCAATCACTATCAATACACATAGAAGGAATCGTTAAATCAAATGCTTTACTAAGATTAATGTCTTTTTCATTTGCGAGGATATTTTTTTTCAAAATTTCTATAGACTCTTCTTTGTTTTTAGAAGCATAAACAAATCCTTTTTTAGTAGCCTCCAAAAATGATTTGGCATGTGAAATAACATTTGAATCATTTTTATTGCAAAGCAAAATAGGAGAATAAGAATATGGAATGTTGTAATCTTCCATTTTAAAGAATGATAATTGTATTTTGAAATTATCAGCCTCAACTCCTTCCCAATTTGTAAAAATCCAGGTGGAATCGTACTTACCATTTACAACTGTATTCCAAATACCTAACTTATCTGGATGATAAACAGTAACAGAACCTTTACCTCCATCATTAATTATCATTTGCTTTATTATGTGCTCTTCATATCTAGCACTAAACGATGCATATGTTCTTCCATCTAATTTACTCGGAGAATTTATATTTGATTTTTTATTTACAACTATAGCGCTAAGATCATTTTTTAAAATTGCTGCAATACCAATCAAATCAAATTTTTTCTTTTTTGTATTATAACTTATTAAACTCTCTGTTGGGCTAAGAGCAAAATCTGCAATACCTAATTCAATTTTTTTTGCAGGAGTTATTGAATAGTTATCATCAAACGGATTAATAATTGAAAAGTCAATTCCTTTATCTAAGTAAAAATTTTTTTCAAGAGATACAAAAAAACCTATGTGATTTATGTTAGGAGTCCAATCTAAAGCTAATTTTATTTTTTTCAATTGCATTTTTTTTTAACAAATTTAATGACAATATTTTAAAATTTATTAATCATTAATTGAATTTAATTTTCTTTAATTTATCTGTTTTCTGCTATACTTAGCATATGGAGAATAAAAGTTAAAATTTAATCCAAAAGGTTCAACAAATTTTTTTAATTCATTAGATGAGTTTCCGTATACGTCAATTTTATTTATAGTAAAATGTTCTGTGAATTTTGCAAATTGAGTTTCAAGAACTCCTCCTTCAGAAATATTTTTTCCATGTTGCATCATTGCCTCACCATTTAAATACCTCTCTATTAATATTATTTTATCATCTGATTTATAAAACCCCCAACCTAAGGAATTTGGTTCGTTTTTTTCTACCTGTTTTGTATAATATTTTGAAAAATTTTCTAAATCTTCTTTTGATTTATTGTCATTTGAATCCATTTCAACAACAAAAATTATTTCGTCTTCATTAAATAAATTTATCATGTTTTATTTTTATTAAAATTTTACAAAAAACAATCTATAAAAAAATGTGAAATAAAACTATTTAAAAATAATTTATAAATGTGTTTTTATAATGATTTGAATTTGATCATTTTTATCAATAGAAACCTCTTTAATCTTTGGAATTAACTCTTTAATTCTTTTCATTGATTTATATTTATGTTTACTTGTTAAAACCTCACCATCAATTTTCACTATTGTTTCACCTTCAATTAATAAAAAATCATTTTTTACTTCTTCATTAAAATAACTTAAATCTATTTTCAATACAAAATCCTCACTCCAAAATGGTAATCTAAGAAGTTTTTTTATTAAAACATCTCTGTGCCTGTATGAATAATTTTCACCCAAAATATTTATTTCCGGAAGTGCTTTTTCAGATACCTGAACCTCTTTTAAGGTAACCTTAGATCCTTGACTATAAGAGCTAATAATTGAAAATAAAAAAAATATAAATGTGATTTTTTTAATTTTTTTACTATTAGTTTTTATAATAAACATATTAACTCAAAATTAGACAATTTGAACTAGCAAATAAAAAACCTTTTTAGAGCTTAAGAAATTATATTGATAGTGTTAGGTATACTTAAACTTTTTATCTCTTAATAGAATTAAAAATAGTTTTAAATCCATTTATGAAATTCTTTGTTATAATAGCTTCATCATACAGGTCTCCTAAAGTCGTATATGCACTGTAAATCAATTTATTATTTTTTATGCTTATTACTTGAAAGAATTGAATTTGTTGACCTAACGTGTCGGATTTATAACCATCAGCTTGATAACTTTTAATTTGTTCTTTATTAAGTTTATATTGTTTAGGACCGCTAACAGAAGTAACATATAATGTTTTAAAATTTCCTGATATATCAATTGATGATGACTTTACAGGTATGTGACCTCTTGCATATGTATGGTCATGACCATTGAGAACTAAATCAACACCATACTTGTCAAATAACGGTTTCCATATTTTTCTTGCATACTTAAAATCTCTACCACTAGCGGGAGAAAAAACAGAATGGTGATTAGTGACTATCTTCCATTTTGCTTTTGTTTTACTTAACTTTTCTTTTATATATTCAGTTTGCTTTTCAAGGTGACCAGTAGAATTAAGTACAAGTATTAATATATCTTGATACTCCACTGAATATACAGTTTCATGTAACTCACTATCTAATTTTTTTTCTACTGGCAGTGTAAATTGGGGTCTCCATTGTATAGATAATCTTTTAGGTTTTCTTAATCCTCCATATCCATCCAGACTTTGAAATTCATGATTACCAACTACAGGAATTGCAGTCCATTGGCTATGTATAAAACCACCTGCTTTAAACCACTGGGCCCATTCATAATCTTTATGAGCATTATCAACTAAATCTCCTGCGTGGATAACAAATGATGCATTTGGAGCTGTTTGATATGCCTTTCTAATAACTCTTGACCAATGACTCAAAACATCATTTTGTGCATCTCCAAAATATACAAATTCAGTTGGACTATAATCTGAATTAGCTGTTTTAAACTGAATCCACTCTGACCAATTTTTATCATAACCAACTCTGTAGGCATATAATGTGTTTGGTTTTAAATTTTCAAATACAACACTGTGATAATTAACAATCAATGAATTATTTGATTTATATAAACCCAAATCAAACTCTTCAGTTGATGCAAGATAAGTGGTCGATTTTTCTACAAAACTTGAATTAACACCTGCAACTGCAATTTGAGCCTTAGCTTTTTCTACTGATGAATCTGTCCTCCAGGTTACAGCCCTTTTTGTTGCGGGATCACCATTAAAAGTTAGAATAATTCGATCAGGGTCCTTACTTGGAATTTCCCAATGATGTAAGCCGTGATGTTTGTGATTATGAGAATGAGAATGGTTTTGAGCATTTATTTTTAAACATAAAATTATAGCAAACATAAAGGCACAGATATATTTGATCATTATTAATTAGTTTAATATAATAGAAGTCCAAAAATAGAAAAAAGTTTATAACATAAATATAAAAAAACAGAATGTATTATAGTTATTTGTGATAGGTTAATCATTTTTTTTAATTTGACTAAAAAAATTTT
>TARA_B100000963_G_scaffold54060_1_pt1 | contig 34838 bp, 45 predicted proteins | sample TARA_B100000963 | Tara Oceans TARA_B100000963 (sample SAMEA2622097) | marine metagenome | biome: marine biome (ENVO:00000447); feature: surface water layer (ENVO:00002042); material: "saline water (ENVO:00002010), including plankton (ENVO:xxxxxxxx)" | depth 5 m | reverse complement strand
TGCAAATTAAAAAAAGGTAAGTTTTTTATGGATGAACATGACAGAGTAGAAATTGTCAAAAATTTAAAATCTGTGGATGAAGTTTTTCTATCTATTGACAGCGATAAAACAGTTTGTAAATCCCTAGAAAAATTGAAGCCATCTATTTTTGCAAATGGTGGAGATAGAAAAAATTATGAAATACCTGAGTCCAAAGTGTGTAGCATGAATAGCATCGAAATTATTGATGGACTGGGTGATAAGATTAGAAGTTCATCCGATTTAACGGGAATTAAAGAAATTAAGTAAAGTTGGAAACTAAATTTGATTTTCAAGATGAAAATGTAGAACAAGACATTAAAAAAAATGCCTCGGGTCTTTTTAATGGTTTACTAGTATTTATACAAAGTGTTTTTAGATTTAATAAAGATGTAGATAAAAATGCAACAATTAATTCAATTAAAAATGACATTTCTATGCGTGGAACCACAGCATGGATTCTTATTTGTTCAATTTTAATTGCATCCGTTGGTTTAAATGCAGATTCCACTGCTGTTGTAATTGGAGCAATGTTAATTTCACCACTGTTAGGCCCAATTTTAGGGTTAGGTCTTTCCATTTCCATAAATGACATTGACACATTGAAAAATTCACTAATCAATATGCTTGTAATGGTTTTTTTGAGTATTGCAACTGCTTATATATTTTTTGTTTTGATTCCAATTAATGATGAGACCTCCGAATTGCTTTCTAGAACCAGTCCAGATATTAGAGATGTATTGATTGCCTTTTGTGGCGGGTTAGCCCTAATTATTGCTAAAACCAAAAAAGAAAACATAAGTTCCGCAATTTTTGGAGTTGCAATTGCAACTGCATTGATGCCACCATTGTGTACTGTTGGGTATTATCTAGCAGAAAATAATTTACCCAATGCCTCGGGTGCATTTCTCCTATTTTTAATCAATACACTCTATATAATTGTTGCCACATATATTGTGCTCAAAGTTCTAGGTTTTCCATTGAAAGTTTATGCAAACTCAAAACGAAGAAAATTTGTAAATAGAGCAGTTACTCTTATTGCTGCATCATTTGCCCTTGTTGCTGTTTTTGAATTTATTGATGTTATGGATGAATCAAAATTTGAAAGTGAGGCTAAAAGTTTTTTAGATTCTGAACTAGTTGGATTACCAAATGGTGATTATTTAAGTAAATCTGCAATAATAGATTATAATGGTGGAGAATCAAAAATAACAATCAATACATTTGGTCAAAAACCAATTTCAAAGGAGATCATGGATTTATTAGATAAAAAAATTAAGACTAATGAGGAACTTAAATCAACAAAAATCCTTTTTGTTCAACAAGAAATTGAGGATTCATATACTTTAAATAATACTTTTTTAAAGGAGCTTAGATCTAGAGATTCCATTGATATTGCCCTGAAAAAAAATGAAATTGAAAACTTAAATAAAGAAATTAATAAATTGAGGACTTTAAGTGAAGAAAAGTTATTGTTAAGTTCAATAATTAATGAAGCAAAACTAATTTATCCAGATCTAAACTCATTTGAAATTTCCGAATCAATTCGAACTGATTTTCAAAAAATTGATACTGTTATTGTTGTATCAGTATTATGGTCAGAAATAATCGATGATAATAGCAAATTGCAACTCAATCAAAGTATCAGAAACTGGATAGGTTTAAAGTTTAAATCAAAAACTATTGAAATTACCCAGAAGAATTAGTTTTTTTTCAATTTCTTAACCAGCTCAGATGAATAAACAAAATCCTCCACTTCAATATTTTTAGAATCTAGAATTTCTTTATTGTTTCCTTGCCATAATTTTATTCCTTCCTTCAAAAAAATGATATTTTCACCAATCTCAATTACAGAGTTCATATCATGAGAATTTATCACCGTTGTTATATTATATTCTTTGGTAATTTCCTGGATTAGATTATCAATTACTATAGCAGTTTTTGGGTCTAGTCCTGAGTTGGGTTCATCACAAAATAAATATTTTGGATTCAAAACAATTGCTCTTGCAATACCAACTCTTTTTTGCATACCACCCGAGATTTCTGAGGGCAATTTATGAATGGCATCATTTAAATTTACCCTATCAATAAATTTTAATGCAATTTCATTCTTCTTTTTGTCAGAATATTTTGTTAACATGTCAAGTGGAAATCTAACATTTTCTAATACAGTTAAAGAGTCAAAAAGGGCACTGCCCTGAAATACCATACCCATCTCTTTCTTTATATTAACTTTTTCCTCATCATTCATTTTAGATGAATAAACATTGTCATAAATCAATTCTCCTTGATTAATCGAGTAGAGACCAAGCAAGCATTTTAACAAAACAGTTTTACCAGAACCACTTTGCCCTATTATTAAATTTGTTTTACCTCTCTCAAATCTTGCAGATACATCACGAAGTACTTCACTTTTTTCAAAGGATTTGAATATGTTTTTTATTTCTATCATTATGAAAGTAGTAGTTGAGTTATAATATAATTTACAATTATTATTATGATTGAGGTCCAATAAAATGATTGTGTACTTGCTTTACCAACATCCAAAGCTCCACCCTTCATATAAAACCCGTGAAATGCAGGTACAGTTGCCAATATAAAAGAAAAAACTAAAGTTTTTACATAAGAATATGTTACATGAAATATATCAAAATCCATCTGAATTCCTTGTATGTAAGCATCACTTGGTACACCAGTTAGTGTCATGGCAAGAAGACCCCCCAATAAACCTAAAAACATTGAAAAAGTAATAATAAATGGGTACATCAACATGGCAATGATTTTGGGAAATACTAGGTAATTAAGCGAATTAATTCCCATAACCTCAAGAGCATCAATCTGTTCTGTAACTCTCATTGTACCTATACTTGATGTGATGTAGGAACCCACTTTGCCAGCCATAATGATCGATATGAATGTTGGAGCGAACTCTAGAATCACAGACTGTCTAGTTGCAAAACCAATCAAAGTCTTTGACAACAAGGGACTTTCTAAGTTAAGCGCCATCTGAATTGAAACAACTCCTCCAATGAAAAATGATAATATTGATACTATGGGTATGGAATCTAAGACTAAATCATTAATTTCTTTAAAAACTAACTTGTAGAGTATATTTTTTTTGCAAGGCTTTGTAAAAGACAATTTTACCATCAAAAAATATTTTCCAATATCTCTTAGGTATTTCATATTTAAATTTGGTAGGTAATTGCATTGACATTCATGCCAGCACCTACGCTAGCAAAAACAATGGTGTCACCCTTGCTAAGTTTATGTCCTTTAAAGTTTTTCTTTAATACAATATCATAAAGTGTAGGTATAGTAGCAACGGATGTGTTGCCTAATATATCAACGCTAATAGGCATAATGTTTTCTGGGATAGACCTATCATAAAGTTTATAAAAGTATTTTAATACTGCTTCGTCAAGTTTTTCGTTTGCTTGATGTAAAAATATTTTTTTAATATCATCTATGTTCATACCACTTTCTTCAATACAGGATTTTAGAGCTGAAGGAATGGTTGATATTGCAAATTCATAAACTTTTCTTCCATTCATCTTAATAAACTTTGTTTTTGAATTAATTTTTGGGTTATAAGAGTTTTCACAGAACAGGTATAGGGCCTCTTTTCCAGCTTTTGTTATTGTCTTGTGAGATAATATTCCACCCTTATCTTTGCTTTTTTCAACAATTGCCGCCCCAGCTCCATCAGCAAATATTAACGAATCTCTATCGTTTTTATCTACAGTCCGGGAAAGAGTATCAGCACCAATAACTAAGCATTTTTTTGCCATCCCAGAACTTATAAATGCTTTAGCTTGAATTATTCCTTCAACCCAACCTGGACAACCAAATATTATATCATATGCAACACAGTTTTCGTTACTAATTTCGAGTTTATGTTTAACAAGTGTAGCAACAGAGGGGAGAGCTGTATATTGGTTGGTGTTATAATCAATTTCTCCGAAGTTGTGAGCTACTATTATGTAGTCTATTTCTTCTTTATCAATTCCAGCATCCTTGATAGCTTCAATTGAGGCAAAAGTTGCCAAATCTGATGTATTATGGTTTTTGTCAGCATACCTTCGTTCTTTAATACCAGTAATTGATTCAAACTTGTCAATAATATCTTTATTTGTATTCGGGTAAGGTTCACCATTTTTATCAAAAAATTCCGAATCTAAAAAAGAATCATTTTTAATTATATTTTTTGGGATAAAAGATCCAGTTCCAGAGATTTTTATTGACATAAAATAATTTTTATAAAAGTATTAAATAAATTAAGATTCAATATAATCTTCAATTGGATTACAAGTACATATTAAATTCCTATCACCGAATGCATCATCTATTCTCGTCACACTTGGCCAAAATTTATTGCTTTCTAAGTAAGGTAGGGGGTAAGCTGCTTCTTTTCTGCTGTAATTGTGATTCCATACCTCGCTTGTCAGAGTTTCTAAAGTATGAGGAGAATTTTTTAAGATATTTTGAGCATCATCTTTTGAGCATGTAATTATTTCTGCCTTAATTGAAATAAGTGCATCACAAAACCTATCAATTTCATCTAGATTTTCACTTTCAGTGGGTTCAATCATCATCGTTCCAGGAACTGGGAATGAGACAGTGGGGGCGTGAAATCCGTAGTCTATGAGTCTTTTAGCAATATCCATGACACCAATACCAAATTCCTCTTTGTAATCTCTGCAGTCGATTATCATTTCGTGAGCAGACCGTCCCAATTCCCCAGCATACAAAATTTTATAATCTTTTTCGATTCTTTTCTTTATGTAATTGGCATTTAATATTGCAATTTCTGTTGCTCTTTTAAGTCCTTTCGAACCCATCATACAAATGTAAGCATAGGAAATTAGGCAAGCCATAGCAGATCCCCAGGGTGCAGACGATATTGCTTTTACGGAAAACTTTTTGTGCTTTAATCTATCAGTTTGAGGTAAAAAATCACTCAAATGTTCTCTGACACATATGGGACCAACTCCAGGTCCGCCGCCACCATGAGGTATTGCAAAGGTCTTGTGTAAATTTAGGTGGCAAACATCAGCTCCAATTTGATAAGGATTTGTTAATCCAACCTGCGCATTCATATTTGCACCATCCATGTAGACTTGTCCACCATTTTTATGAATTATATCTGTTATTCTTTTAATTGAGGACTCAAAAACACCGTGAGTTGAAGGATAAGTAATCATCAGTGCAGCCAAATCACTACTATACTCCTCTGCTTTTATTTTCAATTCATCTTCGTTGATATTTCCATATTTGTCAGTACCAACAACTACAACTTTCATTCCTGCCATTACAGCCGAGGCAGGATTCGTACCGTGAGCTGATGAAGGAATAATACATATATTTCTATTAGTTTGATTTATACTTTTAAAATATGATCTTATTACCATCAATCCAGCGTATTCACCTTGAGCTCCAGAGTTTGGCTGTAGAGAGGTTGCATGAAAACCTGTAATTTCATTTAATTGTTTTTCAAGTTTGTTTAGAACGATTTGGTATCCATTTGTTTGATTAATGGGTGCAAAGGGGTGAATATTATTCCATCTTTTCCAACTAAGTGGGAGCATTTCGGCTGCAGCATTTAATTTCATTGTACATGAACCCAAGGCAATCATAGAGTGGTTTAATGATAAGTCTCTCCTTTCGAGAGACTTAATGTACCTCATCATTGAAGTTTCCGATCGATACATGTTGAAAACTTTTTCGGTTAAAAATTCCGATTTCCTACAAAAAGTTTTTGGAATTGATTCAAAATTACTTTTAGATTCAAAACGAAAATCTTTTCCCTTTGATTCACATATAACCTCAATTATTTGTTTAATATCACTTAACTCAGTGGATTCATTAATTGAAATTGAAATTTCACTTTCATTAATATAATTAAAATTTAATTTATTTTTTTCTGCTATTGACTTAATTTTCTCAGATTCGATCTTCAAATGAATAGTATCAAAAAAACTATTATTAATTACTTTAATTCCTAACTCATTTAAATTGGAATATAGAATTTTAGTTAAGTCATTTATTTTTTTTCCAATTTGCTTCAACCCATCTGGACCATGATAAACTGCATACATACCTGCCATTACTGCTAGTAATACTTGTGCAGTACATATGTTTGAAGTTGCTCTTTCTCTTTTTATATGTTGTTCTCTAGTTTGCAAAGCCATTCTCAATGCCCTGGCTCCATCTCTGTCTTTTGAAACACCTATTATTCTACCAGGAATTGATCTCTTGTATTGTTTTTTAGTAGCAAAGTAACCTGCGTGAGGACCACCATAACCAAGAGGAATCCCAAACCTTTGTGAAGTGCCAACAACTACATCGCAATTAAAAAGGGAGGGTTTTTCTAGAACGCAAAGTGAAAGTAAATCAGCTGCAACCACTAGTTTTACATCAAAATTACTCAAGGTTTTCGATATGGTTTTTAAATCGTGTATTTGACCGTTTTTTCCAGTATATTGAACATAGCATCCAAAAAAACCTTCATCTATATTAATTTTATCAACAGTGTTTTTGACAATTTCAATTCCTAGTGGTTCAGCCCTTGTTACTAAAACATCAAGTGTTTGATCAAATATATCATCGGAAACAAAAAATTTATTACTGTTGCTATTTACTTTTTCTCTTGTTCTATTTGAAAAAAGCATTGTCATTGCTTCAGCTGCTGAAGTTCCTTCATCCAGTAATGATGCGTTGGATAATTCCATACCTGTCAAATCACATATAACAGTTTGATAGTTTAGGAGAGCTTCAAGCCTGCCTTGTGCAACCTCTGCTTGGTAAGGCGTATAAGCAGTATACCATCCAGGGTTTTCTAAAATATTGCGCTGTATGACTGGCGGGAGTATAGATTCATGATACCCTCTGCCAATGTAATTTTTAAAGTATTTGTTTTCTTGTGATAATTTGTAAATGTGGTCAAGAAATTGGGCTTCTGACATCTCTTTTTCTAAATTTATATCTGTTTTTAGTCTTATCTCGGCGGGGATTGTCTCTTTTATCAGTGTTTCTACATCACTAACACCAATGTAATCAATCATGATTTTTTCACTCCTTTTGTCTATTCCAATGTGTCTGTTTGAAAATCTCATTTTAGAAGCCCAAAATTATGTAAATAGTGACATATTTAATATAAAAAATTAGAGATATTAAATAAAGTTTTTAACTTGTTATTGACAAATTATTTGAGTTTGGAAGAATTAACCTTTCGTTCCAGTTCTAACTTATAATTAATTATTTTTTTTTGAATTTCGGTGTCATTTATACCAAGTATTTCAGCAGCTAATATTGCACCATTTTTTGCACCATTTAGAGCTACAGTTGCAACAGGAACTCCATCGGGCATTTGTAAAATTGATAGAATCGAATCCCAACCATCAATTGAATTCTTGGACTTAATTGGGATACCAATCACCGGCAAAGGTGAATTTGAAGCGACCATACCAGGAAGATGGGCGGCACCACCTGCACCAGCTATTATGACTTTAATGCCTCTTTTATGCGCATTTTTGCTGTAATCCATCATTTTATCAGGCGTTCTATGTGCTGATACAATTTCGGTTTCGTAACTAATACCAAAATCATTAAGAATTTCTGCTGCCTCTTTCATCACCGGGAAGTCCGATTTACTCCCCATTATAATACCAATTTTTACCATACTAATAACTTTTAACTTTAATGATGTTTTTAATTTTTTTTGCCTTTTTATATGCTTCATCAAAGTTATCACAAATTACTGTCACATGCCCCATTTTTCTATTTGGACGTGTCATTTTTTTTCCATAAATGTGAATAAAAATGTCTTTTCGGTCTTTTATTGAATCAATATTATCATATTTCACCAAACCGTTGTGAGATTCTTCTCCAACCAAATTTATCATTACAGCACAATTTTCATGAAAAGTTTCCCCAAGTTCACAATTTATTATCGTATTTATATATTGTTTAAATTGAGAAGTTGGACATGCGTCGATTGAAAAATGACCACTGTTATGTGGTCTAGGAGCAATTTCATTAATTAATATTTTTTCATCAGATGTTAGAAACATTTCAACTGCTAATAAACCAACCAAGTTTAATTTTTTTGCAAGATCAGATGCTGTTTTTTTTGCAATGGTATTAATTTTCTCGCTAATGTTAGCTGGACTTATTACGAATTCAACCTGATTTGAATCGGGATCAAATTCCATTTCTACCGTATCATAGGTTTTTATGTCTCTGTTTTTATTCATCGCAACAATCACTGCTAGTTCTTTTTTAAAAACAACAAAATCTTCAATAATCATTTCGGAATCAGGCAAATCGAACAAATCATTTTCATTTTTTAAAATTTTAACGCCAAAACCATCATAACCAAATTTTGTTTTTTTCCAAACACAAGGAAAATTTATATTATTTTTTTTATGATAATCTAAAAGTTCATTTTTTGACTTAAAATAATAGAAATCTGATGTTGGGAAACTATTTTTTTTGAAGAAGGATTTTTGTTTATTTTTATCTTGAATAACTCTCAGTATTTCGGGTGCTGGTTGGACTTCAACACCTTTTCTTACTAGTTCATCTAATGCATCAACATTAATATGCTCAATTTCGTAAGAAATAATATCATGTTTTAGTCCAAAATTTAATACTGTATGATAATCTTTAAAATCCCCCTGAATAAAGTTTTTTGATAAATTAATACAAGGTGATTCGTTGCTAGGGTCTAGTATACTTACAGTTATCCCCATTTTGTTGGTTTCGTCAAGAATCATCTTCCCCAATTGTCCTCCACCAATAATTCCAATTTTTCTATTCAAAATTTAAACTTTAAGTATTCAAAAATACATTAATTTATAGATGAGAAATAATTTAATGATCTTTTGTATTTAGGTATATTTGTAAAAAATTGTCATGCTAAACTTAATTTTATTTGGAAAGCCGGGAAGTGGTAAGGGTACTCAAGCAAGTTTCTTGAAAAATAAATATGACTTAGTTCACATTTCAACAGGTGATGTTTTTAGAAAAAATATAAAAAATGAAACAGAATTAGGATTAAAAGCTAAAGTTTATATGGAAAAAGGAGAGTTAGTACCTGACCAAATAACGATCTCGATGTTAGAAAATGAAATTAAACAAAACTTACCTAGTAATGGTTTTATTTTTGACGGTTTTCCTCGTACAACTTTTCAGGCCAATGAAATGAATAAAATTTTATCAAAATATAAATTATCTCTTTCGGCAACTGTTGCTTTGGAGGTCAGTGACAATTTACTCGTAGATAGATTATTAAAAAGAGGTAAAATTTCAGGAAGAGCAGATGATCAGAGTGAGGATAAAATTCTAACAAGACTTAATGAGTACAGAAAAAAAACTGAACCATTAATACAATATTATGGAAGAATGAATAAGTTTTATTCAGTTAGCGGAGTGGGAGAAATCGATGAAATTAGTTTGAGACTGGTTGATCTGATTGAAAAAATTCAAGAATGACCGAGGATAATTTCGTTGATTATGTTAAGGTTTTTGTAAGGTCTGGAAACGGTGGTGCAGGTTCATCACACTTGCGAAGAGAAAAGTTTGTAGCAAAAGGAGGGCCTGACGGCGGAGATGGAGGTGATGGTGGTAATATAATTTTCAAGACTGACAAGAATCTCTGGACACTATTTCACTTCAAATTCAAAAAACATTTTAAAGCTGATCATGGTGAAAATGGAGGAAAATCTAGAAGTTCAGGTGCAAATGGTAGGGATGAAATAATAAAAGTTCCAGTTGGTAGTGTTGTAAAGGATACCATTACTGGAGAAGTTCTATTTGAATCAATTGAAGATGGTGAAGAGTTTAATGCTGTGCCTGGTGGTAAGGGTGGTTTAGGTAATTGGCATTTTAAATCCTCAACCAATCAAACACCAAAGTATTCACAACCTGGTGTTGAGGGAAGTGAAAAAAAACTAACTATTGAATTAAAAGTCCTAGCTGATGTTGGTTTTGTGGGTTTTCCCAACTCAGGAAAATCTACATTACTAAGTGTTATAACAGATGCAAAACCAAAAATTGGAGATTATGAGTTTACAACTCTAAAACCGAATCTGGGTATCGTAAAACACAAAGACTTTAATACTTTTGTTGTTTCAGATATCCCAGGAATTATTAAAGGCGCTAGTAAGGGAAAGGGACTGGGACATCATTTTTTACGTCACATTGAAAGAAATTCAATCCTTATTTTTCTTGTATCCTGTGAATCTAATAAGATTGATAAAAAATTTAATATACTAATAGATGAATTGGGAAAGTATAACAAAGAATTACTCGATAAAGAAAAACTTCTTATTGTAACTAAATGTGATTTAATACCAAAAGATACTCTAAGTGAACTCAAATCAAATAATAAACTAAAATCTCTGAGTGTTGATGTGCATTTTATATCATCAATAACTGGATATGGAATTGAAACTTTAAAGGACTTAATGTGGAAAAAATTAAATACTCAGTAGCATTAATTTTATTTACTTCATCTATACTTTCACAAAATCAGAATGTTGAAAATCCTGATTTAGTCAAAATTGAAAGAATTGCTGATTCATTAGTTCAGGTTTGTGAATTTGACAAACCAATTGATTTATATAAAGAACTAGTCAAAAATAATCCTACTAGTTTTAACTACAATTACAAGCTGGCAGCGACATTAGCAGCTAAAATTGAATTGATGCCAAGAATTAAGGGAGCTGCATATGTGCCTGAGATGATGAACCAATTGGAAAAGACTTACAAATTAGATAATTCATCTTTAAGTTTAAACTGGATTATGTTACAGGTTTACCTAGAAGTTCCTAGATTTTTGGGAGGTGGTAAGAAAAAAGCTAGGATAATTATTGAAAAGATTTCTAACATATCAAAAGATGAAGGTGAAAAGGCAAAATATCTTTACGAAAACTTCCCAAACAAAAAATATTGAAGAAAGTACATTTCATATCGATTGGTGGAAGTGTTATGCATAGTCTAGCAATAGAACTTAAAAGACTTGGTTTTGTCGTAACGGGGAGCGACGATGCAATTTATGAACCATCAAGATCAAGTTTAATTGAGAATGACTTATTTCCTCAGAATCTTGGGTGGTATGAGGAAAATATTAAGGATGATTTGGATTTTATTGTACTTGGTATGCATGCCAAATCAGATAATCTGGAACTTAAAGTAGCAAAACAAAAAAAAATAAAAATCTACTCATTCCCTGAATTTATCTATGAGTATTCAAAAAATAAGACCAGAGTGGTAATTGCTGGCAGTCATGGAAAGACAACGATTACTTCAATGATTCTACATGTGTTAAACGACAATGCAATTAAAGTTGATTATCTTCTTGGAGCAAAAATTGAAGGTCTCTCTAATTCTGTTAATTTATCAGATGAAAATGATTTTATTATCATTGAAGGTGACGAATACTTATCCTCAAGGATACACAATACTCCAAAGTTCCATGTTTATCAACCAAACATTGCTTTAATTTCTGGAATTTCCTGGGACCATGTTAATGTTTTTCAAACGTTTGATATTTATAAGAATCAGTTCAAAATTTTTATTGATAAAATTATAAATGGTGGTGTTTTGATATATAATGATGAAGATTTAGAAATATTAAGTTTATTAAAAACGAATGAAAATTATATAAGAAAAATAGCTTACTCTAGGCCGAACTTTACAGTCAAAAATAATAAGTTTTTTATTGAAACCGATGAAGGTCTTTTACCTTTAAAAGTTTTTGGAAAACACAACATGGAAAACTTGTCAGGTGCAAAACAAGTATGTAATTTAATAGGTGTGACTGATGATGACTTTTATAATTCAATAACTACATTTAGTGGCGCAAGCAATCGACTACAGGTAATAGAAACTAAGTTTGGAAGGTCAACTATCAGAGATTTTGCTCATTCACCCAGTAAACTTAAGGCTAGTATTGATGCTGTTAAAACTAATTTTGATGGAGAGTTAGTGGGGGTTTATGAATTACACACGTTTAGCAGTTTTGATGAAAAATTTCAAATTCACTATAGAGGGAGTTTGGATATGTGTGATTATCCCATCATTTTTATTGATAGATTAAACCCAAAGTTAAAAAATAGAGATTTTGATGAGGAAAGTTTAAGAAAGTCCTTCAATAACCACAAAGTGAAATTTATTTATGGTAAAGATGAATTAGATAGTTATATTATGAGTTTGGGTCAAAAAAATTTAAATTTATTATTGATGAGTTCAGGAAAGTTTGGCGGATTAGATGTTAATCAACTCTCGAAAAATTTTTGTAACAATGCCAATTAAAAGTATTTTTTTTGATTTGGATCACACTCTTTGGGATTTTGAAAAAAACTCTGAGTTATCATTCAAAAAAATATTTAAAAAATACAGTATTACCATAAACTTTGATAAATTCATTGATGCTTATGTACCTATCAATTTCCGCTACTGGAAACTTTACAGAAATGGGGAAATTTCAAAGGAGTATCTAAGGCATAACAGATTGAAGGAAGTTTTTGATTTTTTTAATTATAGAATAGATAATTTAACAATTGATAAAATCTCTGAAGATTACATAAATTTTTTGCCTGAGAATAATAAATTGATTGAAGGTGCTATTGATGTTTTAGAATATTTAAAACCAAAGTACAGACTATTTATTATTACAAATGGATTTAGAGACGTTCAAGAGAAAAAATTAATAAATTCAAGAATAAAACACTATTTTGAAGGTGTTTATGATTCGGAGTCAGTGGGTGTTAAAAAACCAGACCCAGGAATTTTCATTCATGCCCTAAAGGATTCTATTTCAAAGGCTAATGAGTCATTGATGATTGGAGATAATTATGAAGCTGACATTTTAGGGGCAAAAAAACTAAATATTCAAACGATTCATTTTGTAACCCGTGGTGAAGAAATACATAACAAAAACGAGACAATTCATAAATTAATTGAACTCAAAGCTATTCTTTAGAGTTTTGTTTACAGATTTCATGCATTATTATACCAGATGCAACAGAAACATTTAAGGACTCAGTTTTACCTACTAAGGTTATCTTGAATGTTTCATCACACTTTTTTAAAATTGGAGTACTAATTCCCCTTCCCTCAGAACCTAAAATTACTGCGGTTTTGTTTTTGAATTTCAAACTGCTTATTTTTTTTTTGGATTTTTCATCAGCTCCCATAATTGTGAAACCTTGCTCTTTTACAAGAAAAATAGCATCCATTAGATGATCTACCTTGTAAATAGGAAGATTAAAAATTGCTCCACTGGAACTTTTGATTGTTTCATCGCTAATTTGGGCACATCCTGTTTTAGATACCACAACACCATCTACACCAAAACATTCTGCATTTCTAATAATTGAACCAAAATTTCTAGTATCGGTGATTCCATCTAAAAAAACAAGTTTGGATGATTCCTTATTTTGTAAAAAATCATCCAAATCATTAAGGTCACAAGTTTTAATTTTTGAAATTAAACAAACAATGCCCTGATGGTTATTTTTCGTCAATTTTTTTAGTTTTTCGATTGGAACAAATGATATGGGAATGTTTTTTTTGTTTAATTTGAAAATAATTTCCTTCATATTGACTGCATTTTTTTTTATGTATGCTTTCTGAATTTCCAAATCACTTTTTATTGCCTCATTCACCGATCTTCTACCGTAGACTTTCATAAATTATTGCGGATATTTTATCAACTAAACTAATTAAAATCAGATTAAACGTGATTAATTTGTAACAATTAATTTTTTTTTGTTTCTGTTAATATCATAAAATATTGATTATCAATGTTTTATATGTTAAAAAATCTATTTTATCAACAAAAACATGCTTTTTTTCTTTTTTGTTTATTCGATATAGTTTAGTTTAGTCCTCTAAACTTAAAAACATGAAAAAACTAATACTTAGTATTATGATGTCTTTTTTAGCGATTTCAGTTGCTATAGGACAACAAACTATTACAGGAAGTGTTTCAGATGAGGATGGTGCCCCATTACCTGGTGCATCTATTGTTGAAGTTGGTACTAACAATGGTGTAGTTGCTGATTTTGATGGTAATTTCTCAATTTCTGTTGGTGATGACGCTTCTTTATCTGTAAGTTTCCTTGGTTATCTCACTCAAGTCGTTGCCGTAGGTAATAACACATCAGTCGATGTTGTTTTATCTGAAGGTGGTCAGCTTGATGAGGTAGTTGTTACAGGATATGGATCCGAAAGTCGAAGACTTTTAACAGATAATATTGCATCACTTGATGCTGAAGACATTGCTGAAATTCCTACACCAAACGTTTTTAATACTTTCGCTGGTAAAGTTGCTGGTGTACAAGTAACACAAACGAATGGTAAAGTCGAATCAGGATTTAACTTTAGAATCCGTGGGCAAGCGAGTATCAGTGCGAGTTCTCAACCACTGTATGTACTTGATGGTATTCCATTAATAACTTACAATGAGTCAAGCAATGGTGCCCCAACTAACCCTTTAATAACTCTGAGTCCAAACGAAATCGAGTCAATCGATATCCTAAAGGATGCATCAGCAGCCTCAATTTATGGGTCCCAGGGTGCTAATGGTGTTGTAATCATCACAACCAAAAAGGGTAGGGCTGGAAAAGCTAAATTTAATCTAAATGTTTCAAGAGGGGTAAGTAATCCTTCTGCATACAGAGATTGGATGAATGCAGCCGAATATGTGGAAATATTTTTAGAAGCTGGTAGAAACACCTTCAACGCAGGACTTGATTTCACAGGTTTTGTAGAAGGTAGGCTCGACAGGTATTCCAATGGTACTTGGCAGCAAGGTACATATGATACAGATTGGGAAAAGATTGCACTAGTTGAGGGTTCTGTACAAGATGCTGATTTTTCAGTTTCTGGTGGATCTGATAATACTAACTACTTCTTTTCTGTTGCATACAATGAAACTGAAGGTATTGTTTTAGGTAACAACCTTGATAAAATTAGTGCTAGAGCTAACATAAGTACTGCTGTTACAGATAAGTTAACATTAAATTTCAACTTAGGTTACGGTAGAACTGATATTGATAGAATTGCAAACGATAACGCATTTGTTACACCACTACAAGCGATTGCTCAGGCTCCTATTTCGCCAGCATTTGTTGACGGAGAGCCTTTCACTAATACTGTTTATGCAAACTTCCTTTTGGAAGATAAGTATGCAAATTACAATACTATCATTAGAAGAAATACTGGTAAAGTATCTGCTGAATTAGATTTATTTAGCGGTTTGACGTTTACATCTGAGTTCGCATATGATTTATATGGTCAAAGTGAAGATCAGTTTAGAGGAAGTTTAACCCCTTTCATGTCAACAAATGGTTTTGGTTATGCTTCTAATGCAACAACCGAAAACTACATTGTTACTAATTACTTTAATTACGATTACACTAACGACTACAGTTCACTTGATGTAACTGTTGGTTCATCTTTAAATAAAAGTAAGAGAAGATTTTCAAGCGTAAGTGGTGAGCAATTCCCAAGCGATGATTTTCAAACAATTGCGAGTGCTGCAGAAATTACTGCTGGTTCTGGTAGTTTCACCTCATTCAGTTTTGTCGGTTACTTTGCGAGAGCTACTTACAACATACAAGATAAGTACTTGTTCAAAGCGGGTATAAGAAGAGATGGTTCATCAAGATTTGGTGAAAATGTTCAGTTTGGAAACTTCCCTTCATTTAGTGCTGGTTGGATTTTATCTAACGAGGATTTTATCGGAGATAACATTTTTTCATTCTTAAAGTTAAGAGGTAGTTGGGGTGAAGTTGGAAATGCTGCAATTGGAAACTTTGCTGCTCTTGGTCTATTTGGTGCTACATCATTTAACCAAAGACCTGGTCTACAACCAACTCAACCTTCAAATCAAAACCTGTCTTGGGAAACAACTACTCAAACTGACTTTTCTGTTCAGTTTGGTTTCTTAGATGATAAAATAACTGGTGAATTAACTTACTATAACAAAGACACAGATGATTTACTTTTTGGTGAACCAATTCCTGGTTCATCCGGATTTACGTCTTTAACTAAGAACATAGGTGCTGTAAAAAATACAGGAATTGAATTCTTATTAAATACAACTAATGTTAGTACAAGTGACTTTACTTGGTCATCAAGTTTAAACTTAGCGACTAACGAAAATGAGGTTGTAACTCTACCCAATGGAGAGGATGCTATTAGTGGTAGAAACATTTTAAGAGAGGGTGAACCAATCAATGCATTTTACTTAGTTGAATATGCAGGTGTCAATCCTGATAACGGAAATGCATTATTCTACGACGCTGATGGTGTTGCTACAGAAAGTTATTCTGCAGATTACAGAAAAGTTGTTGGAAACCCATTCCCTGACTTTATTGGGGGACTTACCAACTATATTTCTTACAAGAATTTTGAGTTATCTTTTACATTCTCTGCTGAGTTTGGTGCTAGCATTTATAATGCAGGTGGTAGATTCCAATCAACTGCTGGTGACTGGTTTGATAACCAAACAAGAGATCAGTTAAGAAGATGGAGACAACCTGGTGACATCACTGATGTACCAGCGGCTGCTCTTGTTGGAAGTAATGGTACACAACATTCAACTAGATATTTACAGGACGGAGATTTTATTAGGTTAAAAGATTTAAATCTTTCTTACACTATACCACAGGACATGCTTACATCTGTTGGTTTAGAAAAAGCTAGAATTTATCTTTCTGGTATTAACTTGCTAACTATCACTGATTATGATGGTTATGATCCTGAATCTAGAGCTGATACATTTGGTGGTGGTCAGACATTTTATTCTGCACCTGCCCCAAGAACTGTTTCACTCGGTGTTAATCTAACATTTTAATTAATAAATTATAGAAAAATGAAAAATTTAAAATTTTTACTTATAATCTTTCTTTCTTTTGGACTCGTGAATTGTGAGTCTGAGTTAGATATAGAACCAGCTCAAAGTGTTTCTATTGGTGCTGCCTTAGGAACTGCTGATGGTGTTAAAAAAGTTTTGATTGGTACTTATGCTGAGGCTGGTCAGAGTTCAACATTCGGAGGGTATTCACACATTATGTCTGAATTACTTGGTAATGATGATGAAGTTTCATGGGAAGGTACTTTTCTTGCGCCAAGAGAAATGTTCAATAAGACTATGTTAAGTGACAACGGTTTAGTTGGTGGTCACTGGAACAATTCTTACGAAGTCATCAACCAAGCGAACCTTGTTCTTGATAACAGTTCAAATATTTCAGATGCTACAGAAAGAGCAACTGTTGAAGGTGAAGCATTGTTCTTGAGGGCATTGACATACTTTGATATGGTTAGATTCTTTGGTGGTGTCCCATTAAGAACCGCTGGAGTTACTAACTATGGTGCTGATTTGGATATTGCCAGATCAACTGCAGATGAGATATATGCTCAGGTTATTTCAGACTTAACTGATGCCTACGCTAAATTGCCTGTATCAAACGGTGAGTTTGCTGACAGATACGCTGCACAAGCTTTGCTTGCCAGAGTTTATCTACAGCAAGGAAATTACGCTAGTGCATTAGCTTCCGCTAATGATGTGCTACAAAATAGTGGTCATTCTTTGGCTTCTACTTTTGCAGGTGCATTTAATAATGATGCTGATAGTTCTGAAGATATTTTTGCTTTTCAAGTGACGTCTCAGGATGGATCTAACGTGTTAGTTACTCATTACGCTGATATGCCTAATGGTGGTAGAGGAGGTGATATTGTTGTTGATACTTATAGAACTCTGTTCGACAGTGTACTCGATGACAGATTATTTTTCTTCTACTACAGCAACGACAATGGTGGAATTCTTACTGGTAAGTATACCAATGAATATGGAAATGTTCCTACAATAAGAGTTGCAGAAATGCATTTAATCAGGGCAGAAGCTAACTTTAGATTAGGTTCTAGTACAGGTTTAGCTCCTCTCACTGAAATCAATGCCCTAAGAGGAAGATCAGGTGCTCCTGCATTAGCTTCTTTAAGTCTTGACTTAATTTTTAATGAAAGACAATTAGAACTTGGTTTTGAAGGACATGTCTTACATGATAAAAAGAGGTTTGGTAAGTCGATTTTTGGATTACCTGCAAACAGTCCTAGACTAGTTTGTCCAATTCCTCAGTCAGAGATGGATAGTAATTCATTAATGACTCAAAATCCTGGATATTAATTCAGAGATTTTAATCAAGAAAAAAAAGGATCAAATTTTTGGTCCTTTTTTTTTTGAAATAGATTTGAATAATTGTAAAAAAATCCTACATTTGCGCACCTTTAAAGAAGGAAATATATGCCAACAATATCGCAGTTAGTTCGAAAAGGTAGAAAAAAGGTGGTCAAAAAGAGTAAGTCCGCCTCTCTAAGTTCGTGTCCTCAGAAAAGAGGTGTCTGTACTAGAGTATACACTACTACACCCAAAAAACCAAATTCAGCAATGAGGAAGGTTGCGAGGGTTAGACTCACCAACGGTATTGAGGTAAATGCTTATATTCCAGGAGAAGGTCACAATTTACAAGAGCATTCAATTGTTTTAGTAAGAGGTGGTAGAGTTAAAGATCTTCCTGGAGTTCGTTACCATATAGTAAGAGGAGCTCTTGACACTGCAGGTGTAGAGGGTAGATTGCAAAGACGATCAAAGTATGGTGCGAAAAAAGCCAAAACAAAAAAAAGTTAATGATGTTCACTTTATGAACCTCTCAACTGATTTAAAATGAGAAAAAGAAAAGCTAAAAAACGTCCACTTCTTCCAGACCCAAAATTTAACGACCAACTTGTCACAAGATTTGTTAATAACCTCATGTGGGATGGTAAAAAATCTACTGCTCTCAAAATTTTTTATGACGCATTGGATATTGTTGAAACAAAAAAACAAGACAGTGAAAAATCATCGCTTGAAATATGGAAAGATGGTTTATCAAATGTAATGCCTCATGTCGAGGTTAGAAGTAGAAGGATTGGTGGTGCTACTTTCCAAATTCCCATGCAAATAAGAGCTGATAGAAAAATATCACTTGCTATAAAGTGGTTAATAAGTTTTGCTAGAAAAAGAAACGAGAAATCTATGGCTCAAAAACTTGCAGGTGAAATATTAGCAGCAGAAAAAGAAGAGGGCTCTGCAGTCAAAAAAAAGGTTGATACCCACAAAATGGCAGAGGCAAACAAAGCATTTTCACACTTTAGATTCTAAACCATGGCAAGAGATTTAAAATACACTAGAAACATTGGAATCGCTGCGCACATTGATGCTGGAAAAACTACAACAACTGAGAGAATTCTTTATTACACTGGTGTTAGTCACAAAATTGGCGAAGTTCATGATGGTGCTGCAACTATGGACTGGATGGAACAAGAGCAGGAACGTGGGATTACCATAACATCTGCAGCAACCACTTGTACTTGGAATTTCCCTACAGACCAAGGCAAAAAAAATGATTTATCAAAACCATATCATTTCAATATAATTGATACTCCTGGTCACGTAGATTTCACTGTTGAAGTTAACAGATCATTAAGAGTTCTTGATGGTCTTGTCTTTTTATTCAGTGCTGTTGATGGTGTTGAACCTCAATCAGAAACAAACTGGAGACTTGCAGATAATTACAAAGTTCCTAGAATGGGTTTTGTAAATAAAATGGATAGACAAGGTTCAGATTTTCTTGCTGTTTGCAATCAAATAAAAGAAATGCTAAAATCTAATGCAGTACCAATCGTCTTGCCTATTGGAGAGGAAGAAGATTTTAAGGGTATTGTTGATCTAGTTAAAAACCAAGCAATTGTTTGGCATGAAGAAAATATGGGATCAACTTTTGATGTTGTAGATATTCCTGATGAAATGAAGGCTGAAGTTGATAAATACAGAGCAAACTTAATCGAGGCAGTTGCCGAATATGATGATAATTTGTTGGAAAAGTTTTTTGAGGACCCAGACTCTATTTCCGAAGAGGAAATTCATGAAGCACTCAGAAAAGCTGCTCAAGATATGAGTATCATTCCTATGGTTTGTGGTTCAGCTTTCAAAAACAAAGGCGTTCAATTCTTGCTAGATTGTGTTTGTAGATATTTACCTTCCCCTGAAGATAAAGAGGCAATTGTAGGAACACATCCTGATGATGGATCTGAAATCTCTAGAAAACCGGTTGTTTCTGAACCATTTTCAGCTTTGGCTTTTAAAATTGCAACTGATCCTTATGTTGGTAGATTAGCTTTCTTTAGAGTTTATTCTGGAAGATTAGATGCAGGTTCATACATCTTTAACAATAGATCTGAATCTAAAGAAAGAATATCTAGAATTTATCAGATGCATGCCGATAAACAAAATGCTATTGATTTTATTGAAGCTGGAGATATTGGTGCAGCAGTAGGTTTTAAAGATATAAAAACTGGAGATACCTTAAGCACTGAAAAACATCCGATTGTTTTAGAGAGTATGGTTTTCCCCGATCCTGTTATTGGTATAGCAGTGGAACCTAAAACAAAAGCCGATGTTGATAAATTAGGAATGGCATTAGCAAAGTTAGCTGAGGAAGATCCAACTTTTCAAGTAAAAACTGACGAGGCTTCTGGTCAAACAATAATCTCTGGAATGGGTGAATTGCATCTAGATATTATTGTTGATCGTTTAAGAAGAGAGTTTAAAGTTGAGGTGAATCAAGGTCAGCCACAGGTTGAATATAAAGAAGCGGTTACTGCTTCTGCTAATCACAGAGAAGTTTATAAAAAACAAACAGGTGGTAGAGGTAAATTTGCTGATATTGTTTTTACTATGGAGCCAGCAGAAGAAGGCAAAACTGGACTTGAATTTATCAATAATATTAAAGGTGGTAATATTCCTAAAGAATATATTCCCTCTGTTGAGAAAGGATTTAAAGAAGCTATGAAAAATGGACCACTTGCTGGATTTGAAATTGATTCTCTGAAGGTTGCTCTTAACGATGGATCATTTCATCCTGTTGATTCAGATTCTCTTTCTTTTGAATTAGCAGCTAAACTTGGTTTTAAAGAAGCTGCTAAACTTGCTAAGTCAGTAATTATGGAACCAATGATGAAATTAGAGGTTCTCACACCTGAAGCAAATATGGGTGATATTGTTGGTGATTTAAACAGAAGAAGAGGACAGGTCAATAATATGGATGATAGAGCAGGTGCAAAAGTAGTAAAAGCACTAGTTCCGCTTTCTGAAATGTTTGGTTATGTAACAGCATTAAGAACATTAAGCTCCGGAAGAGCTACATCAACAATGGAGTTTTCTCATTACGCACAAACACCATCTAACATTTCGGAGGACGTTATTGCCTCTATAAAAGGAAACAACCAAGAATAGAATATGAGTCAAAAAATTAGAATAAAATTAAAATCTTATGATTTCAACTTGGTTGATAAGTCTGCTGAGAAGATTGTTAAGACTGTAAAGACAACAGGTGCAATTGTTACCGGACCAATCCCCTTACCGACAAGAAAGAAAATTTTTACTGTATTAAAATCACCTCATGTAAATAAGAAATCAAGAGAACAATTTCAACTCTCATCTTACAAAAGACTCTTGGACATATACAGTTCATCATCTAAAACTATTGATGCATTGATGAAACTGGAATTACCTAGTGGCGTTGAAGTTGAAATAAAAGTATAATTCAAAATGGAAGGATTGATTGGAAAAAAAATAGGTATGACGAGTCTTTATGATGATAAAGGCAATAATCTTGCTTGTACTGTGATTCAGGCTGGACCATGTGTTGTAACTCAAATTAAAACTATTGAAAAAGATGGTTATAATTCTGTTCAAATCGGTTTTGAAGATAAGAAAGAAAGATTAGTAACCAAATCTGAATTAGGTCATTTTAAAAATAGTAAACAATCACCTAAATCCAAACTAATGGAATTTTCAAACTATGAAAATGAACTAAAAGTTGGTGACGTACTATATGCTGACTTATTTGTTGAAGGTGAATATGTAGATGTAACGGGAGTTTCCAAGGGTAAAGGTTTTCAAGGTGTTGTAAAAAGACATGGTTTTGCTGGAGTTGGACAATCCACTCATGGTCAACATAACAGGTTGAGAGCACCTGGATCAATTGGAGCAGCATCATATCCTGCCAGAGTTTTCAAGGGTATGAAAATGGCAGGTCAAACTGGAAATGAAAATGTAACCGTGCAGAATTTGAAAGTTGTAAAAGTAATTGCTGATAAAAATCTAATAGTTTTGAAAGGATGTGTTCCTGGACATAAAAATTCCTATCTGTCAATTAAAAAGTAATGAAAATAGAGGTTTTAAATATAAAAGGTAAATCAACTGGAAGAGAAATAAAGCTTTCTAAAGATGTATTTGGATTAGAACCTAATGAACATGCTCAATATTTAGATGTAAAGAATCATCTTTCTAATAAAAGACAAGGCAATGCTAAGACAAAGGAAAGAGCAGAAATTAAGGGAAGTACAAGGAAGATAAAAAAACAAAAGGGTACCGGAACTGCTCGTGCTGGTAGTATTAAGAATCCTTTGTTTAGAGGAGGTGGAACTATTTTTGGACCTAGAACCCGTGAATTTAGTTCTAAGGTTAACAAAAATGTAAAAAAACTGGCTCGTAAATCTGCATTATCACAGAAATACATGAATAAAGAAATTTCTGTAATTGAGAAATTGGAATTCAAAACTCCAAAAACTAAAACATTTGTTGAGATTTTGAAGTCAGTTGGTCTAGATACCAAAAAAACATTGTTCGTTCTTGAGGGAGGTAATAAAAATGTATATTTGTCCGCGCGAAATTTGGATAAATATGAAGTAGTTTCTGAATCAGAAGCAACTACTTATAGTATCTTAAATGCTCAGCATTTGGTAATTGAAGAAAATGCGGTAAGTAAATTAGAATCAATATTAGCATAATTATGAAAGTTATTTTTGAACCTATTATTACAGAAAAAGCAACAAACGATAGTGAATTGAGAAATCGTTACACGTTTGTAGTTAATAGGGAGGCAAATAAAATTCAAATTAAAGATGCTGTTGAAGAAAAGTATAATGTTACTGTTGAGAAAGTAAGAACACAAATTTATGGACCTGAGAGAAAAACAAAGTTTACAAAGAAAGGTGTTCAAAGAACAAAAACAAATATTAAGAAAAAAGCAATAGTTGATATCCAGGATGGAGATTCAATTGACTTTTATAATAATTTATAGATGGCAGTTAAAAAACTAAAACCGATAACACCAGGTCAAAGGGGTAGAACAGTCAATAGTTTTGATACTATTACTGCTTCAAAACCTGAAAAGAGTTTATTGGTTCCTAAAAAAAGGTCTGGGGGACGAAATAGTCAAGGTAGAATGACGATGAAATTTAGAGGAGGAGGTCATAAAAAGAAGTATAGACTTATAGATTTTAAAAGAGATAGGTTTAATGATGAAGCTGAGGTATTGACAATTGAATACGATCCTAACAGGTCAGCATTTATTGCTTTAACAAAATTTGAGGATGGAGAAAAAAGATACATAGTGGCGCTAAAAGGTCTAAAAGTTGGAGATAAAGTTGTTTCAGGTGAAAAAGTTGAACCCAAAATTGGTAACTCAATGCCATTATCATCAATACCACTAGGTACTACAGTTTCTTGCGTCGAGCTTAACCCTGGAAAAGGAGCAAGTTTTGCTAGAAGTGCTGGTTCATTTGCACAACTTATGGCTCGTGATGGAAAGTTTGCTACTTTAAAGTTACCCTCAGGTGAAACAAGGCTTGTACTTGTTAAATCAATGGCTACAATAGGTCAAGTTTCTAATTCTGACCATCAACTTGTTATTTCAGGTAAAGCTGGTAGATCTAGATGGTTGGGAAGAAGACCAAGAACTAGAGCTGTGGTGATGAATCCAGTTGATCACCCAATGGGTGGTGGAGAAGGTAAAGCATCTGGAGGACATCCACGTTCAAAAAATGGTATTCCTGCTAAAGGATTTAGAACAAGAAACAAAAAGAAGTTCAGTAATAAATTTATAATTGAAAGAAGAAAATAGTTATGCCTAGATCATTAAAAAAAGGACCATTTGTGCACAAAAGCTTATTGAAAAGAGTTCAAGAAAATCTTGATTCAAATAAGAAGAATGTTATTAAAACATGGTCCAGATCATCAATGATTATACCTGATTTTGTTGGTCAAACCATTGCTGTATACAATGGAAGACAATTTGTACCTGTTTATATTACAGAAAATATGGTAGGGCATAAGTTAGGTGAATTTTCACCTACAAGATCATTTAGAGGTCATGCTGGAGGTAAAAAAGGTAAATAAAAATGGGTTCTAGAAAAAGAAATACTGCTAACACAATTAAAGAACGAAAGAAAAATATAGTTTCTGCCAGTTTGAATAATTGTCCCACATCGCCAAGAAAAATGAGACTTGTGGCCGATCAAATCAGAGGACAAAAAGTTGGTAATGCATTATCCATTCTCAAGTTTAGTGATAAGCATGCTTCTAATAGATTGGAAAAATTATTATTGTCAGCCATCAGTAATTGGCAACAAAAAAATCCAGATTCGGATATTGAAAATGAGGACGTCATTGTTAGTGAAATTAGGGTTGATAGTGCGGGCATGTTAAAGAGACTCAGACCCGCCCCTCAAGGAAGAGCTCATAGAATAAGAAAAAGATCAAATCATGTTACTATGGTTTTAGACAACTTAAAAAAAATTAATAACTAATATGGGTCAGAAAACAAATCCGATTGGTAATAGATTAGGAATCATCAGAGGATGGGAATCTAACTGGTATGGTGGAAAAAAATATGGTGATTTAATTGCAGAGGACGAAATCATAAGAAAGTATATTTTTACCAGATTGTCAAAAGCTAGTGTTTCTCGTATAATCATTGAAAGGACTTTAAAATTAATTACTATAACTATAACCACCGCCAGACCTGGAATAATAATCGGTAAAGCAGGACAAGAAGTTGATAAGTTAAAAGAAGAATTAAAGAAAATATCTCAGAAGGATGTTCAACTCAATATTGTAGAAATAAAGAGACCTGAACTTGAGGCCCAGTTAGTTGCATCATCAATTGCAAGACAGATTGAAGGCAGAATATCATATAGAAGAGCAATTAAAATGGCTATTGCTGCTACTATGAGAATGAATGCGGAGGGAATTAAGGTTCAAATTTCTGGGAGATTGAATGGTGCAGAAATGGCCAGATCAGAAACATATAAAGAAGGAAGAATACCATTATCCACGTTTAGAGCTGACATTGATTATGCATTAGTTGAAGCTCATACTACATATGGTAGATTAGGTGTTAAAGTATGGATAATGAAAGGTGAAGTTTATGGAAAGAGAGAACTTTCTCCACTTGTTGGTTTGAGTTTATCTTCATCAAAAAATAAAGGTAATAAACAAAGAAGACGTTAATTATGTTATCTCCAAAAAGACAGAAATATAGAAAAATGCAAAAAGGAAGAATGAAAGGTCTTTCCCAGAGAGGTCATCGTCTTTCTAATGGTATGTTTGGCATAAAGTCATTGGATTCAAAGTTTATTACATCTAGACAGATTGAAGCTGCTAGGATTGCTGCTACAAGATATATGAAAAGGGAAGGACAATTATGGATAAAAATTTTTCCAGATAAGCCTATAACAAAGAAACCTTTAGAGGTAAGAATGGGTAAAGGAAAAGGGGCTCCTGAGTATTTTGTTGCTGTTGTCAAACCTGGAAAAATTATGTTTGAGGTGGCTGGTGTACCAATTGATATTGCAAAAGAAGCATTGAGATTGGCATCGCAAAAGCTTCCTGTAAAAACAAAATTTGTTATTGCCAACGATTATGAATATGTAAGTTAATGAAACAAAGCGAGATAAAAATATTAACTGATGATGAGCTTATGGACAAGCTTAATTCTTTGATTAAGAGTCAGGAAGAAACTAAATTAACCCATGTTGTTTCCCCAATTGAAAATCCTTTGGTAATAAGAAAAAATAGACGAACAATTGCAAGAATGAGGACAGAACTTGCGAAAAGAAAATCTAGTTAAAATGGATAATAGAAATTTAAGAAAAGAAAGAATTGGAGTAGTTACAAGCAACAAGATGCAAAAATCTGTTGTTGTATCTGAAGTTGGAAAAGTTAAGCACCCAAAGTATGGTAAGTTCGTTTTAAAAACAAAAAAATATCATGTTCATGATGAAAAAAATGAATGTAATGAAGGCGATGTTGTTAAAATTATGGAAACTAAACCAATCAGTAAAAGTAAATGTTGGCGTTTGGTTAAAGTGTTAGAAAAAGCAAAGTAAATGGTACAACAAGAAAGTAGGTTATTAGTCGCAGACAATACAGGAGCTAAAGAAGTTCTTACTATTAGAGTCCTTGGTGGAACTAAGAGAAGATATGCTTCCTTGGGAGATAAAATAGTTGTTACTGTAAAAAATGCTACACCAAATGGCACAGTCAAGAAAGGTCAAGTTTCAACTGCAGTTGTTGTTAGAACACAAAAAGAGGTAAGGAGAAAAGACGGATCTTATATTAGATTTGATGATAATGCTTGTGTTTTGCTAGATGCTGCAGGTGAATTGAGAGGCACTAGGGTTTTTGGTCCCGTTGCTCGTGAATTAAGAGATAAAAATTTTATGAAAATTGTGTCATTGGCACCTGAAGTTTTATAGAAATATGAATATTAAAATTGGAGATACCGTTAAAGTAATTGCTGGAGATGATAAAGGGTTGTCCGGAAAAGTTTTGAAAGTGATTAGAAATAAAAACAGAGTCATTGTTGAGGGTGTTGCTATGGTTAAGAAGCATAATAAGCCAAATTCTAATAATCCAAAAGGCGGCATTACCGAAAAAGAATCATCCGTACACATCTCAAACGTTTCTTTAACTACTAAGGATGGTGAAATTACAAGGGTTGGATATAGAATTGATGATGATAAGAAGGTTCGATATTCAAAAAAAAATAATGAAATAATTTAAAATGAGTTACACTCCAAGATTAAAAAAAGAATATAAACAAACCGTTACCAAAAGTATAATGGAGTCTCATGGATTGGTAAATATAATGCAGGTCCCCAAGCTTCAAAAAATTGTAATTAGTAAGGGTGTTGGTGCTGCAGTAGCAGATAAAAAAATTATTGATCACGCTGTTGAGGAATTAACCTTGATATCTGGTCAAAAAGCTGTTGCTACCAAATCGAAGAAAGATATTTCAGCATTCAAACTGAGAAAAGGAATGCCTATTGGAGCCAAAGTAACCTTGAGAGGCGATAGAATGTACGAGTTTTTAGATAGGTTAATTACTGCGGCGTTGCCAAGAGTTAGAGAGTTTCAGGGTGTTAAAAATTCAGGTTTTGATGGTAGAGGAAATTATACTTTAGGAATTACAGAGCAGATAATTTTTCCTGAGATTGATATCGATAAAATAAATAAGATTTCTGGAATGGATATAACATTTGTTACATCGACAAATGAAGATAAGTTGGCAAAAACATTATTAAAGGAATTAGGATTACCATTCAATAAAAATTAAAATATGGCAAAAGAATCAATGAAAGCCCGTGAGGTAAAAAGAGTTAAAATGTGTCTTAAATATGCTGAAAAAAGAAAAGCATTGAAAAATGCTGGAGATTATATGGGACTTCAAAAGTTACCCAAGAATTCATCTCCAGTTAGAATTCACAACAGATGTAAAATAACTGGTAGACCTAAAGGATATATGAGACATTTTGGTATTTCTAGAGTTAAGTTTCGTGAAATGGCAAATAAAGGTTTGATACCAGGAGTAAGAAAAGCAAGTTGGTAAATTAAAAAGATATGAATACAGATCCGATAGCAGATTTTTTAACAAGAATTAGAAATGCAAACTCAGCAGGACTTAGAACTGTTGTTATTCCATCGTCTAAAATAAAGAAGGAAATAACTAAGATTTTATTTGATCAAGGTTTCATTTTAAATTATCAGTTTATAAATGATTCTGTGCAAGGTTCAATTAAAATTGCTCTTAAATATAACCAGATTTCAAAGGAGCCAGTTATCAAGAAGATTGAGAGAGTTAGCAAGCCGGGACTCAGAAGATATTCATCAAGTTCAGAATTACCAAGAGTTTTGAATGGTTTGGGAGTGAATATAGTTTCTACCTCTAAAGGTTTGATGACAGGAAAAAAAGCAAAGAGAGAAAATCTTGGTGGAGAAATAATTTGTAATGTATATTAATAATGTCACGAATAGGAAATAATCCAATAGTTGTACCGGAAGGAGTTAATGTAGAAATCCACACAGATTCCGTAAAGGTTTCTGGAAAACTGGGTACTTTAAGTCAAAAATTTGATGGAGTCTCTGTTTCCAAAGGTGAAAATCAACTGATAGTAAAAAGAAATTCTGAATCGAAGGAACACAAGGCAAAACATGGTCTTTACAGATCACTAATTAATAACATGATTGTTGGAGTTTCGCAAGGATGGAAAAAAAGCTTAGAGCTTGTTGGAGTTGGTTACAGAGCCCAGAGCAATGGACAAAAACTAGATTTATCACTAGGGTTTTCTCACAATATTGTCATGATGCTACCAGACGAAATAAAAATTGAGACAGTTAACGAGAAAGGAAAGAATCCTATAATTAATATAACATCTTACGATAAGCAACTTGTTGGTATGGTTGCTGCAAAAATTAGATCTTACAGAAAACCGGAGCCGTACAAAGGAAAAGGAGTAAAGTTTGTTGGTGAACAGATTAGAAGAAAAGCAGGTAAATCAGCATAGTAAATATGAATACTAAGACAAAAAAGAGAAATAAGATAAAAAAAAGAATAAGGAAGGTTGTTTTTGGAACATCTGAAAGACCAAGAATGACTGTTTTTAGAAGCAATAAATCAATATATGCTCAGATTATTAATGATAAGGAGGAGAAAACTTTGGTTTCTGCATCATCAACAGACAAGGATTTAAAACTAACGTCCAATAATAAATCTGAAGTTGCAAAACAAGTAGGTATTTCAATTGGGAGTAAAGCATTAAAGGTTGGGATAAAGTCTGTGTCCTTTGATAGAAACGGTTATTTGTATCATGGAAGAGTTAAATCATTAGCCGATGGAGCAAGAGAAGCTGGATTAAATTTATAAAAAATGAAAAAAAAGAATATTGAATTTGTAAAACCAGGAGGGTTAGAATTAAAAGATAGACTTGTTAGTATTCAGCGTGTTACCAAGGTTACCAAGGGAGGTAGAGCTTTTGGTTTTTCAGCAATCGTAGTTGTTGGTAACGAGGAGGGTGTTGTTGGTCATGGTTTAGGAAAGGCCAAAGAAGTTTCCATTGCAATTGCTAAAGCAGTCGAAAATGCGAAGAAAAGTTTAGTAAAAATACCTTTATCAAGTTCGACTATTCCTCACGAACAAAAGGGAAAACACGGCGGAGCAAGGGTCTATATTCAACCGGCTTCACAGGGAACCGGTGTTATTGCTGGTGGAGCAGTCAGAGCTGTTTTAGAATCTGTTGGTATTCAGGATGTTCTTTCAAAATCTCAGGGTTCTTCGAACCCACACAACGTTGTAAAAGCAACTTTTGATGCATTATTTCAACTTAGGGATGCATACAGGGTTGCCCAGGAAAGAGGAGTTGATCTTGAAAAAATTTATAATGGTTAAAGTTGTTTAAATGAATAGAATTAAGATTAAACAAATTAGAAGTAAAATTAAAAGACCCGGTTATCAAAAGAAAACCTTGGAAGCCTTGGGTCTAAGAGGAATTGGTCATATTGTTGAGCATAACCCTGACCCCTCTATATTGGGCATGATAAAAAAAGTTGAACATTTAATTAAGATTATTGATTAGTTATGAGTTTATCAAAATTAAAGCCTGCAGAAGGATCAGTTAAATCAAAGAGTAAAAGAATTGGGAGAGGTCAAGGCTCTGGAAAAGGAGGAACTGCAACAAGAGGGCACAAGGGTGCAAAGTCCAGGTCCGGTTACTCTAAGAAAATTGGTTTTGAGGGAGGTCAAATGCCACTCCAAAGAAGAATTCCAAAGTTTGGTTTCAAAAATATAAACAGGAGGGAATACAAGCCAGTTAATATCAATACAATTCAGGAATTAGTTGATGCTAAGAAAATAAAAAAAGGAAATTTTAACTTGGAAGTAATGATTGCAAATAATCTTGTAAAGAAAAACGATTTAGTAAAAGTTTTAGGACGAGGCGCAATCAACTCACCTGTAAAAGTTGAGGCTCATAAATTTTCAAAGTCTGCTGTTGAAGCAATTAAAAAAGCAGGAGGAGAAACAAAAGTTATTTAAATGCAAAAATTTATTGATATAATAAAAAATATTTGGGCTATTGATGAGTTAAAAAATAGAATTTTGATAACTCTATTCTTTTTAGCTATTTACAGGTTGGGTGCTCAAGTTGTTCTCCCAGGTGTTGATTATAATGTTATTGCTGATGCCAAGATTGCCGGAGGAGGAGGTTTACTTGGATTATTGAACGCATTTACCGGTGGCGCTTTTGCTAATGCTTCGGTTTTCGCCTTAGGAATTATGCCATACATATCAGCTTCAATTGTAGTACAACTTATGGGTGTAGCTGTTCCTTACTTACAAAAACTTCAAAAAGAAGGAGAAAGTGGTAGAAAAACTATTACCCAGATTACAAGATGGTTAACAATAGCAATATGTGTAGTTCAAGCACCTGCTTATCTCTATGGTTTAGGAGCACTTGGTGTCCCTGACTCTGCTTTTATACTTGGTAAAGGAATCTTTTTTATTGTGCCTGCAGTAATAATCCTCGTTACTGGATGTATTTTTGCAATGTGGCTTGGTGAAAAAATTACCGATAGAGGAATTGGTAATGGAATTTCTTTACTAATTACCGTTGGTATTATTGCATCCCTTCCCCTCTCTTTCACTCAAGAGGTTATTTCCCAACTATCAAGTTCAGGCGGATGGATTATGATTGCTATTGAGGTTCTAATTTGGTTTATTGTAGTTGCACTTTGTATATTGTTAGTTTTAGCAGTTAGGCAGATCCCTGTTCAGTATGCAAGAAGATCTATCTCCGGGTCAAGTAGTTTGTACTCCAAAAGGCAGTACATTCCATTAAGATTAAATGCATCTGGAGTGATGCCAATAATTTTTGCTCAAGCAATTATGTTTGCTCCTGCGTATCTTGGTCAGATAATTGGAGGTTCATTTGGACAGTGGATGCAAGCAGCATTTTCTAATATGTTCGGGTTGGCGTACAATATATTGTTTGGTCTATTAATTATATTATTCACATATTTTTATACCGCAATAACGGTGCCTACCAATAAAATGGCCGATGACTTAAAAAGAAGTGGTGGTTTTGTTCCTGGAATAAAACCTGGTGGAGAAACATCCGAGTTTTTGGACAAAATAATGTCGTTAATCACATTTCCTGGTTCAATATTTTTAGCATTAATTTCAGTTTTACCAGCTGTTATAGTTGCTTTGATGCAAATTCAGCAGGGTTGGGCTTTATTTTTTGGGGGAACTTCACTTTTGATTATGGTTGGAGTTGCAATAGACACAATACAACAAATAAATGCCTATTTATTAAATAGGCATTATGATGGTTTAATGAAAACAGGTAAAACAAGAAGAGTAGCATAAGTATGGCAAAACAAGCGGCAATAGAACAAGATGGTGTAATTGTAGAAGCTCTATCCAATGCAATGTTTAGGGTTGAGTTAGAGAATGGACATGTTGTGACTGCTCATATTTCAGGAAAGATGAGAATGTTTTATATAAAACTATTGCCAGGTGATAAGGTAAAATTAGAAATGAGTCCTTATGATTTAACAAAAGCAAGAATAACTTTTAGATACTAGTATGAAGGTAAGAGCATCAATAAAAAAAAGAAGCCCTGAGTGTAAGATTGTGAGACGAAAGGGAAGATTATATGTAATTAATAAAAAGAACCCAAGGTTCAAACAAAGACAAGGTTAATATGGCAAGAATTTCAGGTATCGATATTCCAAAAGAAAAAAGAGGTGTAGTTGCATTAACTTACATCTATGGAATTGGTTCAAGCAGAGCAAAAAAAATACTAATCAATGCAAATGTCAGTGAAGAAAGGAAAGTATCCGATTGGACTGATGACGAAACAGCTAATATTAGAGCTGAGGTGTCAAAACTAAAAATTGAGGGGGAATTAAGGGCTGAAAACCAAATCAATATAAAAAGATTGATGGATATAGGTTCATATCGAGGAATCAGACATAGAATTGGACTACCTCTGAGGGGACAAAGAACAAAGAACAACTCTAGAACAAGAAAAGGTAAAAGAAAAACAGTTGCAAATAAAAAGAAAGTAACTAAGTAAAACATAATTATGGCAAAGGCAGTTAATAAAAAGAGAAAAGTGGTAGTTGAGTCCTTCGGTGAGGTTCATATTAATGCTACCTTTAATAATATCATTATTTCCTTTACTAATAACAAAGGTGAAGTTGTTTCATGGTCTTCCGCAGGAAAAATGGGTTTCAGGGGTTCCAAAAAAAATACTCCTTATGCTGCGCAGTTAGCAGCTGAAGATGCAGTAAAAGTTGCTCATGAGGCAGGTATGAGAAAAGTGAAGGTTTATGTAAAAGGACCAGGAAATGGAAGAGAGTCTGCAATAAGAAGTATACATAACGCTGGCGTTGAGGTGACAGAGATATTTGATGTAACACCAATTCCTCACAATGGATGTAGACCACCTAAAAGAAGAAGAGTTTAAAATAAAATACTATGGCAAGATATATTGGACCTAAAACAAAGATTTCAAGAAAATTCGGTGAGCCAATTTTTGGCCCTGACAGGTCTTTTGAAAAAAAGAATTACCCACCTGGTCAACACGGTCAAAGTAAAAGAAGGCAAAAAAAGTCTGAATATGCAATTCAGTTGATGGAAAAGCAAAAGGCCAAATACCTATATGGTATACTTGAAAAGCAATTCAAAAACTTATTTGAAAGGGCTAGTAGGAGTAAAGGGATTACTGGAGAAGTGCTATTACAATTATGCGAATCAAGATTAGATAATTTAGTTTATAGAATGGGTATTGCCCCATCAAGAAGTGCTGCAAGACAACTTGTTAGTCATGAGCACATAGTTGTTGATGGTAAAGTATGTAATATACCTTCACGAATTATCAAGGTTGCTGAAACAATAGGTGTAAGGGAAAAGTCTAAATCACTTATGTCAATCGAAAGCTCCTTACAAAATAGCATATCATACGAATGGATTAGTTGGGACAGCGATAAAATGGAAGGAGTTTATAATACACTTCCAGAGAGAGAACAGATTCCAGAAAATATAAAAGAACAATTAATAGTAGAACTATATTCTAAATAATACAATAAAATTATGGCAATATTTACATTTCAAAAACCTGACAAAGTAATAATGATTGATTCAAACAAGCATGAAGGCAAGTTTGAATTCAGACCACTAGAACCTGGCTATGGCCTCACAGTTGGTAATGCTCTGAGAAGGGTATTATTATCATCGCTCGAGGGCTTTGCAATAACTTCAGTTAAAATCGATAATGTAGAGCACGAGTTCACAACTGTACCTGGAATTGTTGAGGATGTCACTGAGATTATTTTAAATCTAAAACAGGTTAGATTTAAAAGACAGATTGATAGTGTCGATAGTGAAAGTGTTTCGGTTTCTGTCAAAATGCAAGAAAAACTAACTGCTGGAGACCTTCAGAAATTTATTTCCGGGTTTGAAGTTCTAAATCCGGATTTGGTTTTATGTAATATGGAAAAGAGTGTAGACCTTAATTTCGAATTAAATATAGAAAAAGGTAGAGGATATGTATCCTCGGAAGAAAACAAAAAACTTGGTGCTCCTTTAGGAACAATTTTTATGGATTCAGTTTTTACACCAATTAAAAATGTTAAATACTCTATAGAAGATTTTAGGGTTGAACAAAAAACAGATTATGAAAAACTTGTTTTTGAAATAATAACAGATGGATCTATTGAGCCAAAAGATGCGCTTACTGAAGGGGCAAAGGTTTTAATTCACCATTTTATGTTATTTTCAGATGAGAGAATAACTTTAGAGGCCGATGAAATTGCCAAAACTGAAACTTATGATGAAGAATCTCTTCATATGCGTCAATTATTAAAAACTAGACTAATTGACATGGATTTGTCAGTAAGAGCTTTAAATTGTCTCAAGGCTGCTGAGGTTGATACACTTGGAGATCTAGTTTCTTTTAACAAAACAGATTTGATGAAATTTAGAAATTTTGGTAAAAAATCATTGACTGAACTGGAAGAATTGGTACTGGTTAAAGGATTAAATTTTGGAATGGACTTGTCAAAATACAAACTCGATAAAGAATAAAAATATAAATGAGACACCGTAAAAAAAATCCACATCTAGGTAGAAAAAGAGGTCACAGGAAATATATGCTTGCAAACATGGGTTCGTCTTTGATTGAGCATAAGTCAATTAATACTACCCTTGCAAAAGCAAAAGCTTTAAAGCTTTTCATTGAACCGTTAATTACCAAGTCCAAAACTGATTCAACACATAATAGAAGAATTGTCTTTAAATATTTAAGAAATAAATATGCCGTAACTGAACTTTTCAGAGAAGTTGCCGTTAAAATTGGAGATAGACCAGGTGGTTATACTAGAATTATAAAACTTGGTACTAGATATGGAGATAATGCTGATATGGCCCTGATTGAGTTAGTAGATTATAATGAGTTATATTCACAAACAAAACCTGATTCAAGAAGAAGAAGGAGAAAAAAGAAAAAATCAACTACAGAACAGACTCTTCCTGCTAAACAGGTTACTCCTGCTGAGGAGATTGTTCCTGCTGAGGAGGTTG
>TARA_B100000963_G_scaffold103811_2_pt1 | contig 34870 bp, 31 predicted proteins | sample TARA_B100000963 | Tara Oceans TARA_B100000963 (sample SAMEA2622097) | marine metagenome | biome: marine biome (ENVO:00000447); feature: surface water layer (ENVO:00002042); material: "saline water (ENVO:00002010), including plankton (ENVO:xxxxxxxx)" | depth 5 m | reverse complement strand
CTGAAGAATCGCCGGTCGTTCCCATTGCGTGACCGACAAGGGGCACCATGGAAAACCCAGCGTGAATTGACATCGCAGCCACTCGATGATGACCCAGCAAGACGAAAGCCCCAAAATGAAAAGGACTCGACGGGGAAAGGAAAGCCCAATTGCGGCAGGCACCCAAGTCCTCGCAATGAGAAACCATGGCATGTGATAGCAAGACATGAGAAAAGTGGCCATCAACATTCCCCCGAGCGTTACGTGGCGCATCCACCCGACCAATAGGATATGATAGAACCATCCGCAAAGCAGGTAAGTCCAGATGACCTTTTTCAGTTCGGGTTTGCGAGAAAACCAAACTAAAGTTGGCAAGAGGAAGAAGTATGCCGCTTCGGGAACTTGCCGAGGAGGTTGCGCCAGAATGAGCAATCCATAAGTCGAACCACCCGCAAGCAGAGCCCCCCACCATTCCTTTATCCACAAAGTGAAAGAGATCCTGAGAGAATGGTTCAGCATGAGCCTAGCTCTCGCAACCGGGACGAGCGATCAAACCAGAGTAAGGTTTGAGAGCAAAGGGTTGTTGAGGGTTTACTTTTAGAAATCGTTCCATAACGGCAAAAAGTTCGGATGAAGTGCGGGTTCTTCTCATAGCGTGCAGAAAGCCTCCCTGCGGATCGACCGACAAGCCTATGAAATTAAGAAATTTCTTCATGCGCCCCACTGTTTTCCTGTCATCTGAAATAGGCGAAGCAAGGGCTTCGAATAATTCCATAATATAGTCAAAGACATCATTCAACTGGGGGAAGAAAACCTCGCGATTCTCGGAATGATCCCTAATTTGCCTGAAGATCCAAGGATTGCGAATTGCCGCTCTTCCAATCATCACACCACTCGCCTCGGTCCGCTCACGCAACCTCTTGGCGTCGGCGTAGGTTTGCACGTCTCCGTTCAGGAAGACCGGACATCTGAGATAATTTGCGGCTTGCCTGACGTATTCGTAATCGGGTGAAGAACGATAGCCCCCCAACACGGTTCGGGCATGAACGCTCACTAAATCCACCTTCCGCTTATCCAAAATCTCCAAAAAGGTTCGAAAATGACGATCATCTTCGAATCCGAATCTCATTTTTACGGTTAACGGGCCTTCTACGCTCTCCCTTAGGGCTTTGAGTATTTCATCAACCCGAAGAGGTTCCCGCAGCAAACCCCCACCAACGTTCTTACGATAAACTCGTGGCGCGGGACAACCCAAGTTTAGATCCACCCCGGCAATGGAATACTTCTGAAGATCTTTTGCTGTTCGAACCAAATCATCCAAATTCTCTCCAATCATCTGAGCTAAAACAGGTTTGCCGGAAGGGTTTTCAGTGATCGAACTCAAGATCGCATCATCCAGGCGCGAATTCGCATGCACTCTGAAGAATTCGGTAAAAAACAAATCAGGAGCTCCTCGCCGGGCAATGATTTTCATGAAGGGAAGCCCGGTAACGTCCTGCATCGGAGCCAAGGCGGTGGGAAGAGCGATCGGACGGTTTTGTTTCGATAAGATTGAAAATGAATCCGTGGATTCGACCGATGTGGAAAAAGCCGCTTTCAGCTTGCCTAATCCTGCTTACGGAGAATCCGTTCCAGAATTTCAGTCATATCCTCGACGTTTTCAAGAACTTTTCTGGAAACGTGAATCTCTTGCTTCATTTGCAAGGCCAAAACAATGGAATCGCTTGGTCTTGCATCCAATTCTATAATTTTCTTACCAAGCTCATTTTCCATCTGTAGGATGATCCGAGCAAAAAAAGTACCCTCATCCACATCGTTGATAAGGACTCTCTCGATCTTGGTTTCCAATCCCTTGAGGATCAACCCAATCAAATCATGCGTCAGAGGACGCTCCTTCTTTACCTGATTGATGGTCATGTTAATCGCATTTCCGATGGCCGGATCAACGTAGATGACGAAAGTCTTGTCATCATTACCCAAAAAAATCGCACAACCGTTGGAAGTTGGCATAACTCCCTTTACTGAGACTACGACCGAATCATTATTCATCTTGTCATTATCCCAATTATAGCATTCGTTCGCAAGCACTTAAGATCATGGAACATTCTCAGGATTGGATGAAAGAACAACCACTCATAAAGAAGCGAAACCTTTACCTGATTGGAATGATGGGGACAGGGAAAAGCGCGGTTGGACGAATCGCATCGGAAAAACTGGGTCTGTCTTATTTGGATTCGGATCATGTGATCGAGACTCAAACGGGAATTTCGGTCCAAGAAATTTTCACTCGTTTCGGAGAGAATAAGTTCCGAAAGTTGGAAGAATCGTTCGTCAAGGAAGGCCACGATCCAGATGGAAACTTGGTTTCTTGCGGAGGCGGACTCTGCATAGCCGCAGGCATGCTCGAACGGATTAAGACGATGGGATTGGTTATTTGCCTTTGGGCGGACCCGGAAACCATTTTAACCAGAATTGGGTCGAACTCCAATCGACCTTTGCTGCAAGTGGAATCTCCACTTGCTGAAATCAAACGGATTCTCGCTGAAAGGGAAAGCCGATATCTCTCTGCCCACAAGGTTCTGTCCACTGAAAATCGATCGGTTGAGCAAGTCGCTCAGTTGGTCATTGAGTATTACCTGGAACAAGCCCACTGAAGGGCTTAGAACGACTGAAAGTCGTTTTCCTCGGACACGAATGCCTCAATTCCTCTCAAAAAAGATTCAGGCGGACGCACCAACTTACCCTCTTTTGAAACAAAGGCGTGAGTGGTCTTGCCCTCCGCAAGAAGCTTTTTGTCCCTCAGCACCCGGTAGGTCGCTGATATGCGGGCAACGGGAGGATCTCGCAAACAGGCTTCCACGGTCAAACGGTCGTCAAAAAAAGCAGGTGAATGAAACTTGGCCTCGCAGTCCAAAACCGGGAGCAGAAAGCCTTTTCTTTCAAGATCCGCATAAGGACATCCGATTCGGTCCAAAAGATGGACTCTCGCCACCTCAAACCAAGTGAAATAATTGCCATGGTAAACCACTCCCATCTGATCAGTCTCCTGATACCTGACCCGAATTTCTACGCTTGTGATGAGCATTGATTATCCCTATCGCATTCAACCTACCCTTCTCAAGCACTGATTACCGAAAATCGCATGACCATAACGAAAAAAGAAAGAAGAATTGCCATCGGCATCGGCATTGCCATAGGCGTTGCATTTTCGTCAATGTTGGTTCGCTACGCTTTCCAGTTCAAGGAATCGAAAATGCAAGCCCGCCCGGGAAATTACGATTCTCTGGTAACTGCATTCGACGGATCGGCCTTTGAACCTCTACCTGAAATGATTCGGATGGTTTTGCCGCATGGGCTTGTCGTGCACTACGAAGCAAACCGTCCCATCTTGTCCCAGACAAAAAGGGAAACTTCGAAAAGTTGGGTGATTGAGACTTCGGGGTCATTTCGCTCGGAAAGACTCTTCGTATTGGCCGAAGAGAACTTCGAGGGGAACGTCTCCAAAATCGACTTTTACCGGGCATCGGAGCTTTATCTGAAATTTCATCATCCAACGGACGTCGATTCCTTCAAACTCAAAATCGACTCGGAGCGATTCCGCATTATAGGTAAAAATTCTTCAAGCGGCGAATGGATCCTTCAGATCAAACGGTTCTCCCCGTCGGATATCGTTAAGACAATCAATGAACTGAAGAGGGAATTCCCCGAACTTTCGACGATTCGACCCGTTCTTTGGGTGCCTCCCCGATAAGGAGTTTTTAGCCTAATCTCATTGACCCAAAGGCATTTTTTCGTATAATAATCCATTTGCTCGAAAAGTCCTTAAAGGCTGACAGAGTTCATCACTACTTCTTAAAAACAAGCAACTTCCAAAAAAGTGAACCTAGAAATAAAGGACGCGGGAACCGCTCGTAAAATCGCCCTTGTCACCTTCGACGCCGAAGAGTTGACCAAAAAGGAAAACCAAGCCTGTCAGGAATTGGCCAAACTGGCCAACATACCCGGCTTCCGAAAGGGTAAGGCCCCTATTCCCGTAATCAGGAAAAAATTTGCCAAGGAATTGAGCCAAGAACTGAACCGGAAAGTTTCCACGGATGCTTATGAAGCAGTTTTGGAAAGCAAGGACCTGAAAGTTTACTCGATCCTCAAAGTTGATCCCGGCGAAATCGACGTCAAAGCTCCTTCGACGGTCGAAATCACGGTGGACGTGGAACCCGATTTTGATTTGCCGGACTACAAGGATTACGAATTGACAGTCTACCCCACGGAGGTTTCGGACGAAGAAATTGAAAAGGAAATTGAGTCATTGCGTGATCAAAGAGCATCTTATGAAGAGGTTGAACGAGCCATCGTCGAAGGGGATTACGTAAAATGTTCCTATGAAGGGAAAATGGATGAAAAACCCGTGACCGAAGTACTGCCCGATAAGCCTATTTTCGGCAAACAAGCGAACACTTGGGAAGAGGCGGGTCAGGCAAAAGGATTGGGAGTGGAAGCCATCGCCCAAGGTCTTGTCGGCATGAATAAAAACGAAACCAAGGAGGTGGAAGCAAGCTTTGACAAGGATTTTGAAGTCGAACCATTGGCGGGAAAAACGGTCATATATAATTTGGAGGTCCACGAAGTGCGTGAAAAAAAGGCGCCGGAAATGGATGAGGAATTCCTGAAAACTTTGAAACTGGAAACTGTTGAAGAATTGAAGGATAAGATCGATCAGGATCTCAAGAACCGCAAGGAAAGGGAAAACCAAAACGGAAAACGGCATCAAGTGACCCAAAAAATCCTCGACTTACCTGATTTCCCTCTTCCCCAACAGGCCGTTGAAGAGGAATCCAAAATCATTTTCCGAAGCAATGCCCAACGAGCCGTTCAACAAGGAGCCAAGGAGGAGGATATCGAGGCGAAGAGGGATGAGATGTGGCAGCAGGCGCAAACTCAAGGACAGGCTCGAATCAAACTTACCATCACTTTGGGCAAAATAGCTGAAATCGAAAAAGTCGAAGTGACCAACGAGGACCTAGCTCAAGCGGCCACGCAAGAAGCCATGATGCTCAGAAAGGATCCGACGGTTCACGTAAAGGAACTATCCCAAGACAGGCAAAAGCTGAATCGTCTTCGTCAGGACATACTTTACGACAAAACGCTCGAGTTCATCGCGTCCAATGCCAAGGAATCCGTTTGCGAAAACGAAGGAGATAAACAAGAATAAAAAAATGGGAGCTTACTTACCACTACCGTACGTATATGAACGCGAAGGTCGCCAAGAAAGAGCTTGGGACATCTACAGCCGATTGCTTCGTGACCGCATCGTCTTCGTCGGCACCCCCATTGACGATTACGTGGCTAATTCCATTATTGCCCAACTTCTTTTCCTGCAAATGGAAGACCCCAAGAAGGATATTCATTTATACATCAACTCTCCCGGCGGAAGCGTATCGGATGGCATGGCAATCTACGACACTTTGAATTTCATGCAATGCGACATTGTCACCTATTGCATAGGTATGGCTGCCAGTATGAGCACGGTTTTGCTTGCAGCCGGAACTCCCGGCAAACGCTATGCATTGCCCAACAGTCGGGTCATGATTCACCAACCCAGTGGAGGCGCGGGAGGTCAAACTTCAGATATTTCAATAGCCGCCAAGGAAATTCTTCGTTGGAGACAAACCATTAATGAAATCCTCTCTCAACACAGCGGAAAATCAATCGAGCAATTGGAAAAAGATTCCGACCGTGATTACTACATGTCCGCCGATGAAGCCAAGGAGTATGGTCTGGTGGACGAAGTGATTTCACAAAAACCAAGCGAATAATCCCAAGTGGCCAAGGCGACCAAGATCAATTTTTGTTCCTTTTGCGGCAAACCGCAGGGAGAAGTTAAGAAAATGATCGCCGGTCCGGCAAACGTCTTCATTTGCGATTCTTGCGTTCGCGTCTGTAAAACGATCATTGACCGAGAGTTGGGAGAAACCGAAGTTGTCTCAAAAAACTCTGGCGAAAAGCCTATTTTCAACCTACAGAAGCCCAGTGTCATCAAGGCTTACCTTGACCAGCACGTGATTGGACAGGATCACGCCAAAAAAGTTTTGTCCGTCGCCGTACACAACCACTACAAACGCCTTTCTGCGGAGCTCGGCATTGGCAAAGTCAGCGAATCCAGTTTTTTACCCGACGAATTGTCCGAAGTCGAAATCGAAAAAAGTAATGTTTTGCTGATTGGTCCGACTGGAAGTGGTAAAACCTACTTGGCCCGGACTCTTGCCAAAATGTTGGACGTACCCTTCGCAATTGCCGATGCAACTACGCTAACCGAAGCTGGATACGTCGGAGATGACGTCGAAAACATCGTCTTGCGGTTACTGCAAGCCGCGGATCAAAACGTTGAAAAAGCCCAATGCGGAATTATTTACGTCGATGAAATCGACAAAATTGGCCGCAAGACGGATAACGTTTCCATCACCCGTGACGTTTCAGGTGAGGGTGTCCAACAAGCCTTGCTCAAAATTCTCGAAGGCACCGTATGCAATGTTCCACCCCAAGGCGGGCGTAAGCATCCGAATCAAGAATACATCCAACTTGATACCTCAAACGTGTTGTTCATTTGCGGTGGAGCCTTCGTTGATCTTGATCAAATCATTGAGCAAAGGAGTGGGAACCGCATGGTCGGGTACAATTCGGAATCGCCCAAGGAAATGGCCGAACTCATGCGTGACGTCCGCCCAGAGGATTTGGTGAAATACGGACTTATTCCCGAATTCATCGGACGTCTCCCCGTCGTCTCCCTCTTGGAGGAGTTGACCCGCAACGAACTTGTCAAAATCCTCAAGGAAACCAAAAATTCTCTTCTCAAACAGTATAAGAAACTATTCATAATGGAAAAAGCCGAACTACGCTTTACCCGCGAAGCGGTTTTGTCCATCGCCGAACAGGCCCTTGCCATGAAAACCGGTGCCCGGGCGCTGCGGTCTATCATGGAAAGCATTATGCTGGACGTCATGTATGACCTTCCCGCCTTCAGCGAACCCGTAGAAGTAGTCATCAATGCTGGAGTCGTTAAAGGAAAAAGTAAGGCAAAAGTGATTCCTTTGGAAAAACCAAAGAGAAACGCGGCCTGAAACGACCTATCTTTGCGCTGGTAACTCCAACGTGCTTCTCCTTACGTTATTCTCAGGTGTGTGATCATCTTGACCTACGATTCTGACCTTGGAATAAATGGACAATGGCTCATCCCCATGGCTTCCCTCAACGTAAAGCCTCTCGCTTCGTGTTTCACCGGGCCTTAAGTTGCTGATTAGGTACTCTTTTTCAATACCTTTGTAAATCACCTGAAGATTCATATTGTTCAACCAAGTGGTCCCCTGGTTCTGTACGGTAACCAAAAAAGGTGTAGTGCCCCCACCCTTCAGGTCCTGAGGATCAAAATAATAGCCCACAATGGCAGCATCCGAAATTCCCTCTACGTTTCGATTGGACATTCTTGCTACGCTGAGAACGCCATGCCCCGTCCATTCGTCGAAACCGGGCTTTTCGACCTCATTTGCATTTTCATAAAGAATTTCCATCAACTGGCTTTCGTTCAAGTGAGGATTCTTTGCCATTTCCGCAACCAAAGCTCCGGAAACGAAAGCGGTCGCCCCGGAAGTACCGCTAAAGGAAACGATTTGATCCTCCTCCCAGGCAGTGTCAACCCGAACACCTGGCGCGGAAAGGTCCACTCCTTCTCCATAATTGGCAAATGCGGATGGACGTCCCATCCTATCCACCGCCGTCACTCCGACCACACCTTCATAACGGGCAGGAAAAGCGACCTCGGGCATTCCTTCGTTTCCGACAGCCGCCACAACCACCACACCTTTTTCTCTAGCATAGGCGACGGCACTCTCAAGAACCGGACTTGAAAAGTCACTTCCCAAGCTAAGATTTATGAGATCGGACCCTCGGTCCGTTGCCTCAACCACACCTCTTGCCACAGTGAAGGCATCGCCTTCGCCAAACTTATCCAGAACCTCGACGGAAAGGATTGATGCGGAAGGAGCTAAGCCTAAATTATTCTCTGACTGCCCTGCGATGATCGAAGCGATCGCGGTACCATGACCTAAAAAAGACCCTTCATTCTCTTGAACTAAACTGACCCTCTCAATTCTGGCTCCACGCAAAAATGGGTGATCAAGGTCTATCCCCGAATCTAAGATAGCCACCTTCATCCCTTCTCCCCAATGCTTGCGATCCTTGGGTGCGCCAAGCCAATCGAAAGCTTGATCGCCGAATCCTTTTTCTCCAACGATTCTATGAGTTTCAGGTAATTGAGGCAACCGCACCCTTGGGTTCCGAGCCAACTCCAAGCCACCCCCTAGCTCATCCAACGTATCCATCGCTTTGGCGAAATCCGTGATTCTTACACGCAGAACGCCAAGCGAAGGAATGGACTCAAGAACCTCAAATCCATTTGCGTAAGCAGCCGTTTCGAACTCATTGGCAGACTCGGAGCGAGGAAAGCCCAGGGTGATGTCCAACAAATCCAAATGAGCGTTGCTGAATTCGCCGAAAGGGAAGGTGAAGTTTAGGCCTTGAGACAAATTTCCATTTAATACCAGACGATTCTCGACCCGCACTCTCTCTTCGGTATGCGAAGGAGACACCGTCGAGTCATTTTCACCATCCCCTTCGCGCCGATGTTTCATAAGCCAAAACAAGCCAATGAAGGCAATAAGAAGCAGCGTGCCGAAAATTCGCCTTGGTGTCATTTGAATCAAAATCTCACACGAAAAGATTTTGCCTGCAAATAAATTTCGGTTTAGTCACAAATTTGATTTGAAAGACATTCTGATTGTTGGCCATGGACTGGCTGGAGCCATCTTGTCTCACTCCCTGCTTCAAGCTGGGCAAAGAGTGGTTGTCCTTGAAGGCAAAATGCCATTCTCCGCAAGTTCTGTGGCCGCTGGAATCATCAACCCGCTGATCGGTCCAAAACTCAACCTGCCGCCGCAGATGGGAGACTGCCTGAAAGAGGCTGTTCACTTCCACCAATCCTTTGCGGAGGAGTATGCTCAGAATCACCTCGAAAAGATTTCATTGCGTCGAATCTTTCTCTCCGGTCAGCAACGTGAGATTTGGAAAAAAAGACAGACAAGCTCCGATTCCACAGCTTACACGGATTCCATCGAATCAGAGGCTAAGTCCAGTTCGCTTGGTCTTTACTCTCCACACGGATCCGGCGTTACCCATGCTCACCGTCTGAATGTTCAGGGATTTCTCAAGCAATCAAAAGACATACTTAAAGACAAAGATCTTTGGATGGACGCAAAATTCGATCCCAAGGACTGGCCACCATCTCAAAAAGTAGTGTTTTGCGAAGGATACGGAGTACTGCAAAATCCATGGTTTCAGAAGCTTCCCTTCGAGCCTGCGCAGGGAGAAGTCCTCCGGGTCGAAGGACCATGCCAAGTACCTGCGAGTAATGGAACTTGGTATCTTCCGGAAAAGGAAAATACCGCTTATGCAGGATCCACATGGAACCACCATCAACTCGAATGCGGACCAACTGAACGAGGAAAACGGACGATTCTAGAAAACTTATCTTATTTAAACATCGATCAATACCGGATTGTCGGGCATGCCAGCGGAATACGTTCCTCTACCAAAGATCGATTTCCGATCCTCGGCAGACATCCGAAAATCAGCCAATATCACCTTTTTAACGGCTTCGGATCACGAGGATCCACAACCATTCCATTTTTTGCTCGGCAGATGGTGGATTTGCTTACCAAAAACATCCCGCCTTCTCGAAAAGCCTGTCTTTCGAGGTTTCAAACGTAGCAGCATGAACCCGTGTAAACCTTCCGGATTGGTCCTGCAAGTTCATGAAGAACTGAGGCTTAGGATTCGCTCAGGAGATCTTTGCATCGATGCGACGGTTGGAAACGGCCATGATACTTTTGCCTTGGCCAAGCTCGTCGGGAAGGATGGTCTGGTTTTTGGTTTTGATATTCAGAAGGTTGCCCTGGATAGGACCGAAGCCCTGCTTGAAGAGAACCAAGTTTTGCACGTCAGCCGACTTCATTGTTGCTGTCACTCCAAAATGAAGGGGAAAATTCCATTAGAATCCAAGGGTCGAATCCGTGCCGTAGTTTTCAATTTGGGCTATTTGCCGAGGGCAGACAAATGCTTGGTAACTCGAAAGGAAAGCACCATAAGAGCCATTAAAGATGGATACTCATGGCTTCAAAAGGGAGGACTTCTTTCGGTTCTCGCCTATCGTGGGCATCCAGGTGGAAGCGAAGAGGCGCTCGCGATCGAAACTCTCGTCAAGGAAATGGATTGGAGATACCGAAAGTTTTGGGACGAGAATTCCTCCACATCCCCCATCCTCCATCTAATCGAAAAAACTTAAAAGGGATTGAGAGGGTCAACTTCGAGATCATAATTAACCTGCGGATGACCAAATCCGAAGAGACTTAGGAATTCGTCTTGGTATTCATTGAAATTGGTCAGTTCCGTAAGATTCTCCGTATTCACCTGAGGCCAAATTTCCATGATCTTATTCTGAATTTCCGGCTCCATCTCCCAGTCGTCAAGACGAATGCGGTTACTCTCATCGACGGGCAATTCACCGCCTGAATAGAGTCTGTGCTCGAACAAGCGAGAAATTTGTTCAATGCATCCTTCGTGAGTTCCCTTTTCCCTCATGACCTTAAACAGAATCGACACATAGAGAGGGACAACCGGGATTGCAGAACTGGCCTGAGTGACAACGGCTTTATTGACGGAGACGTAGGCCCTCCCCCCACAACCGTCCTTCATCATTTGTGAAATTCTTACCGCTGAGGATTCAAGATGCTCCTTGGCCTTTCCAATCGTACCATTCCTGTAAATGGGGCGAGTGACCTCAGGTCCGATGTAAGAGTAGGCCAAATTCCGGCAATTCGGAGCAAGCAAGTCCTCCTTGATGAGCAAATCAGTCCAAAGAAGCCAATCCTCTCCGCCCATGACTTTTTCCGTACTCTGGATTTCGGCGTCATTGGCCGGTTCGATCACCACTTCCTTCACTTCACGACGGTCCGTGTTCAAGGTTTTATTCTTGTATACCGAACCGATTGGCTTCAGGCAGGCTCGATAGGAAACTCCATCCATTGGATCCGTCCTCCTCGGGGACGCCAAACTGTAAATGACCAAATCAAACTGCCCACCCATTTCCTTTGCTTTTTCCACAACCTCGGCCTTGCATTCGTTTGAAAACGCATCCCCATTAACCTCAACGGAACGAATGCCCTGTTCTTTTGCCAGCTTCGCAAAGGCAAGGGAGTTATAAAAGCCGGCGCTGGCAGTTTTCTCAGAGGAAGGAGGTCGTTCGAAATAAACCCCCAAAGTCTCCGCTCCAGCGGAAAAGGAAGCCACAATCCTGCTCGACAATCCATATCCGGTCGAAGAACCAAGGACCAGAACGCGCTTTGGTTTGCCCTCAGCGAGGACTTGATGCTTTCGAGCGTATTCCACTTGATCCATCACATTTTGCATACAGCCGGTAGGATGAGCGGTAATGCATACGAATCCCTTAATTCTAGGTTTGATAATCATAGATCTAAATGGTCTTTTATACGTTAAAAGTACGAATGAAGAACTTAGTAATAGCGCGTCTTGCAAATGGAAAGAAGTACTTTCTTGCCCTGACTCATGGGAAAGGAATGATTTCATGAATCGAAGTCGCAAAGAAAGAGAACTAGTGGCCAACTTCCTTTGTTTGCCTCAAACCGAGGATCCCATGATATCAAAGATGCCCAAAAGTTTTGCGGAGATCGTCGAAAACGCATGGGAAGACTGGGGCATCGGAGAAGCTACGACCCCGGAAAAGATCATTTCCGAAAACTGGCAGAAAATCGTTGGCATCCAATTATCAGGCAAATGCGCCCCGGATCGCCTATCGGTGAATACTGGGGTTCTCTTCATTCGGGCATCCAGCGGTCCAGTCAAGCAGGAGCTCGGGTTTGACAAAAGGAAGATACTTCAGCGTCTGCGCAAGCTCCAGGGATGTCAGATGGTAAAGGAATTGAAGATCAGTTGACTCCAACCCACGCTCATGATCCCAGCCGGAAACACTCGGTTTTTCAATGAACCCAGCTGACTAGCTGCTTTCTTCCCCATTCCCATGAAGGTAGGTTCTTGGCTTGTAAAATATAGCAAAAGGTATGAACAGGATAACTGTTCCAATCATCAGTTTGGTAAAGAACCAATAATAGTCCGCTCCATCGAGGGTCAATCCACCACCTGCACTGTACTCGATTGAAATGGGAGATTGATCATCCCAAGCCTTTCTCCCAACAAGACCCTTCCTTCTCCTTTCCTCGAACAGCCAGGTTCCCCGGAGATCCTCCTCCGCTTCTTTAACGGTCATATTTATGCCAAGATCCCAAACGGTCTTGGCAGTCTTATCCGGACCGTCACTGCTCAGAGTCGCTTCTTTAGCGCTGACCAATTGATATTTTATCGGTGACCCCCACGGATCATCCGGCAAGTCAGTCCATTCATAGGGAAGTTTCTTCTTTTCGCTGAAATACGACACAATCTGGCCAGCCGTATTTCCAAGTACCTCCGTGGCCATCGACTCGATTATCTCCACTCCTATCAGAATATCGTCCGATGTCTTGAATTTCCCATCATAACCTGCAAGCATTTTAAGTTTGGTCTTGTTGTAGTCCGCAGAAATTTCCTCAACAGGCGATATGTCTTCCGGACTTCCCACTTGTATGACATGATTAACGATGGCAGTGAACGAATTACCCACTGACACGGAAGTCAGGAATATTGCCATCATCAGAGATTTCATTTTCTTGGGAGCTTGGGTGTAGAAAAACTCAAGAGCTACGATGGAAACCATGACCTCGCCGGAAGTAAGAATGACATAGGCTAAAATCTGCCAAGCGACATGCGGTGTTTCTCCCCGGTCAATGGCTTCCTGGGACAAGGACACCACAACGAAGGAAATTGCCATAAGGAACAAACCCGAACCGATTTTTCTCAAGGGAGTGAGTTTGATGATTTTTTCCGTCTGCGGATAAATGAAAAATGTAAAAACAGGAATAAGAACCAATATAAGAAAGGGATTGGCAGCTTGAATTTGGGAAGGCAGAACTTCGAGACCAAAAACATTTCTGTCCATTCTTTCCGCCTGAAAAACAAGTCGGCTTGCCGTTTGATCGAACAAACACCAAAACATGCCGACGAAAAGGACGAGCGGAATCAATTTCCCGATTACGGACAAGCCCTCTTTGCTGAAAACTTCATTTAGGAAAGAAGAGCCTTTGGCGGGAATATGGGCAAATTTTTCTCTTCCCATCCAAAAAAACAAGGTGGCCAAAGCCATCAACACACCAGGAACACCAAAAGCAAGATGCGGACCATGCCACTTCAACACCCAGGGAATGAGAAGATTAGAGATAACCGCTCCAAAATTGATCGAGAAATAAAAGATGTTAAATATCTTGGTGATCAAGCATTGGTTCTTTGCACCGAATTGATCTCCGACGTGAGCCGATACGCAAGGTTTGATTCCGCCTGCGCCCAAGGAAATAAGTCCCAATCCTCCGAGGAGCCAGAATTGCACGACTCCGCCAACACCCATAAGCGCCAGACATAAGTGTCCAAGACAATAGACGATGGAAAGGCTGACGATCGTTCTGTATTTGCCGAAAAAGGCATCCGCGATGATAGCCCCCAAAAGTGGGGTTAGATAAACTGCGGTATTGAACCACGAAACATAGGATGTCGCTTCAGTCTCCGTTAGGTTGCTGCCCCCGAGGACCCCAAGATAATTGGCGAGAAAAATGGCCAAAGCCGCTTTCATCCCATAGAAGGAGAAACGCTCCGCCGCTTCGTTTGATATGATGTAGGGTATGCCAGGAGGCATTCCCGTTGTGGATACTGGATATTTTCTGTATTCGGTCATTCAGTTTTTCTCCAACTTGGCGATTTCTCGCCTTCGACTAACCTCTTGGTCCAAATCACTCATAATCTCCTCTTGCGATCTTTCGTCCGGAGAAGTCGGATCGCACCCTGATTTAGCTTTTTTTAGGAATGCCAACGAAAGGGAAAGATTTAACGAAAGCCCAATGAGCGAAAGAACTGAAATTTCGGTCATAAAAGCTTCCATCCCCCTTAAGTTAGCCAAGATTGTCAGCAAAAGAAAGAGGCCCGTATTCAAAACGAATGAAAGAAACAACATTTTTTGTAGGGTCATTCCAGGCTTCTTCTCAAATCTCGACATCATGATCGAGAAATAAACTGACATATATCCTTGCCTTGGTCAGGTCTTTTTCGAAAATATTTTTCATGGAACGACCCCGAATATTCCCAGCCAGTTTTTTGCTGTTTTTTTTGGTATCTTGTGAAACTCAAAACCAACCGAGCTCACCCCCGGATTCCAACGAATCGCAAATAAGCTCTGTATCGGAGCAGGTTCCACCACCTGAATTAGTTTCGCCAAAGGAACCCGTGCAACCACCTTCTCAGTTGCCAATGCCCGAACCTGCTGAACTAAAGACAATTGAAAAAGAAGAGGAAAAGAAGCCAAAGAAAGCTCCTTCCGCACCTCAAATGCCCACTTTCAGCGAAGAACTTCTTAGGGCAGTTCAAAACTGGCAAAGGGTGCCTCCTTCGGTTTTTCCATTGAAATCGGTGAGCGTTCAATCCGCTTTATCGTTCCGTGCCCTATCCGCTCAGGGTCAAGTTCTGGCAACTTCTTCCTTACCGGCAGGCAAAGAGGTTGTGGCACTCGGGTTGCGAGGAACAACACTTACCGTATCCCCTTCCTTAAACTCAAGACTGAGAGCAACCATCGACCTTGCGAATACAGATTTTAAACAGGGGGTCGCATATCTGTTCGAATTGCGCAAAAGACAACGAGCCCACATGCAAATGCTTGAGGAGGAGAGAAAACGCAAATTGGCTTTAGGACAGAGCTCACCCACGTCCGATGCGGGAGATTCAAAACCTCAAGGCTCCTCGAACTCGCTTTTTGAAGACCTGCCCGAACCGGGGGATTATGGCCACGGGAAATTTTGCATTTGTCAGGATTGCCGGGAAAAAAGGTTGGCAGATACGGGATCCATGAAGTAAAGGATAAATATGCGCTCCACCACCAAGAAGAAGAAAAAAAGAGAGATCGAGATTGGCGACCACGTTAAGGAAACCGTTACGACAAAAGGCAAAAAGAGATGCGGGGAAGTTCTTATGATTCTTCAGGACAACCCGGGAGACCCAACCTTGGAGTGCGTCGAAGTTCACCCCGATGAACTTACCCCTTTGGAAAAGGGAACGGACGGCATCCGTACCTTTAAGGCAAAACGATCGCGCTTGAAACATTACACCCCTAGAAAGAAATTATTCTCCAAAAAAACTTTTGAAAAAGGTGATGTCGTCAGGCATAAAAGAGGAGGCACCATTCGTTTTGGCAAAATTGTCTGCTTCGTTCATCCTGACGGTTTGTACTCCACCTCTCATGAAGAAGGATACAACGGCAAAGATTTGCTTGAATGCGTAGAGATCGACAAGAAACCGGGTCTTATGCAAAAGATCGGTCCTGACGGAGAGCCCAAGAGATTTCAAGCTCAAGGCAAGGACTGCAAGATCATGAAAGTGATCACCGTGGATTCAAAGGGTGAGGAAACCACCATGCATAGGCTTGAAATTCCAGAGGAAGAGGATTTATGACGAGAAAGTCGACCTTTCCTTATCTCCTTTCAACCTAAACGCCTCACGAATTCGTAGTCCAATTCCTTTTTGCGAAACCTTACGGTCGAGCTCTTTTTGCATTTGTAAGCTTGGATCTTGATTCTTGAGCGATTCCCTTTTTCATCCTCAAACGAGATTGCAATAAGTCCATCCACCCATTTTGTGTTGCACCACTTTAAAGAATAAGCGGACATCAGGTATTCAATCGTCTCCGTTCGATTAAGAAAATATTCTCCTTTGATTTTCCTAACCATTGTTAAGATTTTAACAATATCACAAAAAAAGTCGTGCCGGATGACACAACTTCAATTTGTAAGAGAGTAAACTTTTAAGAATCGTAATCGCCTTTTCTTATTTTTTGGCAAGTTGCAGTGGATACACCTGTGATCTCTGCGGTTTGCGCCAAAGTCTTTCCTTCGGAAAACAAACGTTTTGCATGAGACACAATTTCCGGAGTTACCTTGGTTCGCTTAGCTTCAATACCAAACCTTTCGTAGAATTTAGACTTGGCAATGGGTGGCAAACCGTTGACGTAGCATTCCAAATAGTCCACGACTCCCCGAAAGACTTTCCTTCCGTCTTCACGTTTGTGTCGCTCATGATCATTCTTAATCAAATTATACAACTGCGACTGATCTTTCTTGTTGGATTTTTGAGCGGTGATCTGCTTCTCAATCTTTCTTTTTAACGCTTCAAGTTCCTTAATTGATGCATTATCTTTTATATCCATAATAAACGTAATTTAATGATTAGAATAATTTTTATAAAAACCAATTAAGTTTTTGTAAAGAATATACTAATTGGTCAAAGATCTGTCCAAACTCCTATACTGTATAGCCTCCAACAAATGTTCTTTTTGTATTTGTTTTGCATAACTCAAATCGGCAATTGTCCGGGCAACTTTCAAGATTCTTCCATAGGCTCGAGCCGATAGGGACAACTTTTTCATTGCCCGACTCAAAAGATCCATCTCAACCGAGCCTAAAACGCAGGTTTGCTCAATAAGAGCCTCGGACATATGCGCGTTTGCCTTGATTGCGCATTTTCGAAACCTCTCGGATTGGACATTCCTACAATCTTCCACTCGCTGTCTCATCGAATCCGAACTTTCCCCTTTTTCCACCGTTTGCAGTTCCTCGATTCTTACCGCCGGGGCTTCGACGTGTAAGTCAATCCGGTCAAGCAATGGACCGCTTATCTTGGATCGGTATCTTTGTATTTGAGGTATGGAGCAACTGCATTTGCCACTCTTATCGCCCAGATAACCACAGGGACAAGGATTCATCGCCGCAATCAACATAAAGCGGCTTGGAAGCGTAACCTTCCCAGCGCTGCGAGAAATCGTAACTTGCCCATCCTCCAAGGGTTGCCTAAGGACTTCTAAGGCGGACCTTTTGAATTCGGGCAATTCGTCCAAGAAAAGTATTCCATTGTGGGCCAGTGAGATTTCTCCCGGACCCGGTAAAGCGCCGCCACCGATCAATCCCACGTCACTGATCGTATGATGGGGAGAGCGAAATGGACGAACCCAACCGTTTGGTTTGCTTTGGTGACTTTGCCCTCCTGCCGAGTATATGTTCAGGATTTCGAGGTATTCCGAAGTCGAAGGCCTTGGTAAAATGGTGGGAATCCTTTTCGAAATCATTGATTTGCCGGAACCCGGGGGTCCAATCAGCATCATATTGTGGGATCCAGCCACCGCAACTTCGACGGCTCTTCTAAGATTCGATTGCCCTTTGACATCCCTAAAATCAGGTGCGCCCAATGGTGGTTCGGTCCGAACGAAGGAACTCTCACTAGCCGTTAGGTTGGAGGGCTTTGCGGGAGACTCGAAAAATGCCACGGCTTCGGCGAGACTTTGTACGGGGAAAACTTTTATATCATCGACCAAACATGCCTCATCAGCGGCTTCGGGAGGTACAAGCAAGCCTTTCTTGCCCATTTTCCGAGCCAGCATCGCCAGCGTCAGACCGCCTCTGATCTCGCGCACTTCACCGGACAGACCTAGCTCTCCCGCAATCAGATAGCCGTTCAACTCATCCGCCGAAACATGACCCATTGAAGAAAGCAGACTTAAAGCGATCGGCAAGTCGAAGGAAGCTCCTTCCTTTTTCAAACCGCCTGGAGCAAGATTGATGGTAACGTGAGTGCGAGGCTTCGAGTAACCGCTATTGCTCAAGCTCGAAAACACACGATTCATGGATTCTTTGACGGCGGTATCGGGCAAACCGACTAATACGCAACGCGGTTCACCCTTTTCACCGCTATTTGCCTCCACTGCAACCGGAAACGCCTCCACACCAAGAATCGCACCCGAATAGGTAACGGCCAACATAAGAAACGCTCCTTTCCTAAGCCAAGCTGGACCTATCCCGAACAAGTTCGGAGACGGACTTAAAAACCTCGTGCTCCGAAGAGCCCAGCATGGAATAAAGCAAAGTCTCCAAGGGCAGCAAATGACAACCGAGACTAGCAAGTTGCCCCAAGCACTGTTTTGCGTCGACGGCCCTTCTGGCACCTATGCAATCGGTGACCAGGGTAACCTTCATCCCATGCTTGATCGCATCAATTGCAGAAAGATAAACGCAAATCGGCGTCTCTATTCCCGTAACAATCAAATGATCGATCTTGGATTGCTCCATCCAATCGAAGAAAGATTCTTCTCCAAAAGCGGAAAAGGTCTTCTTGGCAAACCGAGGAGAATGCGTGCATCGTTCGGAAATTTCTTCGCAAGTGAAACCCAACTTTGTAGGAACTTGTTCAGTGATCACGGTTTGAACCTCAAATAAGCTCATTGCCTCACAAAAGATGGACACGCCTTCAAGCAAAGCGTCTTTTGCTAGAATTCCATCCAAAAGACGTGGTTGCATGTCCAAGACCAAACCGCATACACCCATGCCTGAATATCTTTTTTCAATTTTGAAATTACTCATAATACTAAAGTTTGAGATTGATGATTAAAGCAAACACAAGTTTACATCTTACAACCCATCCTTATCATCAACCGCCTCTTTCACCATTCATGTTAGCCGAATGAAATCAACCAAGAAAAACAAAACTGTCCTCTTTCTCCTTTTCTGCGGTCTGAGCAGTTCGCTGTTTTGGGGTTGTAACAAATTTCGGTCGGACCCTTCCAAAATAACCATGAGACCAAGAGTCTTCCTTGAAGGGGCGGCTCCCATACCGATATTGGATGAGTATGACATCAAGGGGGTTCAGCTAGGGACAATTGCAAACATTCTTACCCCCGATACCACCGACCGAACCTTCACCCTTTGGTTTGCGCTGGACCGACGAAGCGCCATGACCCTTCAAAAGGAAACGGTCGCTAACATCGGGAAAAACCTTCAATTAATCATCAGTGGAAAGCTAGCGGGCATTCACCCCATAGAAAAGGGCATATCAAATGGGATGCTCCCTTTCATTCTTCCGAATGCCGTCACTCAAGAAAAAGCCATGTTGCTTTATGGTGAACTCAGCCAATCAATCGTTCATATTCAAGCCGAATTCGAGGAACAGAGAAAGTGATTCCCATCGATAAGCATTGGCGGGTTATCATGAAGATCGGATTTATTCTAACCTTACTCCCCTTTTGTCTCAAAGCCGAGTTCCTCCGATTATCTTGGCCAACTCCAAATCCAGCCTTTGCGAAGGGAATGGGCTATTCGGCCTTTATTCAAAAAACCGGTCCCGACAAGGATTTTTCCTCCGGTGTCTTTGGATGCGTTCGAAACAACGGATTCAAGTTTCACGAGGGATTGGATCTGTATCCGGTAAGGAGGGATGCCAAAGGCCGTGCCGAGGATCGAGTCTTTGCGGCAATGAAAGGAACCGTAACCTACATAAACACGAATTCCGCTTACAGCGCCTATGGCAAATACCTTGTCCTGGAACACTCCGACCTGCAGCCAAGCCTGTATTCACTGTATGCTCATATGGCATCTTTCGAACCCAACCTTCGTTTGGGATCCACGGTTGATGTCGCGAAACCTTTGGGAAAAATGGGTAATAGCGCATCTTACCCAATCCCATTGGAGCGTTCGCACTTGCACTTCGAAATTGGATTGCGCCTCACGGACGACTTCCAAGCCTGGTTTTCCCGGAAAGCCTTTAAGACTCCCAATCGCCATGGGAATTACAGTGGATTCAATTTGGTAGGGATTGACCCCATACCCTTTTATGCCTCGTTCCAAAAAAAATCCTTTGCCAAACCGATCGATTACCTCAAATCCTTACCCATTCAGGCGAAAGTCAAAATTAAAACCAACAAAGTTCCGGACTTCGTAAGACGATACCCCACGCTTGCTCCGAATTTCAAAGAAGGGTCCTCATTCAAGGCTTGGGATTGCTCCTTCGGACCCTTTGGAATACCCTTGAGGCTGGAACCGAGCAATCAGTCTTCGACCCAAGATCCTATGCTGAAAATTCTCAGTTTCGACCTTTCCATGCAAAACAAACCCTGCCGAAAATTGGTTCTGCAAAAGGGTTCGAGCCTCTTGCCCTCCGATCAACTCAAAACCTATCTGGAACTCCTCTTTGGTTTGAATCTTGGCTAAAAGATCTCACACCTATGCCTATTTCGTGACTTCTCACGGCTTTGGTCATGGAACCCGGGCTTGCGCCGTGATTCATGCCCTTAACCAGCGAAACCGTTCAAGGTTTATGATTTTCAGTAGTCTTCCCGATTGGTTTTGGTCCGAAAACCTAGGTGAAATCGAACATCAATGCATTCATGCGGAAACCGATATCGGTCTCATCCAAAAGAGTCCCTTTCACCATGATCTCGATTTGACCGCAAAAGCTTGGATGAGCTTCATTTCCTTTTCGAACGAAAATTTCGACCGTTGCCTTCATCGTGTCAATCAATTCGAACCTGAATGCATTCTCTGTGACATTTCACCTCTTGGTCTTTGGGTAGGGCAGAGACTTGGTATCCCGAGCATACTCATCGAAAACTTCACATGGGACTGGATGTTGGAGATTTACGCAGAGAAAAACCCTCTCTTTCACACCATAAGTCAGCAACTCTTCGATTTATACCAAAGGTTCGACTTACGCCTTCAAGCAACGCCCTTCTGTCAAAAGTCAGAATATGGAATTACTGTAAATCCCATTTATCGCCACCAAGTCGAAACCGAAAGCGAAGTCAGAAAACAACTCCAAGTACCTGCAAGCACACCTCTGATCATGATCACAACCGGAGGCATTGGGCACCAATATGAGTTCCTCGATGCACTCTACGGCCATTCTGACCAGAACTTCCTACTAACTGGTAACTATAAAAGCATCAGATGCGAAGAAAACGTCATTTTTCTTCCAATGCGCAACCCATTCCACTTTCAGGATCTCGTTTACGCATCCGATGCGGTCATTGGGAAAGTGGGATATGGAACTTTAGTGGAATCATGGGCGAGCGGCACACCCTTACTCGGAGTGTACCGAAAGGATTTCAGGGAATCTTTCAAATTGAGAGAATTTTCAAAGAAAAATATGCGTTCGGAAGAGATGACCCTGAAGGAATTCGAATCAGGTTATTGGTTGAATAAAACGCAAGACCTTGCCAGCCAAAAGATATTTTCCAGTAAACCAAAAATTGAAAACGGATCTTTGCAGGTTGCAAGAGAAGTGAATTCTCTGCTTGATACGTAATTAACCCGTTTGATTCATCTCGCTTAAAGCCAACCGACCTAACTCCATGAAATCCTGTATCACCTTATCACTCGTACCTTCGCTGAGAGGCGGACCTTGGATTCTTTGGGACGAACTCGGAGCAGGTTTGAGGAAAGCGGCTGATTTCGGATTCGATGCAGTGGAACTTTTTACCGCAGAACCATCCGCAGGAAAACCAAACGAGTTGACTCAATTACTGAATGAACTGCAACTCTCCCTCGGAGCGGTTGGGACCGGTGCGGGTAAGGTTCTTCATGGATTGACTCTTACCGACAAGAATCGTTCCATTCGTCAAAAAGCCAAATCATTCATTTCAGAAATGATTTCTTTCGGAGCTGAATTCAATGCTCCGGCCATCATTGGTTCCATGCAGGGAAACCACGGAGATGGCGTTTCCCGGGAGGAGGCAAACGAATATTTGGGCGAAGCCTTGAACGAATTGGGCGAACAGGCTTCCAAATCGGGGACTTTCCTGATCTACGAACCCCTCAATCGCTATGAAACCAATTTGTTCAATCGCTTCGAAGACGCTGCAAATTTTTTGGACAAACTCGATACCTCGGGAGTGAGACTGCTCGCTGACCTTTTCCATATGAATATCGAGGAGAGCAATCCCTCAGCGAGCATTCTTGAAGGAAGCAGGCATTTGGGGCACGTCCATTTCGCGGACAGCAACCGAAGACCGGTTGGTTGCGGTCACACGAATATGATTCCAATCGCTCAGGTTCTCAGGGATTTGAACTACGATGGTTGCATATCCGCGGAAGCTTTCGACTGGCCTGATCCTGATTCCGCCGCCCGGCAAACCATTGAGTCCTTCAACAAATACTTTGGGAATGAGAGCTAAGGTCTCTATCTCGAGAGTCCTATCGCAAAGGCATTTCACTCGCTTCGAGAAAAGGATCACCTCAATGATTCTTGCCAGGTAAGCAACCTCTCAATCTTTCATGAACAACGGAGTCAAGGAACCACCCAAGAACATCCCTTCGATTATCCGTAACATAGGTCCCGGCTTAATCCTAGCGGGTTCCATAGTCGGATCCGGCGAACTCATTGCCACAACCAAGACGGGCGCGGAAGCTCACTTCGATTTCCTGTGGTTGATTATCCTTGGTTGCGTAGTCAAGGTCTTTGCTCAAATCGAGTTTGGAAGGCATGTCATCACTCATAACAGGACCTCTCTTTCCTCTTTAAACTCCCTTCCCGGCCCCCGACTCAAGCTCTCGATCATGAACAGGAAAATCCAAGCCAATTGGATCCTGCTCTTTTGGTCTGGAATGCTCCTTACCATTCTTGCCCAGCAAGGAGGGATCGCAGGAGGAGTTGGTCAAGCCATGGCCATCACCTTTCCACTTTCCGAAGAAGGTTCCCAGAGGAATAAACTTGTGGCTGAAAAAGTGAAGATCTCTTTGGAAATGTCCGAATCGAAAAAATCCGGCAACTTTTCACAAGCCAAGCTATTAAGGCAACAACTCGACGACTTCCCCGAACTTCCAAAATCCAAGGACGACGTGTTTTGGGCCATGATCCTAGCAAGCCTGACCATTGGGTTGCTTCTCAACGGAAAATTCTCATTCATCGAAAAATTCTGTATCTTCCTCGTATCCAGCTTTACCTTAGTCACAATCATCAACCTCATAGCCTTACAGACCCACGATGCATGGGCAGTAAGACCTGAGGACGTCCTTGCCGGTCTTTCCTTTTCATTTCCGTCTATCTCTGCAGAAAAGAATCCACTCATCACCGCGCTTGCAACCTTTGGCATTATCGGCGTCGGAGCATCCGAACTCTTGGTCTACCCCTATTGGTGCATGGAAAAGGGATACGCTCGTTTCACCGGAGCGAAGGAATCAGGAGAGCCTTGGCTTGCCCGAGCCAAAGGCTGGCTGCGCGTCATGCAATGGGATGCATGGGGGGCTATGTTCGTTTATACCTTTTGTACGATAGCCTTCTATTTACTGGGAGCTTCCGTACTCGGAAGATCAGGTCTGGTTCCGGAAGGATCGGAGATGATTCAAACGCTGTCCTCCATGTATGCGCCGGTTTTTGGGGAATGGGCCAGGAGTATCTTCCTCTTGGGTGCAATCGCGGTGTTATTCTCAACTTTCTTCGTCGCCCTTGCCGGTCAGGGGAGAATGGCCATTGACGCTCTTGTGGTATCGGGAATCGTTCAAAAAAACGCAAAGACAAGAACCTTGGGCCTTAGGATCACCGCAGTGTTGTTTCCAATTCTCAGTGTAAGCTGCTACGTCTTTTTCCCAAAGCCCGTTGTTTTGATTCTGATTTCCGGAACCATGCAAGCTCTGATGTTACCGTTGATTGGCTTTGCAGTCCTATATTTCCGCTATCGCGAATCGGATTCCCGATTGGGCCATTCTCCGTATTGGGACTTTTTGCTTTGGCTTTCGTTCCTTAGTTTCCTTGCCATTGGCGGCTACCAGGCCTACGCCCATATTTTCAATTAGCATCGATCTCACCTTTGAGTAAAAACGGGAAAGAAGGGAAGCACCCCATGCCAAAATCGGGAACTCCGGTTTCTTGGGTTTTTGGCTTTATTTCGGCCACTCTCACCCTCTTCGTAGCGCGGGTTTTTGGTATTCCATTCGAATTCGCCAAACCACAATCATTTCCCTTACAAACGGACCAATCCATTGAAATTTCATGGCAACTTATCTCCCCAAAAGAACCGAAACCTCAGCGTATGAAATTCATGGAAGCCAATCCTGTGGTTCCCGAAAACGCCCCGGACAAGACCTCCAACTTTTCCTTCCAAGACCAACAGGCCGCCCAACCAGAGACTCAAGATGAGGAAGGTGAAAAAATCCCCCGAGTGGAAGGTGAAGAGGAAAATGTAAAAATCATTCCTTCTTCTAAGGATACGGTTAGCAACTCACCTGCCCCTCCAACCATTTCGTTACCCAAAGCGACTTCTCATTCTTCCTCTGACGATAGGCTCTCACCCACTCAATCCTCGCCGCCAAAATCTCAGATCGATCAGGAAAGCCCAAGCAATGGAAAAGGCATTAAACTAAAACGCAATGAAAGGATCGGAGAGGACCAGCGCATCATAAACCTGAGCAAGGGCATTTCGCAAACGGACAAAGCTTTGGCATATAGCCCTAATATTTCTTACTCCGAAGAGAAGCCGAAGCCCCGGGCCCGCCCCAAATTGTCACCCGATCTACTGTCAGGGCCGCTTATGAAGACCCGGACAAACGCCCCTCGCGTGGGAACCATTGCCATCGAATGCAGACTCCACCCATATGGTGTTTATCTTCAGGAAATGCTCCAATCGATAGAAGAACAATGGCATCAACTGGCAAAAGGTTCGATGCGTTATTTAAAGTTCGATCAACTTCCCCCTAAAATCACTTATCGATTCAAGCTCATGGCAAATGGCTCGATTCAGTCCATCGAAAGGCTGGACCAGGAAGACAGTGGCATCGCCGCGGAGCTCTGCAGACAGGCCATTGCCTCTCGAGTTCCCTTTGGAGAATGGACGGACCGGATGATTCAGGATTTCGGGGAATCTGATGAAATCACCATCTCCTTCAGTTACAGATGAGCGAACCAATCGAGCACCCTTCCATTCCGATAGACAGGCAATGTAAGGTGGTTGCTTATCACGAACCGGGAATTTGGGCCTTTGAAAAAGCAGTCGGTATCCTGAGCCATCCCAACAAAGACGATTCGAAAGGAAAAAAAGCACATTCCCTTTTGAATGCCGAATTTGACCACGAGTTTGAGTGCTACAAATGGACCGACAACTCGAATCGCGAACAGAACCTTTTCTTATGTCATCGCCTGGATTCACCTACTTCCGGAGTCATTTTGGGAGTTTCCGATCATTCCCTGGCCAAAACCATTCGCCGCACCTTTGCTGAAAGAAAGGTGAGAAAAACCTATTATGCGGTCGTTCATGCAAAAGGAAAATGCAGAGAGGGGCTTTGGAGGGATCATCTAGTGGAAAACCGCTCTCGAGGAAAATTGAGGGTTGGCAAAGGAAAACAAGGATTCGTTGCCTTAACTTTGGCTTCCACCCTCAGAGCGAAAGCCGGTCTGTATGGGCTGTCATTACTTAGACTCGAACCCAAAACCGGTAGAACTCACCAACTTAGGGTGCAATGCGCCCTCCGGGAAACACCAATCTTAGGTGACAGAACCTATGGTGATTTTTCGCTCAACCGCAAAATCGGACGAGCGGCAAAAGTGGATCGTCTCTGTTTGCATGCTGGGGAAATTGAACTTCAAATCCAACTGGGCAACCGAAGCGTTTCCTTTTTCGCAGAGTCTCCCCTACCCCGTTCCTTTGGCAAATTACTCGCCTAGAAATAGTAACTAGCCCCGACTTCCGCCAAATAAGCATCGATCGGCTCAAAGGAATCCTCACCACCCAATGAACCGAGATAAGTCCATCTCAAGTTTAGGCTTCCACGGTCCGAAATTGCAATTCGGGCTCCAATGCCAGCAGAGTAACTGAAGGCATTTGCCCTTTGCCCAGGATAAGGGGCGGGCAACTCGGAAAGGGAAGAAAAACAATACCCGGCGCCCAAACCCAAATCCAAAGCAAACCACGGATTTATATCCAAAAGGTAATTCCCACGAACTCGGGCGCTGTGAAAACTTAGACTACCTGTTTTTGAGACGGGAATGGACAAGCCCGAAGTTGTCCAAAGCCACGCGCTCCATGCCTCTTCAGACAAACTGGCCTGCGAATAGGCATAACTTAATGAGAAACTCCATTGATCGAATTTACGACCAATTTCCAAACCACCTGCAATTCCGGTATCAAATTCAATTGGTATCTCGTCGTTAAGAAAGGAGAACTTGGAGGGCTGGGCCATCAAAGCTCCAACCGAAAAACCCAAGTAGTACCGATTGCTCAAACTCGAAGTCATTTGATTTGAAAACTTTTTCTCCCGCACGACTGAATCGGAGGGCTTGGGTTTGTCTTCGGAAGACGAATTTTCCAAAGCATCATTCAACTGCTCGGCTGGCCCGCCCTTTTTCAACTCGAACTGAGATTGAAAAAGCTGATTCCAACGGAGCCGGCTTCTTCTCAATCTTTCTTCATAGGAATTGACTTGGTTTCGCAGGTTGCCGACCTTAACGTCGAAAGCCCGGTCTGTCAGAGGCACGTATCTCTCGTAGCTGGAAGATGAGTATTCTTGAGCCAAGGAAAATTGGCTCATCAGAACACACAGACAAAAACCTATGCCGAATAGGTATGCTTTCATTGAAAAGATCATTTTTCGTAACGTTTCCGAAGAATGTTCTCAATGGTGGCTGGTTCGAAAAGAGCCTTCAAGCTTCTTTTATCAAGAAGTTCATCGATGATGAATTCCTCATCCCATGAAATCCTCTCTCCGTTTTCATTGAGCCAACCCATGAAGATGGAACGGTCTCCGGCTACGGCTTTTAGCAAAACCGGACTTCCGTAGTCGTAGGAGTCCACTCCTTCAACATTCCCGATTCCTTGTCCCTGATTGACAACTTCAACGGATAGAGGTGGAATTTTTGAAAAACGAGCCAGCAAGGTAACGGAACGGCTGAGGGGGTCAATTTCAATTGCATTTTCCATGGAGTAGACTCCTCCCGACCAACCGTCGAAGGAATATCCGTATTCCGGGTGCGCACTCAGTCTTGGCGAGAAGCCATTTTCCTTCATCCCACCTCCGAGCACCGTCCCATAAGTTGGATTGTCGAGCTCCACATTGACGGAGAAACGCAATTCGTCGGTAAACCAAGCATTGGCATCATAATCGAAAAACCACCTTGGATCTCTGCTCCCGGGGGAATGCCAAACGTATCCTCTCCATTTATTGGAAAAGAAATGATGTTTGGTTGTAGCGGAATAAATTTCCGAACTGGTCCACAGCCAATCGTTCAACTTGGAATCAAAAACCCAAATTTCGTTTTCGTTGGTTTCCTCAATATAAAGCCAACCATGGATCGAGTGAAAAATCCAATCGGAATTGGGCATTGCAAAATAGTCACCGAACCAATCATGCTTGTACCAAAAGGTATCCCCAATCGCTTGAGCGGAATCGCCCAAGGGGACGGGAATGGGCACGCGAGTGCCGGCATGGGCAATGGGAACCCATGTCGAGAAGTGGTCCACCAATAAATGAATGCTATGAGCCTCGGCTTCAAGAACTTGGTTGGTTTGAGGCCGCCATGAGTTGAAACTACTGTCAAAATAGGCAACCTCAACATCCGTAAGTTCCAATTTCATGCCATCGAGGAAAAATGAATTTATTGGAATGGTCAATTTTACCTTCTTCCTAAAATGCCCTTCGATCAACTTTCCTTTTTCGTCAAACAAACTGATTTCATAGGCATATCCCACTGGAACACTGAGCAAATCACGATGCAACCTTTCCAAAGAAGGAGATACGACTAATCGGACAACCCTCTGCTCCGGTTCGACGGGAACCGCACCTTTGGGAATGAGGATTTCCAACCCGTCAGGCAATAACATTTGAAAATTAGCCCATGGATCAAAGAATTGACTGGTCTCTTCGGGCATAGGAGTGGCTCCACTGAAATCATCAAGCTCCAGAACAATTCCTTCAGTTCCACTCACAAATGGGCCTTGATCCGACAAGGTCGCCAAGTCCTTTCCTGCGAAGGGATCGAAATAACTGCTTCCCGCATACCATTCGAGATTTTTCGGGATTTTACGAAATTCGAAAGATCCGTCCCAGTCGCAGTACGTCCAGCTGAACAAACCTGAGGAACTTGTAATCCAGACGATGGGAGCCATGTAGAAGTCGTTGTTTTCCAAGACAACCGGTTCCTTATCCAATCCCAAAACTTGACCGCTCAACTCGGAACTCAAATCCAAATTCTTGTACCCTCTGGGAATCGTAAGAGTAACCTCATTGATCGGACCATCCACCCAGACCGCAAAGGGTTCCGGCATGTAGTACCCCTCTTCTCTCAATTGAGGACCGGGAAAAATCCACAGGTCATACATCCCCTCCTTATCCAGCTTATGCTCGAACTCTCCATCGGTTACCTCCAAAGTGCTTCGATCTGATGAAAAAGTGCGTTTATCCTCTCCAGTGTAATGAGGGACAACGTCAACGTAACAGAGCCCGACCACCTTTGACTCAGAGGGATCGACTAAAGAGACCTTGAGGGCATACTCCTTTGGAAGAGTCAATTCCGTCAGGATGTCAAAGGGTTCCAATGAGTTGTCCCCTGGACCAATGGAAACGAAAAGGGGATTCGGGAGTGATGGTTCAAAGCCGCGGTTCTGCCCGGCGGCATGAGTAATTCGGTAATCGATCGACCACATGCCAGGCGGAAGATTAAAGGCAAATCCACCATTTTCGGAAAGGTTTGCAACCCTCATATCAGATTCAACCTGTTGATCATATTGGTTAGCCATGGAAACCGCATAGACTTCCCCTACCCATCCGTTTGTTTCCAAATTCCCATCTCGCAAAAACTGACCGATAACCGGATAATTGGTGATTTGCCTCAAGTGGGGCGTGAGAATCACTTCGCTGTTTCCGACTGAAAATGGATTATCCTCTATTTCCAATGGCTCCAAGGTCGGCAAAACTCCAGTCCAGTCCGCAAGAACACCAACCGTCAAACTCGAGTCCAACTGACCGAGCAACCTCTCTCCTTCTGACACTTGAAAGGTGAACCCACCCCGGGCATCGATGAGAGATTTCGAAACGATCATTTGATTTCCCCAGAGATCGGTTTTTTTCAAGTAGGCTTCCTTACCGAAGTAGCTCGAAGCCGCCACTTCACCAGCATCTATGAAGCCCTTGATTTGGCTTTCGGATTTCCTGGCAACGAAATCGAGGTTAAGTTGTTCGCCAGGGGTCAGCCAAAAACGTTGGCTTTCAGGGGTTTCGTAGCGATTGCCATCCAAAGGGTCCGAATAAATGAAGTCACATTGAATGGTCCAGTATGCATTCCCTCTTACGAAAAACTCAAAGGAACCCAAGAAATCAGTTTCGGTGAGCAGTAATTCGCCCAGATCGCTCAAGGCTGTCATGACTGCTCCCGGAATGGGAATGCCATTCAAATCCTTGACCGACCCTCTGATCTGACAATTTGCCCGATCGAGATACACAATCATGCGCTCAACGGTTGAATTTAAGTCATTCGGAATTGTCATACTAAAATAAGGTGAAGATATTTCGTAGGAATCAAAAACTTCAGACTTTTGATTCGATGATTCGAATTCGGGATATAAGCCCGAACTCGAATCCACCCATGGATAAACCTCGTAAAATCCTTTGGGTATCGAAAGGGAAAAAGATCCGTTGTTTTCGACGCTTGCGGTAAACTCCGCCCTTTCACTGACAAAACGGACCTGCGCATCATAACCTTGCAAATCAACGGATTCCGAGGAAGACAAATGCTCGAATTGCCCGTGGACAAGGATGGTTTCGGCACCCATGTTTACCATGAAATCGACACTTTCAATGCTTTCCGATGAACTTACGTCGACCATTACCTTGCCGGTAATCGGCACGGTGGGGATTTCAAACTCGGAGACTGAATCAGCCTCGGTTCGTGGCAGACGAACCGCATTGGCAATTGAACCGACTTCAAGCTCCCAACTTCCCGGACCTACGGATAAACCGTATTGACCGAATGCATCCGAAAAAGTTCGTAACAAAGTGCCGTTCCAGGGATCAAATGCCAAGACTTCTATTCCAGACAAGAGCGTTCCATTCTGATCGTAAACAAATCCGCTGATCTCAAACTCGGAAATGGGGAAGTCAATAATGGGAACCCCAATTCCAATATCCGGTTCAAACAACAAATGATCCTCATAATAAGTGAGGTCAGTGGGAATCGAGTCATTGACGTCTGCACTCAGGGCATACTGCTTGTCTGGGTTACCCAAGAAGTCATAAGGATCGAATACCTCTTCAACGGGTTCGATGAAAATTCCTATGGAACGATTTTCTTCATCAAACCTTTCGATGACCGAATATTCCCCATCGGTAAGGTTTTGATCTCCGGATAATTGCTCCAAATCATAGGAACTGAGCATATACACGGGAATGCTTTCAAGTTCCATCTGGGTGGATGAATTGGACTCATTGATCTCCCCTTCTTCCTGAAGACTTCCAAGGGTCGGGATTGATTTCATCGAAAGGTATTTTTCGACCAGAGACAGGTTGTTGTATTTATGTTTGGCTTTTGCCTGAACTCGGTATTTTTCGTGGAAATTAGCAATTGGTCCAACGTCAAAAGATCCGGAAGACTGATTAGCCTCGAAAACATGCAAGGTTTCATAATGCCCATTGAAGTGAGACTCCCTCTGGACACGATACTCGCTTGCCCCATCCACCTTTGGCCAACTTGCGGATAATCCACCTCCCAACACCTTGATTTCGTTAGGATTGAGAATCTGAAAGGAAAAATTCCTCTGCCTTGATTGCCCGGATCGGGAAAATACCTCCAAGGTCATATCGTATTGACCTTGCGGAAGGCGGATACCAAATCGTCCAGCTTGGTCAAGATTCATAAAATAACCGGCGGTACTTTTCTCCGAATCTCCATGATTCAAGGAGGGCACCACCCAGCACCAACCTAGCTTGGGTTTCTGATAATTACCGTTGGCATCTGAAAATGCAGCTTGGCCAATGAGGTTTGCTTGTTGAAGAACCAAGTTCATTTGCATCTCCGATGAGGCGGTTAACTCCAAATCGTAAAGTTCGGAGTCCGCGAGCAGGCGATAGGTAAAGCCATCCGGAGGTGAAGCCATAAAACTCCATCTTCCCGAGCTCAACTCATTAAAAAGAAATTTCCCACTTCCATCCGTTCTGCCCGTAAAGGTAATACCCGTATCGTAATTCCTCGCCTCAATTCCGGCATTTGCAAGGAGCGAACCATCAAAGGATATGACTGAACCCGAAACCGTATTCGAGTCCTCCAGAGACTGATTGGTCGTTTGATTGTCATCACTTAGGACAAAATACGAACCCGTAATGAATTCATTAAAGTCATCCAGATCCAGAGTCAGATCAAGGTTTCCGTTCATTTGAACCAAGTCCATCTTCGGGCTGGAACTTGCAACCAGAGTCCATTGATCAGTTTCCGGATCATAAACTAATTTTTTTTCGGACGATTCTTTCCTGGCAATCTTTGAACTTGGCTTGGAAGGGAAAAGAGGGAGAAGCCGGAGCTCAAATGGCTCTCTTTTCAGTTGATAGGAGAACTGTCCGGAAACTTCGGTCGCCTGCCCAACAGGGAAAAAGACGTCGTAGGGAAAAAGTTCACTCGAATTCATTTGGGAAACTTCAAGGACTGGAGGGCGTGAAACCGGAATCCCGTCTACCATGAAGGTAATCAGAAGGTTTAGAGAAGGTTGTTCGACCATGACCAAATCAATGTTCTCGATATGACTTCCGTTGGATTCCCCATTGATCCATTGCGACTGTTCGCCGGATTGACCACCGTACCAGGAATCCATGAATACGCCTCTGGGGTCTGAGGCTTTAATCAAGTATTTCCCCAAGGGCAATTCATAGGAATATTGGCCGGAAACAAGATCATGACTTCCACTCAAAGGCTGAACCAATTGAGTTTCCTTTTCCCAGTCCCAAAAACTAATCTTTCCATTGGCCGGAAGCGCTTGGGTGGTCATCAAGTTGCCCGACACCGTCATTCGCCCACGAAGCGACAGCTCAAAATCCAAATCCTTGATGGGAATACCCTTAGTAACTTCATCAACAATGGAAGACTGCATCCACTTGCCTTCGTAGTCGTGAGACCGGAAGCGATATTTGCCTGGCTCCAGATTCATCGAAAAAACACCCTCATCGTTAGTTAAGGAGGTCTTGATTGGATATTTCCAAGATTCACCATCTGAACTGTCCGCTTCAATCGCAATCCCTTCCAGAGGATATCCACTTCCGTCGAGGACCGTTCCGTTGACCTCCAGTAAATCCGCATCGGATGATTCGGTCGATAGCCTCAATTGCTCAAGGACCCAATCCATCCTCGGGAGGTGAGGGACTTCACGAGTGATTGCAATTTCCCCTTCCGCAAAATACTCGGGTTTGAAGACTTGATGATAAGGCTGCGTGCGATAGGCACCGGTAATTCTCAAGCGATATCGACCCGGCATAATCTTAAGGTCATAATCACCATCCTGATGCAAAATCAGCTTGGTATGGACGGGGACGGGCTCCGCACGGGTATCATTCGCATCAAAGGCGAGAATTTCAAAATGATCAACGGGCAAACCGTCTTCACCAACCACTCGACCACTTATGCCTCCGAGGGGTTCGGCGCTTTGGTTATTGTCGGCGAAGTCGTCGAGTATATCCAAGACGAAGTTTCCATCGAAACTTTCCCCACTACCATCCGTAACCCTTGCGGATAAGGTGACCGAATCATTGGTTTCGAAATCAAAGATGCGGTTGGTGTAGACTTTGCCATCGGAACTCACCGTGAGATCCGAATCCTGCCCACCTATGCCAAGAGAGTATGTGAGAATTTCAAATGGATCGGGGTCAACCCCAAGCAAAGTTCCAATCCATACTCCCGTTTGAAGATTTTCCGAGATACCTGCAGAAAAGAACTTCAGATCGGATGGAGCTTGGTTTTCGTACTTGTCTTCAATGGATAACTTAAAATTCTTGATCAACGGTTCGTACCCTGTTGCCGAAACTTGAATCTCCAGCGTTTTTTGCTGTGTTTTTTCATAGTCAAATTCATTCACCGCAAGCAACTGATTACCAACGATGGAAAAATTTCCATCATCATCCAAGATCAGATAAGACAGGTTGGCATCCTGATTGTTATCATCGGCAATCGCGGTTAGGAAACCTACGGAAGAATTTTTCTCGTTCTCGGGGAAACGGTTGTTGGAGAGAATCAGATCGATGATCTCAGGTTCGTTGGCCACAACTACCTCAAAAGAGCTGACCAACCTTTCTCCATCTGAAAGCTCTGCGCCAATGGTAACGGAATATTCAGAGGAAGATTCGTAATCGAGAGACCGTGTGGTTAGTATGGTGTGATTTCCGTCCAATACGAAAGAGTCCTTGAACGAGCTTGGCGTAACCTGAAGAATTTGGAATTCATAGGATTCATTCACATCCTGATTGGCAACGTCAAGCAGACCAACCGCCGTAGATATTGGTGAATTTTCCGCAATCTCAAAGGGGGTGAAAGTTATTTCAGGGAACTCCCCTCTTAAGTGAGCGGAATTGAAAAAGACTAATGCAGTTAAAAGAAGCTTCTTTCGACCGGAAAAAAAAGAATGCAAACCCATTGAGATTCTCAATGCGAATCTTTTTGCAAAAGATAGAATAAGCTCAAACAAGGCTGGTGCGAGAAAGGGGTTCGAAAGGCAAGTTCAGAAGCATATGAATATGCCTAAGACAGACTTTGGTTTGCAAGGGTAAATTGTAGCCTTTTATCCAAGCAAAAATCTAAAATTCAATCTCTTGAAAAAGAATGATCGCGATAAGCGAAAAAACTGAAAAATTTGTTCTTACCCTTTGTAATTCCAAAGTGGCTTAAAGATCGAAATCCGCGCTCAACAGAATCATGTGACTTTTCAAGCGATCGTACTCGTCATTGGCGGCGGTAAGGAAATAACGGTAGTCCACCTGCAGGCTCCAATTCTCAGCCACTCGATACCCCATGCCAACCAGGAAATCATAGGCAAAACTTGTTCCACCGTAATCTTGGTCATGTTCGAAATTCAGAAAACCGATCCCCATCCCAAGACCTGTCCTCAAATCAAATCGATCTCCCACTTCGTGTTCCAGCATAAGTCTGAGGATCATATTGTGTGAACTCACTTCAACTCCCCCAGAACCGTCAAAATTCAAATAATTGTATTCTGCCTCAACTCGAGAACTCCCAAAATCTTTCCCCAGATGAAGCCCCATTAAAAAACCAAGATCGGACTCAAATGGTATTTTATTTGCAGCAACCTGATCTCGCAATGCCCCATCCTCTGGAATTGAAAAACCGAGCAATGCTCCGAAATAGTAACCCAAGTGACGCTCCGGCACCTTGGAGTCATACAGGGCGGAATAAGCTTCATCCAAATCTTCGCTTGGCTCCTCAGGTTCGGAGGTTGTCGGTAAGTTAGGATCCACAACCAAATCTTCGGCGGAAGGCGGGCGGGACACCTCCTTTACCTCTTCGATTTCCTCCGCATCATAATATTCGGGGACGGGAATGAAAGAAGGTTCCGCGTCAACCGAAGGAAGCGATTCGACTTCATTCCACTTTGGGTCAGCAGGGATATCAAAATTGGTTCCCTGAAGAGCTGGTTGGGCAAGTAAATCTCTCACTCTGCCTTCATGCTGCTGGGACTTCGATTTAATCGCAGCTAAACGGCTCTGAAACGCTTCGTTGCTAAAAGAACCCCCTTGTCCGCACAGCAAAGTGGGTAACAATAGAGTTACCGAGAAAAACAGCCTAATTACAAATCGATCCATAGCTTAGTGAATCATGTTTGTCTTTTTTTTCTTAAAAGGGAAGAAAGAAA
>TARA_B100000963_G_scaffold168417_1_pt1 | contig 35179 bp, 12 predicted proteins | sample TARA_B100000963 | Tara Oceans TARA_B100000963 (sample SAMEA2622097) | marine metagenome | biome: marine biome (ENVO:00000447); feature: surface water layer (ENVO:00002042); material: "saline water (ENVO:00002010), including plankton (ENVO:xxxxxxxx)" | depth 5 m | reverse complement strand
TTTGTTATAATATGGAGAGTGCTTATAAAACACTTGAAGCAAGTCCAAGTGAAAGCTTTGACGAGATCCGCGAAAAGTTTATTCGAAAAATAATAAAAATACACCCTGATAAAGATGAACTTAAAAGCGAAGAAGCAAAAGCATTAACAGAGGCGTGGTCATATATTAAGGAACATCATAACAATAATAATAACATTAATGTAGAACCAGTAGCAGCAGTAGTTTCACATAAAGGACAAGATAGTGAAATGAAGCAATTTTTGAAACAAATATACCACGAAGGTAAAGTAGAAAAACTTGAAGACAAAGAGGAAGAGAGGGGATGGTTTACAACACTCTATGATTATTTATGGGGCGATGATAGTGATGAGGAAGATGAATCACAAAATACAGAAGAAGTAGATGAATCTAAGTTGTATAATGAAGTGGAATCAAGTAATAACGAGAAAATTGAAAAGACTTTAAGAGAATAGATTATATTACTATAAATATGCCAAAAGTAGCTTGGGCCAGACATCTATATAACGCTTATAATAACGTTAAATCAGGAGATAAGGTATATGACGCAAGTGGAAATCTATTAGGACAAAATGATGGTTGTTTTGCACGTCCAACACACAGTAGTCCAGGTAGTGCTTGTTTAGTTCATAAAGGAAAATTCATATGGATATCAGGAGATGTAGAAAAACGTGAAGATGGATGGACAGTAACAGAATTTTGTGATGTAAGCCCACCTTGCCGGGAATAATATAAAAAGATTTAATATATAATAAATTTTTTTATAAAATAGTAGGAGCATTATCATTATGAGTTAGTATAGCGAAAATAGGAGTATTTTCAATAATAGTATGTTCGGTATTATTAACGTCTTTTATTTTAAAACTGTAATTATAGGCAGTCGCTAATTTAATTTTATCATTATTATCGAATATTCTGTTTACTGGTTTTCCATTAAATAATTTAAACTGATTAATGTCACTAAAAATAGAAGGCTGTAAAGTATCAATTTGTATAGTCCATGAAGATAGAGTCGATTTATTTTTAAAAGTATTTAATATTTGTTGTATTTCAGTATTTTTATATTGGATAACATCATTAACAGTTAAAATAGATGAAAGCCTGTTAGGTGTTAGATCATTCAAGGCAGGAACGGTTTCTCCCTCCCAGTATGCATAATTAACATCTCCGTGTGTATTATCAATATGTCCTGTGGTAGAGGTTCCAATCATATTTCCATTAACACTAATATTACCAGTATTTGATATATTGAAATCAACTATATAAGTATATTGATTTAATAAAAGGTCATCTTTTTTGGCTAAAATATTCATCATATTTATCGATTTAAAACCAACAGGAAGATGATATTTTATATTATAATTGTTGTTTTCATGCGAAATACTTCCACCATGTAATCCAGGAATTCCATTTTGAACAAAAATATTTTGATTTAAATTAACAGTAGCTTCAATATAAAATTCAGGAAATGAATTATTAAATGTGTAAACCATTTTATGTATAGAAATATTAATGGTTTCAGTTTCACTTCTGTTTTGTGTATCTAAAACAGAAACTTTAATTGATTGATTAGTGGTTTGATTTGTATAATCATCATAATTAAAAAATAATTTAAATAGATAATTGTTGTTGTTGGAAGAAATCAAAGTAGCATTAGATATCAATACACTAGAAATAGGAACATTATGAGAAATATCTACTGTTAGAAAAATACTTTTAGATTTATTATTAGGGGTTAATATTAGTTCTGTAATTGATGAATAAAAATTACTTATAATACTAGTAGAAGGCATATATATATATTTTTAATATTAATTTATGTATAAATTAAAATTAAATTATTATTATTACTATATTTTTAGTTAACTGGTGTATTACTTTTTTTAATTACGGTGTTTTCACCATCGGCGTCGTATTTCTGAACTATAAGACCAAAAACTGGACCATCCATAATTGTATGTTCTTGATTATTGATATCACTTACTTTTATTGTTACTTGTTTGTTACCTCTAGTTACAAAAGCATCTCCGTCTACAAAAATCTTAGGAGTATCAGGTGATTGACCATTTAGTCTAAATCTACAAAACTGATCAAATGCTTGTTCATCAGTAGTTCTTGTATTTTTAGTAGGATTGAGGTCAAGTTTTTCACCGTTATTTAAAACATTATCAAAAGATATGGACCAGGTAGGAATAGGAATTGAATTATTAAATGCATTATTTAATTCTTGCAATTCAGAACCGTAATGATCTAGGATATCTTGCACCGTTAATCTAGCAGTAAGAACATCCTCCAAATTATCCTCCACACCCTCATTCAACCAAGATAAACTTGGTGCATTACTATCTCCAATACGATCATAACCAAGTGAGGTAGCGTCACCGTCATGCACTCCATTTCCGTTGGCTTCATCATGATAATATAAATATTGAGCTGTTGTAACATCATCATCAACTACAGCTGAAATTTGTGTGTTACTAGTGCTATTAGATGTGGTAACTGAAAATTCCGATTTTAATAAATTTTGTGTGGTGTAATTATTTGGAGTTCCATTTTCATCTGTATGATCTGGATCAGGATTCTCAAATGTAATAAGAACATCGAACCCATCTCCATTTAATGTAGTTCCAGCTCCGGAGTTTACTGAGTATTTTCCCATAGGAATAGCAGTAGAGTTATTAGAGTATGGTAGTTTATAAGCGGTATTACTAGCTAAATAGTTAGAAGTATGACTAATAGTTGGTAATTTAAGACCGAATGTGTCATCAGCAGCTGTTATTCCACCCTGATTAGTTTGTCCTCTAGTTACATAACTATTTAAATCCATTTCAACCTTAATATAAAAGTCAGGCATATTTGAATTACCTGGCGCTCTCTTAGTTCTTGTTTTAGTTTCTTCTAGCAAGAAGAGTGAATCGGTTAATGTCGAGTCTAATAAATTTCCATCAACTGTTAGTCCTCCTCCCAAAGATACAATATTAATTATAACGAAATTTACACTTAAACTTTGGGTAGCTGAATTAGATTGATTATTTATATTACTAGATGCTTGGTCTTTTACTGTAACTTCATATACTTTAACTTCATTACTTAAAAAGTCAACTTTGTTGAATTCTTCTTGATATGTATATGTCGTAAATCCATCAGCATTAGTTGCCCCTTTAACCATGGTCAAAGTTCTTTCATTAAACTGACTATCCGTTTCTTTTAATGTAATGGTTAATAAGTCTGGATTTGTTGTTTGATCATCCTTGGTAACTAATGTTAATTCTAGTGTTTGTTTATTTACGCTACCACCATTATCATCCTCCCAATTTATAATATTTTGGTTCATATTACTGGTAAAAGATAAGATGTTTGGATTAAAGTCATCAAATTTACCAATACTTAAAGTAACATCGAATGTTGTTTCTGTATCCAACTGAACTTGTCTATCATCCTGAGAAAATGCAGTTACTGTAAAATCTCTTACAGTTCCCAAAGGAACTAGATCAGCTTCTTGACTGGAAAATAAATATTTCTTTTTGAATACATATTTATTTCCAGTAATTCTAACAATTTCATAATCAGCTAATGAGTTAGCACCCAAACTTTCTCGCACTCCTTTGCTAGCAATATTTCCAGTATCTGTAATTACTGCTTCAACAAATACGGTTACACCATCATTGTTTCCACCATTCTGCAAGTCATCACTACTGAATAAATTGATTCTGTATTTTCCACCAGTCTTCACCATAGCAGCCTCTCCAGTATTTGGGTCAGCTAAGTATAAGTCCACACGTGAAATTATAGATGGATTTCCATCATTCCTAGAAATTGTTAGAGCACCCCCGAAATATTCATTCCATCTTTCTGGTCCACTAGAACCATCATTAGGATCATAGAGCGGATTGTTGGGTTTACTCTTTTTACCTTGAGTAAGAGCTTGTTCTAGAGTTAATGTAGATTTATTACCAGCATTATCTGATACTTCTAATCTAAAGTCAGTTACACTCTGACTATTTTCTTGGACATCATCAGGTGCAAGAGGGAAACCGGTGAAATTGTCAACCAAACAGGAAATAAAAATATGTGGACCTAGAACACCATATCCAGTTGGTCCCGAAGCAGTAGCGTTCGTAATAACATTTGTATTAATGTTATCTATAGTTATTTCTTCATTATTTGTTGTATTAACGATTTTAATGGAATTTTGATTAATTCCACTACCTCCTTCATCTCTAATCCAACCTCTTAATACAAATCCATCACCGGTTGGATCAAAAGTTTGTGTAGCGGTGCTTTCATAATTATGATGAACATGAGAATCATATTCTACCGCGTTGGGTCTAACCGTATTATCTATGATTCCATTTTGACTAGGTGGTCCAGCAGGATGATTTACTTCCCAAGCAATAATTTCTGGTGGTATAATTTCTGTTATATTTACGTTTATATTTTGATGTAATAACTTAGAATTTGGTGTAGTAGCATTATCCTTAATAGTAGCAGTTGTTATAAAGTTCTCAGAACTTCCCTGATGGTCATATTGTCCGGTGTTAAATACGTGTTTAAATGTTATAATACTTGTTTCTACTCCATTATTATCAAGGAATGTATCTGGATTTCCAAGAGTATTATTCGCAACAGTAAGGGTAGGAGCACCACCATCATGAGCAATATTCAAAGTTGTCTGGCCAATATTAATTCCACTACCTTTCGCTCCATCAGTAACCTGAACTAATATTAATACACGTCTTTTTTCACCATCACGCACCTCTATCTCTGGGTTTCCACCTAACCCTGTAGCTACTTCTGATCCAGAATTTAGTAGACCTCTTCCAGTTAGAACTGTCTGTCCGGCCTTAGCAGTAAAGTCATCGTCCGTAGCACCATTTGTTATTTCATGAACGTCATAGAATTTTATAAAGTTTACAGTTGGTTCTTCACTATCTAGAACCGTAAGCTTAATAGTGCTTTGCGCCGTAGTTGAGTTACCTTTTCTATCTTCAACTTCAAAATCAAATTCTCTAGTGTGCCCTGCTGCATTAAAAAGATTTCTTACGGTATCAAATTCATAGTCTCCATGATGATTATTATCTTCACTATTTTTAAATAAATTAGCAAAATTGTAAGTCTTTTGATAGACAATTGTGTTGGTTCCGGACCTAACAGGCCACCCTCCAATCATACTTGCATGACTAGTGCAGTACCAAGAAATAAAGCCTTGACCACCTACATTTCCATTATCACTGTTGAATGATAATGTAATATGTTCTCCTCCTGTGATACCACTCAAATGACTTTTATTAGTATTGGAGAATGTGATATTTAAATTACCATTAGGAACGTGGTTTTTATATCCATTATTTGAAATTGTCCAAGGATGAACATTTCGATTGTATATAAATTTATAACTATTACCCGTATAAATAATTCCAGAAAATGGTACAGACCCATTATGTCCATCAGTATAATAGTTGTAGCTATTTTCACCATTCATAGCAACAAAATCAACATAAACTGTTATAGACGGCGTTGGCTGTGGGTCTTTCTTAGTAAGATCAGAGAATTTGTTTGCGGTAAATTGACCCATATCAATACCAGTTTCATTATCATTTACACTAATTGTAAAATCAAATGTTTTATTTGGTTCAGCTAAACTAATTGTGTGTTCAGCTGGAGAAACACTAACACTAATAGAAGGTGCTATAGTATCTGTAATGTTAAGTGTAGCGTTAGGTGCTTGTAGTGCTGCTGAATCATTACCGGTTTCATCTCTAACAGTAAACTTAGATACTATTGTATGACTTCCTGATGAACCCGCATTCCATATGTTTGTCGCTATGTGTGAAGGTAAATTATCGTAATTGTAGCTCTTATGAACTACAATTTTTCCATTACCACTGGATTCAATAGTCATTTCTACAGCTTGTCCATCTAGTGGACTAGTCATAAAGACTTTTTGAATACCATTATGTGCATCAGCATTAGCCTTAGAGTTATCGGTTACTGTTAATTCGTATTTAAATGTGGTTGTTTTTGAATTATTAGAAATAGTTTTAGTATTTCCTTCCAAAATCTGAATACCAGTAATAACAGGAGCAGTATTATCTAGTTTTCCATAGAAATATTCAAAGGGTCGAGATGCCGATTGAAGTCCATATTTATCTTTAACATAGATTTCAAATGTTCTTTTGTTTGGGCCATTAACAGCAGCCTCGCCAAATGTACCAGCTTCAGCTTGATTAATAACAAATGTAAAAGTATTTCCATCAGCAAAGTTGTATGCAACACCATCAACATAGAATTTATCTAGACCGGAATGAGCATCAGATGCGTTAACAGTAGCAGTAATAGTTTCAGTCGTATTGTTACTACCATTAGGTTCAGTATAAACATTCTTTGTTCCACTTGCTGGATTAAATGTAACAGATGTTAATTCTGGGGCAACACTATCTACCTTTGTAACAGTAATTTCGGGTAAAAGACGTAAAGTAGATTGATTATTAGCAGCATCCTTAATCATAGCATCAATTCTATCTGTTCGCGTGCCGAAGAAGGGCCAAGCACCATCACCTTCAAATTTATAGATTCTAGAAAATCTGAATCTATTATGCTTTATATCGTTAGCTGTTCTATCAATTAGATCCAGTTCTGCTCCTAGCTGAACTTGCATCATTCTATTGTTATATAGAGCTGAAATAGTAGAAGCGTCTTCAACGGTAAGAACAATTATTTTAGTTATGTTATCAGCACTACTTTGCAAATTAACTGTTCTGCTACTTTCTTGTGCTGTAAGATTAACAGCATCCTCATTTGTATTCTGGTCACTATTGTAAACCTTAATGTGTTTAATATCAGGAGCAGTTGTATCAGAAAGAGTAAACTGAAATCCATTAGATCTTTCTCCTGTAATTGGAGTATTTAAAACCAAATTACCAGCAATCTCAAAGTTGGTAACAATTTTTTGGTCGTGTTGTCCTAATGTTCCAAATGAAGCAAACAACGCGTCAAAATTATAAGGTTTTTCAAAATAGAACGTTCTACCTGCTTTTCCTCCTATATCTCTAACGTTTCCATCTCCTGGAATACTTAAAGTATCTGCATTTAATCCAAGGTATGTATTTAATTGTTCCTTATTAATAATTTTTGTTAAAGTTGTAAAGTGATTTGAACCTTCTACACCTACTTTAGCTGTAGCATTAAGTTGATGAGTTGGATTTTCTCCCTGGAAATTTGATAATGGCACATTAACAGCTCTAAGAGTTACTTCTATTATTCTTTTCAGAGTAGGGTCTGATTCTTCTATAGTTGCAACATCTCTGTCATCAACAATTTGCTCTAAGGCATTACCAGCATCATTTAACTTCAACATCCTGAAAGAGGCAACTTCTGGCGCTTCAGTTTCCTTAACAGTTACAGTTATATTTTCCACTTTATTCACGTTATTACCAGCCACATCAGTAGCAGTAGCAGTAAATTGCACGGTGTTGGAACCTAATTGCAAGGCATTAGCATTATTATTAATATCTAATTCTGCTATGTTAATACGAAATGTGTTTTTCCCAGTATCACCAGGTAGTTGTCTATTTTGATGTAAAGCTGAATTGAAACTACTTACAGCACCAGTAGCAGTTTGACTATTATTTGTGGTTAAACTGATTGTATCAATACCACTACCATTATTTCCATCATTAGCTAAAACTACTATAAATAATTCTGGATCATTAGCTTTATCAAAACCTAATTCAACACTAGGATTTCCATTTATTAGTTCAAAACCATTATTAGTTTCCTGATAAAATTTGATATCTGTAATAACAGGATCTAAATTATCGAGGTAATTAACTGTGATAGTTTTTTCTTGTGTGCTCACATTTCCTACATTATCAGTAGCAACTATTTCATATGTTGTTGAATATTGCCCAAAATTAGTAAAATCGTTAGTCAACAACTTGTTTCCAAAAGTGAAAGTATAATTAACATTTCCTGTTTGAGCTACATTATAAGTGAAAGTGTTATTTTTATTACTTCCTGGTGCTACATTTGGTGTTCTAGTTAAAGAGCTTGGAAGTCCAAATTCAGAAGTATTAGCAGCGCCTTCTTTAATTCTTAATTGAACTGATTTTACTCCTGAACCTGCAGCATCTTCAGAAACGTTTACAGACATTCTCATTTCTATTTCATCACTTACATTATCGTTATCTAATTGAATTGTGTTACCGGGAACAGATTTAAATGCAGCATTTGTCTCAGAGTTATCCTTAAATTCAGCAACAAATCCGTTTATTGTTGGAGCATTAATTTCTGTAATATTGATGGTAAAGTCGAAGGTCTCTTCGCCTACATTATTATGTCTGTCTACAGCAGTTAATTTAAATCTAAAAGGGTGTATTCCGTATCCTAGTGTATCAAATGGCATATCACTATATCTAAAAGTCATAGCCCACGTTGCCGTTTTAGAGGAAGAGTCATAGTTGTTAATTTTGCTTCCTACAATATCAAATTTAAAACCATTATCATCTTCACTAGGATTATTAATTGGGCAAAATTTACTTAATTGAACATAAGGACTAATCGATGTAGCATCAGATCCAAGTATACCTACTCCATTTTCTACAATAGTAGCTTGAAAGAATATCTCAGCGGTAGTCTGAGGACCGGTAGCCATTTGCAATTCAGTATCACTTATTCTTCCACTTCCTCTGTTTTGATGAGAGTTGCTCGCATTAGTAAATTTCATATTAGTAAATGAAGGAGCAGTAGTATCTCTCTTTTCAACAGGCATATTAACCGAAACTTGAGTAAGATTTGGTTGAGGAGTAACAGTATCTAATGCACTTATTGTAAATGGAATGTTTAGATTTCCAAAACCATTTCTTAAACTTCCATTTACACCAGCAACATCACCATATTTAACTCCACAAGTCCAAGTAAAATTATCACCATTTTGTTCTGGACCCGTAAGACTTGAAATAGTATATCCGCTTCCACCAAATACCATTTTTGGAAATCCACCTGTTAATATACCACTTCTATCAGAAATATTAGCACTAATAGTAAATGTTTTTACTGTATTTGGTTCATTTTCTAATAACGAAAGGCTAGTTGGAGTTTTTACTACATTAGATATAGTAGGACCAGCTGAATCTATTTTATTGAAATGAATTTTGGTGTTATTATTACCTCTATCTCCCAAAACAACTCTACCTTCTGAAGCATTAATTACACTGTTTATCTTTTTAAATGTGCCATTTTCATCTATTTCACTAACATTTCCCGCGGTGTCTGCTACTTTAATCGTGAGAGTATCTGTATTTGCACCATTAGCAAAGAGATTTTCATTATATTTTAATTTAATAGAATATGTTTTTCCAGCATTATGTTCACTATTTAATGTATCAGAATCACCCATATGACTGATAAGTTGCATTTTTGCTGTTGACTCTAATTCAGCCCTAGTAACGACTCCAAGTTTTGAAGAAGTAATTTCGATTTTATTAGAATCTCCGTTCCCCACAACTCCAAAAATATCTAAAGAGTGAGGGTGACCAATTTTATCTCCAAATCGGTCGAAAATTATAACATTTAAAATAACCTCTTCGACAGCTCCATCTGTTGCGGCTATATCAATAGGCGTTCCGCTATTTGCTCCCTTATTAGGATAAAATCCATATATTCCAGGAGCTAATGTATCTTTCTTAAGTAAAGGAATAGTAAAATTCTTTACAGTTGAAATCTGTGTTCTGTAATTTTCGCTATTTTGCTGAACGTTTATTTCAACAGACGCAGAGGTTGCTCCAAAAGGAAGTTTTAAAATTTCAGTATCTAAAAGTTTGTACCTAAACAAAACTATATATTCTGTGTTACTAATTTTTGTAATGTCACTAGATGGAACAGCCACTTCATTCTCTGCGGCATATCTAAAATTTTTGGCGGTAACTGTAAAATCATTAGCTCCCTCTGCATCTGTAATACTAACACGGCAATAAACTTTAAATTCTATATCGTTGTAATCAGTATTAGGTTGATTGTTACCATTATCGATAACATATTGGTTACCCGTTGGTGAAGGTTGTGGGTCAAGAGCCACATTACTTTCATTAACAAATGTAATCGAGACACTAGGTTTTCGGTCATCCATTTTATCAATATTAATGTCCTTGGTCATAAGTGAAACATTACCGTGAACATCAACAACTCTTGTTTGATATCTCCACACATGTGTTGCATATACAGAAGTAGCACCTACAGGAATGATTTGGTCGTCAGTAGGATCTCCAAGGCTAGCATAGTTAATACTAGTAGAATTAAATACAAATATTTGATTATCTCCATCTGTGCTTGTTGGTTGAGTTAATGGTTCTCCAATTTGAAATTGATCCTGTCCATTTACAAACTGCTGTCCAGCAAAACCACTTCCGTTTTTGGTAATAAGTGATAATGAAACACTTTGAATACCTACGTTGTCTTTAGCTGTTGTTGTAAAAGTAAGCTCTTTGCTAATTGGTTCATTTTGATTAGGAGCTTCAGTTGAATACAATTTGAAAGTATCATCTTCACCATTTGGAAGAGAAAAACTTACAATAGTAGGTTGGGTATTGTCTGTTAAGTTAACAACAACATCCGTTGTCTTAGCATCACTTACATTACCATCAGAGTCGGTGGCTGTTAATGAATAAGTTAGTATTGTGCTTCCAACACTAATATCACTATCTGAAGCACTAATTGTATCAGTGCATGTAACTACGGTTGATTGGGAAGGTAATCCAGGGTTCTTAGTAACTGTATTAATAACAGTATCTCCTCTTTTAAATTCAACACTTTGAATCATCTTATTATCAGTAATTGGATTACCAACAGTTCCAAAAGTAAATGTCACCTGTTTAGATGTAATTAAAGTGCCATCAGCTTTTGTATGAAGTGAAATAGCTGAATCAGACGCATTCACATTAGGTATTACAGGACCACTACCATCCTGTTTTGAGATAGTATTGGTAACTTCTACTGTGACTGTTCGACCAACTAAATCTGTTACATTAATAAAGTGACTGAAGGTATTATCTCCAAAAGTGGTTAATTCATTATAGGCTATTGTTCTAGTAAATTGTTTAAGGTTACTAATAGCATTATTTGGATGAGGAGTAAGTTGAGTTCCGTCTGGCTTGGTTACAGATATTGGTCCTAATCCAGATTGTAAGTCTATGCAGTCGAAGCTAATAGTAATTAGAGTGTCCTGAGGATTATTAGTTCTAACTGTCGCAGTAGCAGGTGTGGCTTGCTGATTACTAATAACTGGATTCACATCATCAACCTTTAAAATTTTAATAGGCTTTACGAATGTAGATAGATTGCTAGCATTATCAATTGCTGTTAATTTAATTCTATATTCGGTTGCAGCAGTAGTTGCATGTCCCCAATCCATATTGAAATTTTGTCCGTTTACCTTATCATCTATATTAATTTCAATTGGGAATGTGTGAGTAAAACCATTAGTAGCATTCTGGCTTTTGGCTAATGCTATAGCATTATCTTCATCATCTTTTTGGAAAAATTTCGCAGTTACACTAGACAATCCACTACCATTATCAATTACCTTAGCATCTAAATTAAATCTAAGTGTATGCGTCGCTACGGGATCACTAGCGGTAATTGTAAAAGTTGTGTCGTCAGCTACGGACGCTTTGTAAGCAGGTTGAAGTTGTTGAAGACGAGTAGCATTTTTAATGACTGGATCAGCGGTATCATTTCTAATAATTGTTAAATTTACATCCGCCGTTTGTGTTTGATCACCATCGGTGATTCGGGCAGTAATTTTTTCCGTTAAATCAACTCCTGAATCAATATTACTAAAGTGTGAAAAATCACCACGCTCATATGTTATTTCCCATACAAATTTATAAGCATTACTTGTGTTGTCATATATACCATATTCTTCAACAACTTTTTCAATTCGTCCTTCAGGAAGAGTTGTTTGCGTGGTTAATACATGTGCTAGAGAAGGTAAGGTTACACCAGGGAAATCTACATCTGTAGCTAAAACGGTAACACGAACCGAACCACTAGTTAAATTAGTGTCGTTTAATGTAAGTGTTGAATTACTTAGTGAGATGTCAGTAATGTGTGGTGCTCTATCATTTATTTGTTTTACAATAAATTCTACTTCATCTGTACCTAGATTACCATAAGTATCTGTAACGCTAGCGATAAATGAAATAGTTTCTCCTCTAGCAGTAAATCTGGAAGAATTAGGGTTAGGATTATAAGTAATTGTCTTACTAAACCTTGTAACTGTTTTTGCTTCGTTTTGATTAACAAACTGTGTGCCAGCCATACTAACGGTGCTTATACCATTATTATCAGTAGCATTAATTACAAATGTAATTAAATCATTCACATTAGTGTTACTTAAATTTATTATTCTATCTTCTTCACCGACATCAACTCCGTTAATTTGTGTTGTAATAGTTACGTCAGGAGCTTCATTTTCTATTCTGACTATAGAAACAGAGTAGTTCTCATCTGTTGTTTTACCATTATTATCTGTTATTGTAAATAGAATGTTTTCAGTAATATTTTGACTACCACTAACAGTATTATAGTCACTAAAATTATATTCTATTCCAGTAAAACTATATACGTCGTTTGTTGCTGAATTTGCGTGAACGGTTTTGTTCACAATCCCCCTATTAGCTACTGCTGGTCTATGCATAACTACTCTATTAACACCACTATCATCATCAGTCGCTGTTACATTAATATCAATCGTTGTCGTTGGATTATTAGTTGAAATAGTAACGGTCTGAGTTCCACTAGCTGGAGTAAATGTTGGTGGATTTGGAATAGTAATATCTTCTCTATTTATCTTAATTGTTGCTACTTTATTAGCTGTATTTGGTATTGTAGCATTATCTTCAACTTGAAAGGTTACTTCATCTTGAGCCACGTTGTTTCCAAATCCTTGTGGTTTATAATTGCCATAGCTATATGTTTTGCTAAATCTATATCTACCTTGCGCTATATCGTCATTAGTTCTCGTTAGTGCTGTTACAACTCCTCCAACTCCACTGTTAGTAACACTAACCTGCTTAATACTAGTCTGAGCATCATTAGTTGTAACATGAAAGGTAACTAACTTAGTATTATCATTACCTTCAGATTTTAAATCAATAGAAAATTCATCATTTGCTCTTGCTGAGTTATTTATAAGAAGTTCTGTAATGCTTGGGTCTGTATTATCCACTTTGTTAATTTTAACATCAACAGTTTTATCAGTTCTATTTCCATTTGGTGGAGAGTCATTTCCATAATGTCCTCCATCGAATAATTGTGCTAGCAGAGTATCAGTATACGCATTATTTGGAACTGTACCACTTAACAAAGCATCAGAGTATTTATAAGTTTTTTGAAATCTTACTCTATTGTTAGCTTCATCTTCGGGTGTTCTTTGTATTAAACTTGCTGTAGCTAAACTTATACTTAAATTATTATATGTTGTAACATTATCACTAATTACAGCTGTAAAGATAACAGTTTGTTCAGTTTTATTTGCACCATCTTCTTCAGAATGGACGCTAATCTCTGATGGATTAGCAGTTAAAGAAAGAACAGGAGGTAAGTCATCTTGTTTATGAATTTTAACACTAACATTTTTTTGCACAGAAAGGCCGTGGGAATTAGTAACTGTGCAAGTAATTACCTCACTATTATTAGTTCCATAATCATAATCATCGTAATTTAATGTCTTAGTAAATTCCACGGTAAATGTTGAATCTGCATCTAGTTCTGGATTCTCTTGAGTAGGATGATTTGTTCCTGACTGTGATGCTCCGTCAATAACAACACTAGCAATATCAATATCATCCTGAGGAACTATCTTAATTTTGATAGGTAAGGTTTTTGAACTGCTTTTTAATGTAACTGTCCCGGTGTTATTTAAATCAGATATTAAGGTAGCATTATCATTTCTTCTAATTTCAAATGTAGTAATAGTTGGAGGAGTATCATCTACCTTATCAATCTCAATTGTAATTGACTTTTTAACTTCATTATTTGCTATATCAATTAGAGTTGCCTCATAGGTTCGCGTTTGAGGTCTTTGTGATACAGGAATGTTGCGAGTAAAATCAAAGTCTGCAAAGTTAAATGTCTTTGTAAATTCAAATGTTAAATCAGAGCTAGTGGTATTTGGAAGCGTAGGATTTCCAACGCTAGGAGTAAAGCCATCATTCGCTCCACCAATTGTAAGACTTTTAATTCCAACATTATCTTTAACTTTAATTCTAAATGTTAGAACTGGTGAAGCTTGTTGGAAGTGTTCTGACGAAGTTAATTTAATTTTTGGTTCGTCACCTAGTTTATTATCAGCATTTTCTGTCAGGTTTGTGAACGAAACTACTTCAATATTACTACTAAATTGTGGATCCTCATTATCTGTTTTATTAATCTTTATGTCTAAGGTTTGTGTTCTGAAATTACCAGCAGCATCTTGCACTCTAAGGGTAAGTGTATCTATGTGATTTGCTTCTGTATGGTCTCCATATGTGAAATCGTTATAGTCATACGTTTTCTTAAAGATATAATTAGGTGTAGCAATATTTGGTAGTTCAGTTGGATTTCCACCATAATTTGCTCCTAGATCACTTACGAGACCGACAAGGCTAACGGCTCTATTATCAGTAGCATTTATGTGGAAAAATACATCTTTTAACTTAGAATCAGTAGTTAAACTGATGGTATTACTTGTTATTAATGCAGAATTAGGATCAGCGGACTCTCTAGCTACATAAGATACAATATTAGGCTTTTCATCATCTACTTTACGCACAATAAAATTAAAAACACCGGTATTAGGATTACTTTGGTTTCCTGTTGTATCTTGAGCAGTCCAAGTAATCTTTTCATTATAAGGAGTGTCAAATGCTAAAATGCCATCGGTATAATTATATGTTTTTTCACACAAATACTGATTTCCACTACTACTAACGGTGAGAAGATTGTTATTTTTGTCCCTAGCAGTTACAGTTCCAACCGCAACATTATCGGTAATAGTTGCTCTAAACTGAATAGTTTTACTTGGTTGGCTTGTTTTTACATCAATAGAAGTAATAGAAATAAGTGGAGCACCAGCTTTAAGATTTGCTTTTAAATCAGAAATAACTGGTAAGTCAGTATCATTTGTTGTAATTACAAAATTAAGTAATTTTTGTGTAGAATTAGCCGGTTCGTCACCACTACCTATAGTAGATGGGTTTTCTGGATCTGTAACAACTACACTAATAAGATTATTTGTGGTAGTATTAAGAGTATAATCTTCAAACCTATAAGTTTTTTCATAGTAATATACTTTTTCTCCTGGTCTTTGTGCTATATAATTGGGTTGAGAAGGATTTTGATAATTTCTATTATAAGGAGGTAGTGCCATAGCAGCCACACTAACATTAGAAGAATTACCAGTTCCTCCATCCCAATCAACACTTGTTATATCTCTATTATCATATGCATGAACTTCAAATACAACAGTCTTAGGACTATTTGCAGGTAGTAAATTAATTTCATTATTTGTAATTATATTACCATCCGTGTCTCTAGCAATAATTGAGGTAACAGTTGGACTCACGTTATCAATTTTAGCTACTTTTTGTTGTATAATGCTAGTAGTTGCGCCAGCCGCATCACTAGCTACTATATTAACTTGGTAATCATTATCTCCATAAGTAGGTATATCGGTAACACGCCAGGTTCTTTCGTATACATAAGAACCACCATTTCCAGAATTTGTAGAAGGGCCAGATATTTTTGTTGCTCCGGTAACACTAAGTCCAGTTAGGGCGTTATCTTCAGATACGTCAAAATAGTAGCGTATTGTTCTAGTAGTATTATTTTGTTCAAATAATTTAAAATTCCTAGTCTCTGGACCATCTGTACCAGCCAAATGATCTCTTACACCAGTAACAGTAATAGATGGCGTGTTAGCATCTTCTTTTATAATATTTAATCCTATGGTTTGTATGGTAAAATTTCTTGTAGTATTATTTGCCCCTTGGTCCTCTACCCTAACAGTAACAATATCACTATTATCTCCAAAACTAGGCATATTATCATATGTATATGTAGCCCTAAATTTGAAAATATTGGCCTCTTGTTGAGGAGTAATTTCCTGATAACTAACATTTCCTAATAGTGCCAGAGAAGAGAGACAAGTTACCGAACGAATTTGATGGTTATCGCTAGCAGTAACTGTAATAATTACTTCTTTTTGTTCTGGTTTACCATCATCATTTCCATTTTTATTATTTAAAATTACTTCATTGTTTGTTAAATTAGAGGTTATACTAGCTATACTAGGAGATGTTTCATCTCTTTTAACAACAATTAAAGGGATAGTAGACTGAACGTAACTAGAACCAGCAGTATTCGCAGCATCGTTAATTCGTAGTCTAAATTGGTCTGTTTGGCCAGAATCAGCAAAAGTATAATTTACTTGATCGAATGTAGTCTGCCATATGTAAATATTATTTGATTTATCAGATAAAACTTCGCTATAAGCAATTGTAGTTGGAGAACCAACTACCTGGTTTTTGTAAACTATTCGTTTCAAACTATTTTCAATATCTACAATACCAACATTATCAGTAGCAATTGCTTTATAAGTAACAACCCTAGTTTTTGGATAACCATCTGTATTGTCATCATTTGTTCCTAAGAATACTGTGCCAGCATTAGGACCTGTTCCGGGTAATCCATTATTATAGATGATCTCTTCATTTAAGAGGCCGTAATTAATAATTGCTTGAAAATTAACAATTACTGGTTTGGCTGTATCATTTTTAATAACAGTAATCGTAATGGCCTGTGAACTAATATTTCCAGCATTATCTATAGCTGTTATGGTAACTGTTTCTTCTTTTGAATTTCCATCACCATAACCAGTAAATGATGTGGTATATGTTCTAGTAAATGAATAAACATTTCCTGCTCCCAAAAGAGGTGTTACCACCTGTCCTCCAGACGGTCCACCAGTATAATTAAATTTAACCAAACTAATTCCACGATGTCCATCAGTAACAGTTGCTGAGAATAAAACAACAGCGGATTGGTTTGATGTATCATTTAATACAACATTTCCATTATCATCTCCAAAACTTGTATAATTACTAATTATTGGATCAGTATTATCAACTCTAGTTATTGTTAGAGTAACTGGTTGTGTTGTTAATGTTGTTTCATTACCAGCTCCATCAATACATGAAGCAGTCCATACATAATTTATAGGATTAAATCCTGTTAAAGATAGATTAGGGGTTCCTCCACTAAAATTAAATGTTTTGGTTGCTTCGTATTCATCTGTTGAACCTTTTCGTGTTAATACTATATCTCCTAGTGTTGGATTATTAAATTTAACTGATGCTATTCCACTTGCCTGATCAGTAGCTTCAACACTAAATTTAACTGCTTCACTAGTTTTCTGTATACCATCAACCTCAGAATAAAGAGAAATCGACGTTTTGTTTATACTAGGATTACTAAGAGTAGGGTTTTCTGTATCAAATTTTACAATATTAATTGCTATTGATGAGGTTGATGCCTGATTTCCCGCATTATCGAAAAAGGTTATAGTTTCCTTACTTTGAGTAGTTCCAAAAGACACTTCATTAAATCTATACTGTTTTGTAATTGTATATTGGGTAGCAATAGTATATTGAATACCAGGTTCAGGTTCTACCTCAAAGTCAATTATTTCTCCTGGACCAACTGGATCTCCTGGTCCACCTGGTGTAGGTATAAATATAGTTGTTGGTCCAACTACGCTTTGTAGTGTTCCTTTACCAATATGTGAAGAAATGCTAGTAGCGTTTTTATTTATTCCGGATTCATTATCACTAGCAATAACTCTGAATACAACATCAGCTGTTGGAGTTTGATGATCAAGTGTAATAGTTTTATTTATTGGTGTTACTACAGTAGGAAAACCTACATATCCGCTGCTACCTATAGTAGGTGGAACAATATCGTCTTTCACAACCTCAATTGTTATAGTTTCTGTAGTTGTAAAAGTTCCATCACTAGCAGTAAAGGTAAATGTTTCTTCATTTGTATTTAAAAATGATAACCAACTGCTTTGAGTATAATGATATTGTCTCTGTCCAGTAAATTGTCTAGATGAAAAAGGTAATACACCGAAGGCTAATGGACTCGGGGTGACGGTAAGAGGTCCTTGTTTATCTCCTGAAAAAGTAACAGATGTAACGCTAATATTATCTGACATATTTATTGTGAAATTAACATTACGTGTTTGGTTGTCGTCATCAACTGTTACCGTTGTTTTATCAGCAACTATGGAAATAACAGGTGCTTGATGATCTATCTTTCTATAATTTACGATTTTCGTCATAGAACCAGTAGCATCATTATTTTCATTATCTTTAATAGCAAGAGTAATTGTATCCGTTTTAGTTGCTGCAAAGGTTTGGTTATTATAAGTATACGTTTTTTTAAAATTCCATATGCCAGTGCTTAATGAATTAGTATTATTAAATGGCTGTGGCTGACCATCTAAATTATCTGATGATGTTAAAATAACACTTTTAATACCTGAACCTACATCAGTAACACCTTTTATCTGCCAGATTACTTCAAATGATGTAGATGCTGTGGTTAATGTTTGCATCGCACTTGTTTCAACACCATCTATTTTTTGGGTAAACGTTGTGAATACTGGGTCAACATTATCAATAACATTAATAAGTAAAGGTGTAAACAGACTATTAAGTACACTATTATTAGTGTCATCCGTCGCACTTATTGAAATATTTCTGTCATCTAGTTGTCCAACTTGATAATTGTAACTAGCTAAACTATACTGTCTTTGCAAAGTGACTTCACGTGGATTAGTGCCTGGATTTGAAGTTGGAGATACATTATTTCCATTATCCACAAATGATACATTTGATATACCATCATTATCGGTAACAGTTGCTTTATAAACTACAGTAACAGTAGGAGTTCCCGGTGTAAGTGTTATTTGTGTAATTGTGTTACCATTTGTATCGGTAATTCTTTTATTTGAAATTACTGGTGGAGAATTATCCAGATATCTACGTGTTAGAGTTACACTTTTGGTAGCATTTACATTAGTGCCATCGCTTATTTCTAATGCTGCTGCAAATGAAACCGATGTATTTATTGAACCGGGTCTGCTATAATTAACAGTTGTTCTATATGTTCCAGGTTGTCCAGGAACTTCCACCATATCTTGATAACTGGTTAGTCCTGTGTCGTATTTAACTCTAATGCTTGCTATACCTTGATTATCAGATACACCGGTGGCGGTAAATGTAACAGGTTTTGTTCCTGGATTAGAGTTATCAGGATCATTTGAATTCCAAACTAAATTTGTAGCACTTGCTGTAAATGTGCTAACTTGTGGAGCAGAGTCATCTACAAGGTTAAAAAACACAGCAGCGGTTGAAGGTGTTCCATTATTACCAGCTTTATCTCTTACATCGATTAAAATGGTATCACTTCTATTTCCTATACCACCAACACTGCTATAAGAATAATTTTTGGTATAAGTGAAAGTTGATAATCCATTACCATCTGGACCAGAAATTGTGGGTGTTCCCCATCCATTCGAAACTGAAACAAAACCTGGAGAATCTAATCCTTGTCCTTTTTCTGTAATTGTAAAACTTAAAGTAACTTCTTTGTTGCCTTCACTAGATTTCAATACTAATCTATTATTACTATTAATAGCGGTTCCATTATGAGTAATACTTAATGGACCCATAACTGGTGCAAAATCGTCAGTTTTAATTACACTAAATGGAATAGTAGTAGCCGGTGTAGATGCATTAGACTGACTATCATATGCTATAGCCGATAAATTAGCAGCAGTAGTTCCAAAAGAGTAATCACTATATTTATATGTTCTAGTAAAGGTCCAGGTGTTTCCACTCCTAACGCCATTATTTGCTCCATCTAATTCTATTCTATCTAGACCAATATTATCACTAGCAGTAATTATAAATTTAACACTTTTTTGGTGGGTTTCTCCATTAGAAGTTAATAGAGAAATATTGTTTGAAGAAATGACACTATTTGTAGCTCCATCTCTAATAACAACTGAGCTGATAGTTGGTTTAACGGCATCGGTTTTATTAATATCAAATACAGCTGTTCTAGTTAGAGTATTACTGGCATTATCAGTAACTGTTAATGTAAAGGTAATGTCTTGTTGATTAAAAGCATAATCACCATAGTCAAAAACCATTCTCCATCTATAGGTTCCAGGAGGGTTTAAGTCATCATCACGCCCTATTTGATCTATACCACCGGGTTCACCGGGTAGGTCACCAGGTGGATCTGGGAAAAGAAATGGAACTAATTTAGCATTCGCAGCAGTATTATTAGAAGTAAGAACTACACCTCCTGGAGCAATTCCGGAATGTAAATCAGCGACACCAGTAACAGTAAATAAGACAATTTTTGAAGTGCTACCAGTATTTCCATCTAAATTAATTTCATATTTACCGTTAGGTAATTGATCTGCACCACCAACGGTTAAACCGGATTGAATTGTTGGAGGTGTGTCGTCTGTCTTTGAAATGTTAATTGTGATAGAATTTGGGAATGTAACGGAGTTACCTTGTGTGTCAACTACAGTAGCAAAAACAGTATCTGTAGTGCTACCACCATATGCTAAACTATTGTAATTAGAAATATTATATGTTTTTGTAAATTTGAATGGACTAGTGAAAGTAGTTTGTGTTGCTCCAGTAACACTAACACTAGCGATACCAATATCGTCTGTTGCTTGAACTGTAAATGTAACAGTTTTAGTAGTGTTTGGAGCTTCAGTTGATAAATTAACTGAATTAGTATTAACACTAAATCCTGAAATGGTTGGGGGTACATCATCTTCTTTAGTTACAGTCACACTTACAGTATCACTTCCAGCAGGGAGTCCAGCCTCATCAGAAACATTAAGAGTTAATATATCAGTTGCAGTTCCAAATCCAAAATCTGAGAAGTCGTATATTTTTTCAAATGTGTAAACTCCTGAAGATGGTTTAGTTTTATAACTAGGTGCAATTGACTGATTTGATGTTAAAGATAATGTGTTTTCATTAACTCCTCTACCTATATCTGTGACGAGAGCTGTAAATGTAACAGTTACGGATGTGGGACCTGAAGAACTTAGTGTAACACTAGCAGGACTAGCTGTTATTTCTTGAATGACTGGAGCAGTATTATCTACTTTAGTTACAGTAAAATTCGCATAAGAAATCCCAGATAAGTTATCTTGATTATCATAAGCCACAATAGGGACTGAAAAGGAATTATTTCCCCAATTGCTTAAACTTGAAAAGTTTACAGTTTTTGAGTAAGAAAATGTGCTAGAATTAGATGTAACTTGGTTTCCTTCAAATACAGCACTAGATACTCCAGAATCAGCATCTGTAATAGTGGCTGTAATAGTAAAATTTCTAGATTTATTAGGATCACTACTATTAATTGTTGCACTAGAAGGAGAAACCTGTACATTTGATATTATTGGTGCCGCAACATCTGCTCTAGTAATATTTACAGTTACAGTATTGGGACTAAAAACTGTAGATGTGCTATCCTGAACAACTGCTCTTCTTGTTCTACTATGACTATCATAACTAAAATTAAGTTTATTAAATGTTTCTGTAAAGGTAAAAGGGCTAGAAGAGAGAGTGCTAATATTTCCAGAAATGTTGGTTCCGGTGGCAACATCTTCAATATAAACGTTTGATATACCACTTCCTATATCACTAGCTGTAACAGAATATGTAACTGAGTCACTTGGTGTATTTTGATTGAGAGATATACTAGTTTTGTTTGCTGAGAATGCTACTATAACAGGATTAACATTGTCTCTTCTGTTAAATCCAATTACACTACTGGGTATGGAAGCGGTTTGACCTGCGGTATCAGTTACTGTTGCTGTTAATGTTAGGAAATGAGCACCATAATTATAGTCTGCACTAGCAAATTTATGTCTGAAAGTCCAAGTTTCAGCAGTTCTATCTTCAAAAACAGGTGTAATCGATTTATTTCCAGAAGCACCTGTAATAGCACCGGTAACAGTAACACCATTATCATTTATAGAAGAATGAACATCAGTAGCATTAACATAAATGAGTAAACCTCCATCAGGTTCATCAGTTTTTTGTTCATCAATAAAAAAGCCTCCATCGTAATTTGTAAATATTGCTAAATTTGTAGGAGGTTGATTATCAACGGTGGAAATTGTAACGGTTGTAGTTTGATTTTGAGCAACCTGATTTCCATCAGCATCTTGGACATCTGTTCTATAAGTATCTGAAACCGTTCCAAATGAACGACCAGCAAATGAATAAGTTTTTCTAAAGTACCAGGTGTTACCAATTCGGTCAAAAAATGTGGCACCTACAACAGCAACATCATCATCGTTAAATCCTATTGATGTATTGGTATTACCGTTAACAAAATCATTAACTTCTAATGTAAATGTTACAATTTGAGATGTATTAGTAGGGCTTAAAGTAAATGCTGATGGGAAGCGAGTAAAAGAAGTTATAGTTGGTGCAACGTTATCTTTATTTCTAACACTAAAACTTACTGTTTTCTCTGTGAAATTACCTGCTGAGTCTGTAAATTTTACTGTTCTGGATAGGTTAGTGTTAGTAAATCCATAATCTGCAAACCTAAAATTTTCTGTAAATTGATGTGGACTAGTTGTTCCTAAGACATATTCAGCGTTACCGTTAATTTCAATACCACTCAATCCTTGTCCACTGTCGCTAGCTACTACTGAGTAAGTTGCAAGTGTTGAATTACTTCCACCAATGTTTATAATCACAGGATTTGGAGAAATAGTTAATGTTCCAACAGTTGGTTTGACATCATCAACCTTTTTAACATTAAATGTAACGGATTTAGTAGATTGATTACCAGCACCATCTGTAAATGTTACTGTTCTAGTTCTAGATGAATTAGAAAATCCATAATCACTAGCATTAAAAGTTTCTGTAAATCGATAAGGACTAGACGTTCCGGCAGTATAAGCAGCATTTCCATTAATAGTAGGATTACCTGATAATCCTAGACCTACATCACTAGCAAAAAGAGAATATGTTACAACTTTAGAACCTGCGCTAATAGGGATATTTACTGGATTAGGAGAAACTACTAACGCTGTTAGACTAGGAAAATTATCATCGTCTCTTATTACAGTAAAACTTCTACTAGCAGTTGTTGGATTTCCAGCTTCATCCTGAAATGTTACAGTTCTAGTAACAGGAGTTCCAGTAAAACTATAATCTTCTGCTCGAAATCTTTCTGTAAAATTATATGAAGTTCCTAGAGTGCTATCAAACTCAGCGTCACCGTCAATACTTGGTTCTACGACAGAGAGACCTCTTCCTACATCAACAGCTGTAACACTAAATAAAACATCAGTATATCCTGGACCACTAGTTTTTATTAAAACTGTAGTTGGTCCAACTAAAGTTCCTAATGTGGGTGCTTGGTTATCATTTCTTCTAACATTAAAAGAAACTGATTTTGTAGATGAATTTACACCATCAGTAAATGTTACTGTTCTGCTTAATGCTGAATTAGTAAATCCATAATCAGAATATTGAAATCTTTCGGTAAAATAATATGTGCCACCACTACTACTTGAATAAGAAGCATTACCATTAATTGTTGGATTTCCAGATAAACCTAATCCCTGATCTGATGCTGTAATGCTGTATGTAACATCTGTGTGTGTTCCGGGATTGGTGTTTATTAAAACAGGATTAGAAGAGATAACTAAATTACCTAATACTGGAGCAGCGTCATCTCTTATTTTGATGTTAAATGATACTGAAGCACTTTTTGATCTACCTGCACCGTCTGTTACGGTTGCGGTTCTAGTTACTGAACTATTAGAATAGTTGTATGAACTTTTGGAAAAAGTTTCTTTAAAATACCAATTTCCACTACCACTACCACTAGTTCTACTAGCACCTGGAATACTTACGGTGCTAACTCCTTGTCCTACATCACTAACATTTACACGATATGAAACTTGTAGTGTGCTAGAGCCATTTGTTGTAAATTCTTGAGTTCCAGGATTATAAAATGTTATACTAGGATTAGAATTATCTACTCTTCTAACACTAAAAGAAGCACTTTTACTAGCAGAATTACCATTCAAATCTGTTACTGTAGCAGTTCTGGTTACTGATGTATTAGTAAAACCATAATTTGGGTATGCAAAATCTTCATAGTAAAAATATGTGTTTCCACTATTGTACCAGTAAGTGGCTCCTGATATGGTTGGTGTAGATGAAAGACCTCTTCCTTCATCAGTTGCCGTAATATTGTAATATTGTCTAGCTGTGTTACTGGAACCGGTTCCACCACTAGTATAAATGGAAACTGTTCCAGAATGGTTGAGTGTTCCTAATATTGGTTTAACATCATCATTTATGCTAATATTAAAGGTTTGTGATGCAGATCTAGAGTTACCGGCACCATCTGTAGCAGTAGCTGTCCTTGTTACTGGTGTGCTTGAGAAACCATAATTTGAGCGTGAAAAATCTTCGTAAAAATAATAATTGCCGCTGGAAGAACTATATTGTGTAGCACCACCTATAGTAACTGAACTAATTCCACTAGATGGAGATGAGTCACTAGCTGAAACGGTATAATAGACTCTTAGTGAGCTAGAACCGTTTAAGCTAAAAGTTTTATTTCCTGGATTGTTAAATGTTATAGATGGTTTTGTGTTATCTGTTCTGTAAATAGGAACACTAATTGATTTGGTTGTTGATTGATTGCCTGCTGCATCTCGTGCATATATCGAACAACTAAAATAAGAAGTGCCTAAACTAGATGGCTTAGAGACACTAAATGTGCGAGAAAATGTGCTACCTGAACGAGAACCTGTGCTTCCATTAAAATAAACGCTAAGACTCGAAGCACTACTTGCATTATCTGTTACTGTAGCTGAAATAGTTACGCTTTGAGATGAAGAAGAACTATCACTAAAAGAAAGACTAGATGGACTAGCCGACGGAGTTCCAACACTTGGTGATGTAGTATCTGGAACCGCTTGATAAGTTAAAGATGTTGATGCACTTGCACTTGATGTGTTAGAGAGGCTATCTCTAGCTACAAAAGTTACGCTTAGTGTGCGGGTTGTACTGGCATACGAGGAACTCCAAGGATAATTAAATGTTGTGACCCAAGTATTACCACTTGAGTTTACCATTTGTTGTCCATTAGCAGTAACACTTGAAATGCCAGCAGAATCACTTGCTGTTATAGATGCTGTAAGTGTTGATGAGCTTCCAGATCCAATAGTGCTTGGACTCATACTAGCACTAGGACTTGAAAGTGATGGACCGGTTTTATCTACTACTGGACAATTTGGAACGCGACCTTCAGAATATCCATATAATATATAATGGTGACGTCCAGCTGCAGCTAGACTAGAAGAGTAATATCTCTGTGAGTAACCATTAGAATAATGGTGAAGAATACTAGGCATCCAGGAAGGAAGTGCACTTTTCAAATCTGAATAGATATTAACATAACATGTTTCCCAGTTAAAACCTGCCTTGCCTTCATGTGCTGATGCAAGCATAACTCCTCCTCCTGCGTATCCTTCACCGGAGGGTGGAGATGTTGGGAGAGTTGGAGGCCCGTGTGGCTCTTCACCAGGAAAGCCACCTCCAAAGTCGGGGCCTAGGTCGTCGTCTTCGAATGTTGGGAACCTAAACATTATAATAAATGTTTAGAGTTTTTTTAATACAAACAAAACTATTTTACAAGTTAAAATTTTATTTATTTTTAATTTACTTAGTTATTATGCTAATAATATATTTAATTATTTATTAATATATTATTATTTCTAAATTGTATTATAGAATTTGAAAATTGTCTTAATTTAAGCTTGTTCTAGAAGAGCAATAAGGTTTCCACTAACAATAGTAGTAGAACTGCCTTTTTCAGTACCATCTGCCTTTAGTTCTGTTGCTTTAAAGTCGACACTAGCAGTCTTTGCTGCAAGTGTGTTTGCGTCACTTACTACAATTTTGTCTCCTGATGCGAAAATATTAGTATCGATTGCTGCATTGTTGGATTTAGCAAGGCGACCAAATTTACTTAATAAACTATCAGTATCAGCAGAAATTGCAGTAACATCAATTGACCAACTCATTAAAACTTTATTATTATTTTCTAATGATGTTTTTAAAGCTGCTAATTCAGTTGCATAAGCTGCCTGCACTTCAGTTTTTTCAACTTCTACAGATAACTTATCTTCTAAATTGTCTACGTCGTCACCAGTTGTTGCAATCCAAGGTTGGTCCGAACCTGTAGCATCATCCTGGCGTCTACTATCAGCACCAAACTTTGCGTCAAATATTCTGTTTGCTTGGCTCATGTCAGCCTGGGTCGTGTTGCTGTTATCACTCTTGGACACATATGCGTATTGTGCATTTGTTATTACATCAGTAATACTACCAGTAAGATTAGCACCATCTACACTTGGGGTACTTACTGTGTATGCATTTTCAGTAGCATCGGGAACGTTAATATTAACATTAACGCCAAATGCACCGAGAGACGCGCCTGCCTTGTCGAAGTTGATGTGTCCCATTTTAAGTGTTTTAGCAGTAACGGCACCCGCGCCGTTTTTAGGTTGTGGTAATTTGTAATAAACCTTTCCTACGAGTGCGCCATTTCCATCTACACCCGTGCGCCAAAAGTCATTATCACCAGCAGCTGGAGCTTGACCTTGAACTGGCTCCTGATTATAATGATGATTATTAACTGTTCCGGATTTTGTAGCAGAGAAATGTGTGGACTGAATTTTGATCGCGGAAAGAGAGTAGGCATCATCAGCGTTACTAGTGGTGATTGAGCCATCATTATCAGTAGCACCACCCAAATGTTTTGAAACGTGTTTGTTAACATCAAGTACAACCTTAATATAAAGTGCATCAGCAGCGACGGTTGCTGTGCCGCCGACTTTGGAACGAGTTTTAGACTCTTCTAGCAAGTACAGGTCTGCGTTTAAGTGCGTGGAACCAATATCACGCGCGGTTGCGGCGAGGCTTCCAGCAAGTTGAAGGACATTATTCATAGCCATTATATTTTAAACAAACAAAATTTTTTTTGCCGAAAAAATAACTTTAATATTTGACTCAAAAAGTTGCATTATTTTTTATACGAAAATTTATTTTTATATGTTTTTTTAAAAGGGCAAAAATGATAATGTTTTTGAGTTTTTTTTCTTTTTCTACAAAAAATTTTCCTAAAGTTTTTTGTTTTAATTTCAAACGCACCTGGTAAAAATAAAATCCACTGACCATTAATATCATATGTATATTGCTTACCAGGCAGTGGTCCTAAGGAATGAATATGTTTTATTTTGTGCGTTTTTTTAATTTTAAATTTTTTTCTTTTTTTCTTAATTTTAATTTTATTTGTTTTATTTTTGGTATTGAATTTCTTTTCTGAAATAGTAAACGAACCTGAAATAAAAAAAACAAAGTTATTTGTAAATGGATTTTTATGGTAAAAGTGAGGAGTATTTAGATTTTCCTCAAAATTATTTTCACTATCTGTATCAATAGAATGCTCGCTAGAGCTATCAATAAAAGAATCGTCACATGAACTATCTGAAGATGATGAGGATGAACTATCTGAAGATGATGAACACGAACTATGTGATGATGAGGATGAACTATGTGATGATGAGGATGAAGTATTTTGATTAGATGTTTCGGATAAATCACAGCTTTTTTCTTCCTCAGCACTTGATATTGTTTCACCATCACTAGAACTTTTACCGGCTGACTCGTCGTTACTATTTGAACTACTAAAATTTTCACTTGATGATGATGTTTCATTTTCGGAAGTGCTAATATCATTTTCTAAATCCAAATATTTTTCATCTAATAATTGTATTAATTTATCATAACTTTCCTTTTTTGTTCTGAATTGTTTTAAATATTGAATAGTTACATAATGTAGCGATGGAATAATATCTGCATTATCATGTAAATACATATACCATGCTAAAACTAAATTGAATTTTGCCTGATAATAAATAACAGGTTTAAATTGTTTAACTGTAATATTTACATTTCCACTCAGAGAATTAGCACTACCTCCAGAACCACTAGGAGCACATTCTATTAATTTTTTCTTCAAATTAGCTATTTCACTAGTAGCTAGTTTATATTTTTTTCTTATATTTTTTATTTGTTTTTCCAGACTAATATTATGAATAAATGTATTCTTAGTTTTAAATACAATATCAATTGTTTCCTTAAAAACAATAAGGTGAATTGATTTATTTGGGTCGTTATCTAGAGCTTTTTGAATATTAAAATATAATTTATTTATTACGCTGGGTGGTGGTAAATATAAAGGCCCTTTAGTTATAAACATTTTGATTACGTGTTCGTATAAAATTTTCATATCTATTTCATTAAAATAATTATTGTAAATAGATTTTGTATCAATTTCATTATTATTATTATTACAAATCCCATTATTTTTTAATTTGTAAATAACATCATCTATGTTAGTTAAAACGTAATTTTGATTATTAATTGTAAATCTTGTTATAGGAATAGTAGTTATGTTAATTGTCTTTAATTCTGTAATATTAAAATGGTCTGTTGCTTTAACAATAATTTTAAAATTTCTTATAAAATCATCGTTTTTTACTTGTTTAAATTGTATGGCATAATTATTTTCATTAAAAATAACAATTTCAAATAATTCATAATCGTTAGATTCGTCAATTTCCCATAAAATATTTTTTTTTTCTAATGAGACGTTTAAATAACTTACAAATCCTGTATTATTAGGCATACTAATATTATTATCAACATCAATAAAAAAATTACTATTTGTATTTATTTTTTCATTTTGTTCTATTTTATTTCTAACTACTATTGAGAAATTTTTTGAGTTTTCAATATTTTTACTATTAATCGCTTTAATTATAACGTTATAAATGTTATTTTTAGAAAAATTTATAGGATTTTCATAATCAACTGGATTAACAAATGAAAGTTTATTTTGTGTTAATATAAATTTATCACTATCAAATCCACCGCAAATAAACCACGAAACTTCTTCATTTGCTTCTAATTCAACAAATGGCTCTATTGTATTTTCAAAACAATATATAATTTTGTCTGTTTTTATTTCCGGAGCAGGTATATGTATTTTTTTTTGCTGATTTAAATTTGGAAATCTATCAAAATTATTTAAAAAATCAATTTCATTTTTAGTTGTGCTATTATTATGTTCACATAATGTGGATTGTAAAATAGAATCCTTTGTATAATTTGCTGATACTGATATTATAGTTTTTATAAATGCAATATTTGCATGTGTGTTACCTGTTTGAGTTGAAATATCAAAATTATCCAGTCCGTTAGTAGTTCTGGTTCTAATATTTTTTGGCATACTTATAATTTATAAATAAAATATAATTTAAAAATTTATTTATTTTTATATATAAATGATTTTTGGAATAATAGAGAGGCAAAAGGATAGAAGAAAAATTTTATCATTAATATTAAGTATAAAATTATGTTATAGTGAAAAAATAAAAATTTTACTTAGTTGTAGTGTTGAAACCAAAAAGTATATTGAAAATTTTGGAAGTTTAGATAATGTAGAAATAATATATTTACTTTTCAGTAAAGATAATACTATGCATGTTTTGGATAAATTTCATAATCTTCTTTACTTGGCAGTATCCAAATATGGTGAATGTTTGTTTATAGACACCAGTTTAATTGTTACGAAAAAAATTACTATATCTAACGAAATAAAAGAACAAGGTATAGGTATCATAAAAATGGTTTCTGTAGGTAGTCACATTCCATCTAGAGCTAGAAAAATGAAATATTCCTCACAAGTATTATATGTTAATAAATTGGAAGTTATTACGAAAATAAAAGAACTTATTAATCATGAAGAAGATATATCTCAAAATGAAATAAATGTAAATGATTTATCTAGTAATAGTGTATTAAATGATAATTCAAATAATTCAATTATAAAACAAGATGCTAGTGGTAATATGTTAGATGAAAATTTGAATATGATTGATGCTAGTGGAAATGAAAAATTAAGAGAAATAGATGCTTGTAAAGTAGGAAAAGATGAGTCTTTATATGATTTAACTATACCTAGGTATTTAGTTAGGGTATATGATCTGAAGCATTTTTTACCGAAATATTCCTTAATTACATTAAGAGAATTTTTTGGTTATGCTAATACAGTTAAAATAGATGATTTAGATAATGATTTAACAATAAAAGAAAATGATATATGTTTTTATGATATGGACTTACCTAGAGCTGTTAATGAACCTATTGTTCAAGAACTTGTAGAGACACTTATTAAAAAATTAATAATTTATAATTATAAGTTTATGAATGTTATAAATATAAGACGAAGTATAGGTATTGATTTAATTAAACCTTATCCACAAGGTTTTTATAAATGGAATAGGGAAAAAGATATTTCAGGAGGAATGTATGAATTAATTGATATGTTAAAAAATGAAAGTTATTATTCTTTACGAGAGAATATAGATATGAATTATTTTATGGTTGGAAGTTACATTTTGAGTGATAAAAATGAAGACTATTATTTAACTAGAGATATTAGAAGATATCAAATGTTTTTATGTAATTATTCTAAAAAAGTAAAAAATATTTTAGATGAAAATGAATATTCTTATAATTTTTTATGTTATTATAGTGAACATCCAAAAATATTAGAAGATTTTACAAATGATAAAATATTTGAAAAAACGATTGATTATATTGAAATAAAAAATGATGAAATTTACTATTTTAAAGAAGATGAATTAATTGAAAAGAAAGAATCATACAGAAATAGTGATTATGCTGAGTTTTTAACTCAATTAGAGAATGTTAAATTTGGTTTGATTGAAACATTAGATATTCACTTAATTTCTACATTTTTAAGTTTAAATATTTGTCCAATAATACAAAATGATTTAACTTTATTTGAATTGCAAGAAAACATCCATTATTTAAGTGAGGTTGATGTTGATAAATATGAAGAATTAGTTATTAATATTAAAGAATATGTAAAAAATAATATTAAAATTAAGGGAATTTCTAAGAAGATACTTAATGAAATGTTTACTAATTAAGATTTTTATAAGGCATATTAAGAGATTCAACTTCTAAGGTAACAATTAAATCACCTCCATTTAAGTCAACTAGTCTGCCAAAATCGTCTAATAATCTTATTCTTACTTTTTTGATTCTAACAGGTCCAAAATATTTTCTTGTTTTGAAAACTCTATCTGAAGAGTCTTCAAAAACTATACTAGCATGCGGCACAGTATTTGGTATTTTTGCTAATATATCTTTCACTCTAGTATTTCTGTTATATGTATTGTATTTGAAAATATCACTATAATTTTTATTATAATCATTTACTTCTAATAAATAAAATTTACTTCCTACAAAGTCCAATATTTGTTCTGGATTGTATCCTTCAAATAATGTTGAAGGAATATTTGGATTTCCAGATGATATATAGTCTTTATTATAATAATATATTGATTTTTGATAACCTAGAAGCCAGCCCATGTTTTGTTCTGGATCTCTATTTGGTTCATCATCTAATGAAAATATTAAATCAAATCCCCAATTTGAGTTTCCTATTTGAACTCCTGGTGTTTTTCTAAAATAAAATTTTGATTTTGTTGATTGATAATCTACTGTTATACTTTGTGTTCCTTGATTATTAAAAGCAATTCCTGTGTTTGTATTTATTGCACTTTGTAATAAATTCTGCATTTGAACTGCTGTATAATTTCCCTCAGGAATTGTAATTTTAAATTTTTCTGAACCTGCTGGACCTGGAACTAAGGGATTAGTTTGATTTCCATTTACATCTAGTAAGAAAACCTTAATTTGAAAAGTATTATTTTTATAATGATGTGAAAATGGATATGCACCATTTACAAATTCACAACTTGCTAGCTTTAAGCTTACAACATTATTTAATGGTTCTTCTAAATCAACTAAAAAATCAGTTGTTAAATTGAATGGTGTTTTAGAATTTGTTCCCTGATTTGACGGATTTCTAAATTTACTATGCAACATTAACATCGATTTTATACTTTCTTTTTTTATAGGATTTACTAATCCTCTTGAAAATTTAGTATTTGATGTTTGAAATGCTATTGGATTTGGAATAGGTGGAGGAACGGCACCGGGATAAATTTGTTCTCTTACTATGGGTGGTTGATAAAATCTATCTTTACTTGGCTCAGGCAAAGTATCATACTTACTTTCATCAATTAAATTATCCATCAAATCCTTAGGAACTCTCAAAGAAAGATCTTTTGTTACTTTTTCAAGAGCATTTTTAAAAAAATTAATAAGTTCATCTTTATTTTCTAAATGTTTTTTGGTTTTTAACTTTTGAATAATATTTTTTGTAGAATTATATATCTCTCTTAGGTCTGGTTCTTTATGATTGGGTATTTTCAAGACATTCAAAAGTTCTATTGTATCATAATTATTAATATTAGTATCCATATTAAATATAAATATAAGTTTGATTTTAATATTATTTTTTTTATTAAAATAGTTTTGGAGAGAAATTTATTTAAAAATAAACAATTATTTTAATAAAATGAGAGTAAGTTTGTGTGTATGGCTTATGATGCTTCCAACTTTAGTATTTTCAGGACAAGTTTCTAGAAATAAACAAGCAGTTCCTGTATGGACACCAGAGCAAATTGATAATGCTTGGATTAGAGTTCCCTGGAGTCATGGTGGTTACTATTATCATAACACTTTAACTCGTGAGGATCAGGACCATCATCCACAGTGTCGCGGTAAGACGTGTAATTGGAATTGGAATTAACTTTTTCTTCTTTCATCCACCGCTTTTTCTAGATTACTTTTTACATTAAATAAATCTTTATGCACCCAATCTATAGCAATATTTGCGTTTTTGAAGAAAAGTGGAACTAATTCGGCAAATGTAGCTTTATTAGATAAAGCTGTTAGTATTTCTTTTCTAAGATTTTTAACATCAATATCTCTGGCGGGACTTCCTAATTTTAGTGTTGTGTCAAAAATATAATTAACTAAATTATAAAATTCAGGTCCCTGAAAAGCACCATTTCTAATCATTTGGTCAAATAATTCTATGTCTAATGATTCTTCGATCGAATTTCTCATGGTGCTATTTTGTTTTAAAAAATAGGTTAGTTTGTAACGTATTTCTTTATAAAGTCTTACAATCCAATCATAGTCTGGTGGATTTTGTTTTACTTTATCGTGTAATAAAGTAATCCACACTTCTTTATATGTATTTTCAATTTGTTCTCTTAGTTGTTTTTCTTGTTCTTTACTCAATATATGATTCATTTAATAAAATAGTATAAATTAATTTAATATAGTTTAACTAAATTAATTTTTTTTTAGTAGTAATTCTAAAAAATACATGGTTCCAGAAGACAAAAAGGAAAAGAAAAATATAATTAATAATATTTTACATATCGACTTTTTATCAGGAATGGAAATAGCAAACTTTCCATTTTTACCCATATTGTAGTGAATTAAAGCTTCTATTAGAAAAAAAAAGGATGTAACAAAAAAAGCTATAATCTTTATTTGAAGAGATGTAAATTCCATTAATATATGTAGTGAAAATATTTAAAAAGAATTAGCTATTACTTCATAAGAATGGCTTCATTATTTAGACGAAACATTACTTTTTTGATTTGTGATATGGCTGGAACAGTTATAAATGAAAATGGAATAATTTATAATTCTTTGGAAAAAGTTTTAAAAAATATGGGTTGTGTTGTTACTCAGGAAATGAAACAATCGTGGTATGGACAAGAAAAAAAGAAAGTATTAGTAGATACTTTATATGAAATGGACAATCAATTTCCTGAAGTAAAAAATCTTAAATATTTACTAGCTAAAGCCGAACATGAATTAGAAAATGAACTTAATAAAAATTATTTTGAAAATGGAAAAATAGAAGTAATAGACCCTAGTATTTTTGATTTTTTTTCTAATTTGCGAATAAATGGTGTTAAGGTTGCTTTAAATACAGGATATAATTCAAATTTACAAAAGAAAATAATAGAACATGTTGGATTGAAAGGTTGTGTAGATGATTACATAAGTAGTGATATGTGTAGAATAGGAAGACCATATCCATATATGATTCATAATTTAATGGAAAGAAATAGTATTTATGATGTTCGTAATGTTGCTAAAGCAGGAGATACTATAAATGATATGTGGGAGGGTCGTAATGCAGGTGTAGGATTACGAATTGGAGTTTTAAGTGGCGCTGAAACTCGTGCTAATTTATTTCCTCATACCGATGTAATTGTAAATAAAATAACAGACCTTAAAGACGATGATTTACCGGTATTTTTGTTATAAAAAAATAGCATTATATATTAATGAATTTTAAAGAATTTGTCTATTACTATAAGGCGATAATAGTAAGTATTATAGCTTCTTTAACTGATATGTTTTTAATGTTTGAATTATCAAAGGCTAATTGGAAGGAAGAATTAGCATTAGGATTATCTTCGTTTGCTGGTATAATCATACAGTTTTTTGGTCAAAAATATTGGACTTTTAAAAGTCAAACTAAAAATTATGAAGCTTTAGTGCGTCAAGTTTTATTATTTTTTGGAGTGGAAATTACATTATTGTTATTTGTAATAATAATATTTAAAGGAATATATGATGAAGTGGAAAAACAAGTAGAAAAATTAGATTTAAAATATAAAGATGCTTTCTTAACAAAATATTTAGTTTATGAAAAAGATAAAAAATTAGTATTAAATGAAAAGGGCAAAATAGTGTTAAAAAATGCTATAGTTTTTTTGGTTTTTAATTTAATATCATATCCAATTTGGAGGTATGTCATATTCAAATAAGTCAAGATTTAAGTATTTAAAATTAGAGAAAATTGAACTATTCAGCATAGAATAGCATCTTAATAGGTGTGTTTAAGTAGTTAGAATACTAATTAATATATATAACAAAATAGTATAAAGAGATATCATAATAATATATTACTTCTACATTAATGGAGAGGAATTAATGTA